>WNGE01001328.1_pt1 | contig 42023 bp, 39 predicted proteins | sample 5400651 | NCBI WGS metagenome assembly WNGE01 (sample SAMN13153370, study PRJNA577476) | soil metagenome | isolation source: 60 cm soil or saprolite under grassland replicate 2 | place: USA:California | collected 2016-06-15 | reverse complement strand
GAATAAACTTGACCGCTGTTCCTAAACCCGTCGCTCCCAGGATCAGGAGTAGAACTCCGGCCATCAAGGTGCACATAAAGAGGCCGTCTACGCCGTGGTTTGCAACAATGCCAAAGACCACGACGACGAATGCTCCTGTTGGACCGCCGATCTGTGTCGAAGACCCTCCCAGAGCGGAGATCGCAAAGCCTGCGACGATTGCGCAGTACAGACCCGTTTGAGGAGGTACACCCGATGCGATGGCGAAGGCCATCGCTAAGGGAAGCGCGACGAGTCCTACGGTGATACCTGCAAGAAGGTCTCCCACGAACAGACGTTTCGTGTAGGACTTGAAACCGAGCACAGATTTCGGTAGCCAATTATTCATAACTATTTTTCTAGTGTCAGTCGTTCCGCATACGGGAGTTTCTCTCTCGTTCACCAGATCGAACGGACTGAGAATCTCCTGTATAAGGCTGGGGAACTTTCATAGCATGTAGTGTAGGGCAAGCGTCAGAAGTGGTTCGATATTTGGTCGAGCGATGAACTCTATCGGCCAACCTTCTGTGCTTTCTCCAACGGAGATTTTTCCAGACAGTTCTCTCCAGAGCGCAGCATTTCGAAAACAGCTTGCTGGTCTGTCCGGATTCGTGTAATAAGAGAGTCCGTATCATGCTCGGAGGTGCGGATCTCTTGCGCCACGCACAAAGCACGGCCGTACAGCGCATAGGCCACGAGATAATTATTGTTGTCGCGATGCCGATTCGCCTGCGTACATATGTTCTCTGCAATTGCTCGAAGCTGGCGAATGCGAATTGGATCCATGCCATCGGTACTCATCGAATGTTTCCTTTGAACACTAGGTAGATTGCGGTCAGAATCATGAGAATCGATACGGCTGCCCACAGAAAGGTGAGTGTCAATCGCACTGTCGCTAAGAATGGATGGTTGGTCTGCCACCCCACCTTCTGCCATGTCTTGCCCATCCGTGGCCAAAACTGCATCTGCAATCTGACTCCTTTCCGACAGCTCACGCGAGGCAATGGTGGGTTGTAGATGACGGGTCAGCAGGCCTATCTGCGTCGCCTGCTGGCGCACGACCTCAGGTGCCCCCGCGTCAACGTCAAGCTCGAGTTCGTGTTGTGCGCAGTTCTTCAATGCGATGGTGATCAGTTCAGGTGTTTGCCTATCCGGCATCAGTCGGGCCAAGCGCCGCGTCTGCTGGGCGACGACAGCGCAGAGCAGAAAACAATTGACCGAGCCCTCGCTTCGCACTAATCTCCTCCGCCTGCTTTCGCGACACTCGTAGCGGCAGAGATTTCCTTCGTGGGGTGGTCAACCCGCTTTTGTGCCTCATCGAGTGTCAAACCACGAGTCATGAAGAGGAGGATTCCCTTGAGCCGGTAAAGGTCCCGAGACGAGTAAAAGACCCGCCCTGCCCTGGCGACTCCTTTAACGATCCCCCTTTGCTCGAAGTCGCTCAGTTCCTCGGCTGAGATTTGCAACTTATCCAGAAGATGTTCCGCAGGAATGTACATTAAGAGGTCTCCTTGTAAACCAAACCAACCCAGGTGCACACTTACCGGCAGCCACCAACAGACAATTCGGTGCTCCCAGGCATTAGCCACGATCGCGATGTAACCGCTTGACGTTTACTGCGCACGGCCGCTCAAACCCATACTGAAGTTCAAACTCTACAGAGTGACCCACCTTGAGATCGTCCTCGTCCACCCCGTTGCTGCCTACCGCGGACCGTTCAAAACAGACTTCATTCCCATCTTCGGCCAAAATGCAACCGGAGCCGTTCTTCCGCGAAACCCGAGTGACTGAACCCCGCATCGACATTTCTCCTTCAAGGTGCAACAGTACCGGCCATGAATATCCGGGCATTGCGATTCGATTGCTGGCAGACGACGTCGGAGGTCTGGCAACCTTTTTCGAGATTGTCCCAACCCTTGACGCCGACAATTTGATTGGAGTCAATTCCGTAACTTCCAAGAAACTTTTGAATTACCCCTCCGCGTGCCTCAGCCAATGCATGTGTGCAAGTCTCCGAGCCATTCGCATCACATGACCCGACAATCAGAATTCGCGCTTCGTGGTGCTGGCGAAGCCAGACGGCCGCTCGCTGCAGCGTGTTCTTCCCCGCAACCGTAAGTTCAAGGCTATTGGCGCCGAACAGGATGGGATTCCTTAGAAAAGGTGGATTTGAGATTGATACGGACGCTGGCTGCGCAACCGTGGCGGAGGTTTTGGAACGGCTGAGTCCGGAAGCCTGTCGCGCGGGGAGGGTCCCGGAGAGCGCTTCACTCGGACTTCCTGTCATGACAGATTCCGCCTGCAAGACGGAAGGGAACGCTGTTCGGATTTGTTTCGGCGACAGATCGCCTGCCAGAAGGGCTGAAGTTCCTAATATCAAAATGTTTGAATATGCGCTCACAAAAAGGTAGCGGCTAGCCCTTACTCCCTGACCCCACCGCCAACTGGGACAGGAGGTCTTTCACATCAATCAGGTGGTTGTTAAAAAGTTTTTTCGCGACATCTAACAACTTGAATATTTCCGGGTCGCGCACGGAGTACAAAACATTCTGTCCGTCTTTCCTCCCTACGACAAGGCCGCGGGTTCTGAGCACGGCCAATTGCTGCGACAGCGTGCTTTGCTCCGCGTCCAGACGCACACCGAGTTCGTTCACGCCGACTTCGCCGCGGCGCAACTCGTCCAAAATCCTAATTCGCAGGGGGTGAGCCAGTGCTTTGAAGAATTCTGCTTTGAATTGACTTAGCTCAGGCATTAAATTAATACATTTGCATATTACAATATACTATGTCAAGTAGTCCCCGTTCTAGGGAAGAATGGGGCGCGCCGATCAGCGCTCATGGAACCCACGGCTTTCGACCCTCTTGTTAAACAGAGAGTAGATATTTCTCCTGTAAATTATTGATTTGGCGTCCCCGGCGGGATTTGAACCCGCGTCTGCGCCGTGAAAGGGCGCAAACAAATTCTAAGACGTTGTAATTACAAGGCAGCGGTCGCACTGCAAAGCCCTGTAAGGAAGCGATAGGAGCACAAAGAAAGCCTAGGAACCTGTACCGTTCTTGTACCGCGATCCTGATCAGTTTTCAGTGGTATCTGCGTTGATTATGCCACCTCTTCTCAATTTCTAACCTAATTCTCTAAGTTCCGAATTGCCCATGACACAACGAGGATCACCGATGGGCCGTAAGGACCATCCTTTAGCCGCTATACTATGATCCACCGTTTGCACGCGATACCTTTGGACTGCTGAAACAACGAGGCAAAACCAAGAAGATCCGACGATGAATACGCACGGAGTTGCGCGTGGTGCGGGTTTAACCAGCGCCCAAGAGACCGTTCAAACGGTGCTTCTGATTATCGTGTCGTTCGTCGGTACGTGGCTAGGTCTTTACAGAGTTCCGTGGCATGTGTCTGGAGACCCATGCCTCCTTGCCGCAGCTGCTACGGTGGTCATCGTCACTTGCCTGTGGATAACACGTTGGTGGGGATCGCGGGGAGTGATCTTTGAGCGAAATTTGCTTGCAGGATTCCTCGTGGGCATGCCGCTTGTCTATGTGGCCCGCTACCTGTTCGCCTCCGCCGGCCGTGCGGCGAACCACTGGTTTTGGGTAGAGATTCTAGGCACAACTATTTTTGCCGCTCTTGCAGTGCTCGGTGTGAAGGGCTCGCCATGGTTCCTTGCCATCGGAATGGTACTCCATGGATTAGCTTGGGATATCTGGCACTACCGGAACTCAACTTACATCCCAGACTGGTACGTAATTGCCTGCCTGGCGGTGGACCTCGCATTTGGTGCGTATGTGGCCGCGCGTGTCCCCGCATATCAGCGGGCATCGTGCATTGAGACGCAGAATTAGCGCATAAGGCCCCAGGGGCGCATGTATCTTGGCGCTTGAACGGGCCAATGCGTCTCGTTTGAACTCCGCGCATGGATCGTCGGCAAACCGGAGGTTGGAACTGACCAATGCTGGTCAGCCAATTTGTTCAAGACGGTCTCCCCGAATAGGTCTAATTTTCAATTCGGGAAGCTACACTCAACACTCTTCCGTGAGGATGATCATGTCGACAGATACGCGTCTGATGTGCGGGCTCAGCCTGATTCTTATCCCCACAATTGTTTACGGTGGGTTAACTGTCCTGGGGGTCATCAGCAACCGTTTGATGGGTACACCAGGACCCTCTAATCTCTCAGCAACTCAGATCGCGTTTTACCGCGCCGGCCATGCACACGCTGGGGTTCTTACTCTGTTGGCATTATTCCTGCAAATCGCGGTCGATTATGCTGCGATCCCAAGTTCACTTGTGTGGCCAGTTCGAGTGGCAGCAATCGCCGGATCAATTCTCGTGTCAGGCGGATTCTTTGCAGTGGCGCACGCACGGTCGTTACGCATGGTGCTCTACACCGGCGCGCTTCTGGTCGCCGCGACAACCCTTACGGTGGGAGTTGGGTTGATCCGTTCGCGATGAGAATCAATCTGATCCAGTGTCACGCCCCGGCTCATTCGCTTCCGCAGGGCAAGGTCGGTGGGCGTCATTCCGAGCATTCGCCGGAAGGTTCGTGTCAAGTGCGCCGCGTCGGAAAACCCGGCACTGTGAGCAGCTGCAGTTACGCTGGAGCCAGCCATCAAGTCACAACAGGCCCGCTGAAGACGGAGCCAGAGAACATACGGCCGTAGAGGAACTCCCATCGACTCGGTGAAGACATGCATGAAGCGCGACTGCGACAGGCCAGAAATGCCGGCCAGGGTCCTCAGAGAAAAATCGTCTGAAATGCCAAGCTTCTCGCGCAGGTGCTTGAGTACAAGACTTACGCCAGGGTGGATCCTCACGGGACGACGTCGATGAAGTAGTTGGGTTCTGACCCATCGCTCGACGCGTGCTTCGGTAATTGTCCTTCCCAGGACTGTGCGCCAACGGGCAACTTGGGTTCCCGAAATACACGAGATGCCGCTTTCGAGGCGCTCACTCAATGCTGCACCCAATTCACTTTCGGAGTCAACAAAGCCAATCAGGACTGTTGTGTCTCGCGCATCGACTTCATGCGCGGCATCTGGCCGTACTAATGCGGCGCCGCACCTCCTCCACTGATCGTTGGGCTTGCCGCGGATCAACAGGCTCCCGTGCATTGCCATGACCAGCTGGACACAGTGATGGCGATGACCGGCGGTTGTGAAGCCTGGCCCCCACACGATCATGGCAGCAGGCCAAACGTGCGCTCCGGGATTTGGATGGATCAACATCGCAATATCCTGCCTTGGGGCGGCCCTGCTTAAGAATCTCAGCCAGTATATTCAAGACGTTCAAGCGATGGGACTGTATTTTCTCTCCTGGGGACACAACCGAATTTACGATTTGTGTCGATTTGCCCTTTTCCGGTTCGACGTATTGTCGGAGATGGGGTGCAAACAATTTTCAAAGGAAAGCACATGGCTAAGAAGATCTTCGTCAATCTGCCGGTGAGAGATCTGAAGAAGTCTATGGATTTCTTCGGCAAGTTGGGTTTTACATTCAACGCCCAATTCACCGATGAAACCGCAGCGTGCATGATTATCAGCGACGACATTTACGTCATGCTTCTCACTGAAAATAAATTCAAAACTTTCACTCCAAAACAGATTTGCGATGCGACCAAGTCCTCGGAAGTCCTGGTGTGCTTGTCATCGGCGAGCCGAGATGAAGTCAATGCAATGGTTCGCAAGGCGGTCGCCGCCGGGGGAACAACTTACAAGGAACCTGAAGACCACGGCTTCATGTATGGTCACGGATTCCAGGATCTGGATGGGCACATTTGGGAATTGGCCTTCATGGAGCCGAGCACGGTTAAGTCCGCGTGAGGCGCAATCGCGCTAGTCCGTGAGGGGGCGACGGGAACAGTAAATCCTGACGACCTTTGCTGGAGTCAAGGTTCAATCAGAGTCCGGTTTGCAGGAGAGAGCATATGCAACCTCAGGATGCAGTCGAAGCAACTACCAAGGCAAAGCTGTGGACTGGACGCGTAATCTTCCGGATCGGCGCTTTGCTATGCGTTTTGCTGCTTATCGTTGTGGCTCTTGTCGCGCTCCGGCGCGGTGACAGGCCCTCCGCGAAATTGCGCAACCCGGATCTGGAGTACCTGAAGGCCGTAAACAGCGTGGCACCGCCAAAGGACCCGGAACTGTTGTTCATATTGATGACGGAGTTTGCGAATTCGAACTTGCAGGACGAGGGAGCGGAATTCTTCAGCGCGCGTCTCAGGGAATTTGCGCCCCAGTTGACACCGGTTCAGAAATCTTTGTACCTGGGAATCATTGGCTTGCTGCGCGCCCAGCATGCCTCCTCGGTGCCGCTTTTGAAACGCTACGGGTATGTAAAGGACACGATTGCCACCCTCGACCAGGCAAAGCAGCTGTCAGGTGGCAAAGTTTTCGTCCTGAACTGGATCGCCGGCGTCGTGCATACGGAACTCCCAGGCTACTTTCACCAACGAACGGCTGCACAGGAGGAACTCGCTTGGTGTCTTGAGCACGCAGACAAAGCGCCTCATCCGGCCTGGTTGCGGGAAGTTTATTATCACCTCGGCAAACTCGCGCTGAATGACGGCGATGCAGCAAAGGCCCAGGAGTACCTGCGGCGCAGCGGCTATTCCGATTTCGATCACCCGATCACGCTGGCAACGCCATTTTCGGAGGACAAAGCCTCTGGTCATGCGTTTGCGCCAAGGCGGATTACCGAGGTGGTTCCCGGTCGAGTTTACGCGCTGTCCGGCTTCGAATTCACGGAATACTACTTCGTTGTTTCTAAGGACCGACACCACCTCATCAGCATTGACGCGGGCACCCGCCCGGACTTCGCAAAAGGTGCATATGAGGCACTGCAAGCCTTTGCGCCAGGACTGCCGCCGCTGACGACCGTGCTCGTTACTCACGCACACTGGGACCATGTGGGCGGTCACGCCTACTTCCGCGGGCTGAACCCTCGTCCCAAGTTTTACGGGCGAGGCAACTACCAGGAAGAATTCGAAAAGGAATTCAACGGGCCAGAGGTCTTCGGGAAGGAGTTCTTCGGGGAGCGATTCAGTCCCGACGATGTTCTGAGCTACAAACCAGACGTTGCGATCGACAAGCGAACGGACCTGAACATCGGCGGATCGAAATTTGAGCTGATCCCAGTTCGAGGGGGCGAGACGCATGATGCCATGCTGGTTTATCTTCCCGAGGAAAAAACCATGTTTATGGGAGATGTCATCATGCCGTATCTGGGGGCGCCCTTTATTGAGGAGGGTGATCTGCAGGGACTATTCGATGCGATTGATGTGGTGGTGAGCAGGAATCCTCAGCATCTGTTGCACGGCCACGAACCACTCACGCGGGTCTTCTCGTCACCGCTGATCCTCGGCCAACTGAAAACGGATTTGGGATGGTTGCGAGACCAGGTGCTCACGGCTATTCGTCGTGGTGACGAGCGGGCCGCCGTTCACGAATCAAATCTTATCCCGCCGGATCTATTGGCCAATCAGCCTGATGCCCATCAGCCTTACTACATCCTGCGCGAGCATGTGATCGACAGAATCTACGATCAAAACGTTGGCTACTGGGAGGCGAACCTTCAAGGTTTGGCTCATCCTGGCCGGATAGATCGCGCGGAACTTCTAGTTGACTATTTGGGCCTCTCGGAGGCACAGATCGTCAAAGCAGTGGATCGTCTTGCTGGAGACGGGAAGTTTGCGATGGCCGCAGATCTGATCGAATCAGCAGAGGTGAGGTTTCCCCGTAGTGATTCTGTAAAACGCGCCAGGCGGTTTGCCTATTTGAAGCTGATGGAAAAGAATCAGAACACGGATCCGTTCAAGTTCATCATCTATTCGGGAAAAATTGGCGAACAGACACCACAGATTAATGCGGAGAGTGCTAAGTAAACACTAGCAGTCCGCAGAAACAACTACTCCTAATTCACAGGCGTCTATACTACGAGAGCACATTGTTTGACTTATTGAGAAAGACAATGACTAAGAAAAAGGCACAAGGAGTGTTATCCAAGGACGAAGTTGACATCCGGAAACTGATTGAGCGGTGGGCGAAGGCTGTTCGCGATGGGGACCGGACAGGAATTCGCACAGATCACGTTCCAGACATTTTGATGTTCGATGTCCCACCTCCACTCTTCTCACAGGGACTGGACTCCTACATGGCGACTTGGGAAAGATTTCTATCGTGGTCGGAAAAGCCGGTGGCGTTTGATTTCCATGACGTGAGGATCACCGCTGGGAAGGACGTGGCTTTTGCTACCGCACTAGGACGGTGCGCTGGCGTTGACGCGAACCGCAAGCGGGAGGAGCTAGAATTTCGACTCACCATATGCTTTCGGAAGATTGGAGGAAGATGGCGTGTCATGCATGAGCATCATTCGCTGCCCGCATCGTAGACACTGCACTTTGCCGGGCATCAACTTGACGGTCGAGCGCAGTTGCGGAGATGAAATGGATGAAGACCTAAATGGGATGTCGCGCACCCAGTTGGTCTTGGAAGTAAAGAGTTTCGAGCAGTGCGCCCCCGCGTGATCACTCCTTATTATTATTATTGTGCTTCTCCATTCTAAAATCGCTGTTTGTTCCTCACGATTCCAAACGTTCCCGAAAGCTGTGACACAGCAGAGGTCAGCAATGACTCGAAGGAGCGGCTGAAACTGATGTTGATCGGTCATCGCCTTCCAACGTGAAAAACACCTCAGAGAATCAAGGTACGCTTGGGAAACAAGGGGCCAAACTGGCGGAGTCCTACGCAAGCGATGTTCGGTAAACCTAGCCTAGAGCTTTCGCATGCAAATGGCTGAAAAGATGGTGTGTCCCCGGCGGGATTTGAACCCGCGTTTGCGCCGTGAAAGGACGCAAACAACTTGCAAAACGTTGTAATTACAAGGCAGCGGTCGCTCTGCAATGCCCTGTAAGGAAGCGATAGGAACGCAATGAAAGCCTGGGAACTTGTACCGCGGCCACGAATGAAATTGGATCGACTACGACAAGTGCGTGATCTCGTCGTTAAGGTTCAGATTTACCATATTCGTTCGTTCCTACTATGCGCTCATCTCAAGCGAAGTCGATTTATTGAATTTGAGTATCCGCAGGCACTCAAGCCGCCTTTGCCGACGCAATGAATGTGGCCGCATTTTTCCTGACGAACTCCTGCACACTCAGCGGCACTTGCCCAGTTAGCGTGAGCACGTCGTCCGACATACGGTCATAGCGTCCCGCGCGGTGCAGATCGGCCATCGTCGCGAGGTGGTGAACCAAGTGAGCGGGCAAGCCGCACGCGAGCAGTGCGTCCCGCCAGGGCCCGACAGGAATGTCCTGAAAAGTGATGGTGCGGCCAAGCGCCTTCGAATATTCCTGGGCAAAGAAATCCATGTTCTCGGACTGCGGACCGGTCAAGTGATAAATCTTGCCGATGTGCGGTTGCGGATCGGCAAGCAACTTGGCGATCACGCGAGCAACGTCCTCAACGGCAACAGGCGAAGTTTTGCCCTCGCCGAACGGCAGTCTGATCTGATTTGATTCCCTGACCGACTCCGGAGTCAGAATCAGGAAGAAGCCTTCCAGCAATACGGTCGGCCGCACGTATACGACTGGCAGGCCTGACCAGTTTAGCGCCTGCTCGGCGAGCCAGCGCGGAAGGTCTGCTCCGATCCAACGGTGCAGCATGCTTAGAGATCAGGGCGAATCTGCGTAAGCCGGGCGAGTTGACCAATCCACCTGTCGAAGAGCACCGACAATAAATATCCAGGACAGCGAGCCCAGCAAAGCGATGACTGCAGTGATGATGAAAGCCCAAAAGAACCGTCCTGTCTTGTCCACGACCAAACCCGTCACCACTGGCGCGATCCATCCCGCCAGATTGCCTAAGAAGTTTTGCAGCCCGGTCCACTTGCCAGCTGCTTGCGGTCCCGCGAGCGTTTGAGTAATTGCCCAAGTATTGGAAGCGCTGATTCCCCAGAACGCCGCCGCCAACAGCAGACATACTACCGAGAGCACTGGCCCACTTACGACGCAGGCAGCAAGCGAGATCCCAGCCCCCGCCTGTCCCACGACCATAAACGTCTTGCGAACCAGGGTTGGCGTTTTTCCTGAGGCAATGCAGCGATCGGAGGCCCATCCGGCGGACGTGGCTGCGACCGCCATCAGGAAATAAGCCAACCCAGCGATCTTGGCCATAGCGGCCAAGGAAAAATGCCGTTCGTGCACCAGGTAGAACGGCAGCCAGGTCAGGAGAAAGTACATCAAGTAGTTCATACAGAAGAGACCTACACACGTTCCCCAGGCTGACCGCTGTTCCAAAATCTGCAGCATGCTGGGCGCGGAGAGTCCGGGATGCGAGGGGGAATCCCTATGGTCTTTTGGCATCCAGCGAAGCCATGGCAGTAGCCATAACAGGCTAGTCAGGCCCACCACGAGAAAAACCGGGCGCCACCCAAATCGGCTCATCAGAATTCCGCCAGTGAGCGTGCCGAACGCTGGCCCCAGGGCCATGCCGGCAACTATGCTCGCATTGGCGAACCCACGTTTGTGCTCCGGGAAATACCGCGACAAAATGGTCGAGCATGCTGGATAAGAAACCGATTCTCCTGCGCCCAGCGCCAATCGCGCGAGGAGCAATGTGCCGAATGCATGCACCGTGCCAGTAGCCGCGGTTGCTGCGGACCAAAGCAAAAAACCGCTGGCGATGAAGGACGACAGCAGAACTCCGAGCTGCGTCGCCGAAAGTTGGAACTCATTCTTGAGCAGCGGCGCTGCAATCGAGAGATTGCCGCGGTCCAAGTAATTAATGAAAACGGAAAGCGCGAGCAGGAGCAGCACGCGCGAGTGCCGGATCTCGTCCACTGCCGGTTTGGCAGTCATAGCGTCACAATCGGGTGCCTAACCGCAGAAAGGCTGGCGAGCGTTGACGCACATGAGGGGTTCACACAGTCTTTGAGTAGCGCTGCTCGGAGAAGTTCACGACGTGTTGCCGCGATTCGCCAAGCCCTTCAATCCCCAACTCGACCACATCTCCAGATTTGAGATACTGCGGCGGCTTCATCCCGAGCCCAACCCCGGCGGGTGTGCCAGTGCTGATGACGTCTCCGGGAAGCAACGTCATGAATTCGCTTACGTAGGATAGGAGTGTCGCGACTGCGAAGATCATATTGGCGGTGGAACTGTTTTGGCGGATCTCCCCATTAACTTTGAGCCACATTTTTAGATTGCTAGGATCAGGAAGCTCGTCCGGAGAGGCAAGAAACGGACCCAAGGGCGCGAAGGTATCTGCGCTCTTGCCTTTCACCCATTGACCTCCGCGCTCGAGCTGAAAACTGCGTTCAGAATAGTCGTTGTGCAGAACGTATCCGGCCACGTAATCGAGTGCTTCGTCTGTCGGGACATAGACCGCAGTCTTGCCCACCATCAGCGCAAGCTCGACCTCCCAGTCTACCTTGGTGGCATTCCTCGGAATTACCAGAGCATCGTTTGGTCCGACCAAGGATGTTGTCGCCTTGAAGAAGATGACTGGCTCTTTCGGAATTGCAGCCCCGGTCTCTGCAGCATGGTCACTGTAGTTGAGTCCGATGCAAACGATCTTGCTGGGACGACAAATCGGCGGGCCCAGACGTATTGTGGATGGGACGCGCGAAGCAGGAGAGAAGTGGGTTTTCAGCCAGTCGCGGAGAGCATCCATGCCGCCTCGCGCGAAAAATGCCTCGTCATAATCCGACACGAAATTCGAGACATCCAGACGGGAGCCGTCGTCGAGGAGAACTCCCGGCCGTTCCCTGCCAACTTCGCCGAATCGAATAAGTTTCAATGTCTTACTCTCGCAGCGCGACCTGAATACGCCTCGTCAAGCTAAGCCTCTAGCTTAAAAATACGTTCCATGCGCAGCCATTTTTCGCCAGGCTTTGCTTCCGGCAGCGCTCGCTGGAATTTCCACATGAGTTGCTCCCAAGCTTGTATCTTCGGATTCTGCTGGTCGGCCTTGGCTTTCTTTTCAAACGAAAAGCTCTCATTTACTTCCATGATCATGAACATGCGCGTGCCGAGCAGGTAAATCTCCAGATCTTCGATACCGGAGTCCTTTAAGCCTTGCGTGATCTCAGGCCAGATTTTCTCGTGGTGTCTCCTGTACTCGGCAATCAAAGTGGGATCGTCTTTCAAGTCGAGAGTGAAGCAGAATCGAAGTGTCATTTCGCGGTACTCAGTTCAGCGACAGGGGTTTCCGCAACCAGAACAGGCCGATAGCCGCGTACCGCGAAGTAGAGCACATAAACCTGGCAGATTAGCGGCACTAGGAACGCGACCCGAATATTGCTGTGGTCGGAGATGAATCCCATAAGGGCCGGGAAGATGGCGCCACCGATGATCGAAGCCACCAACAGGGACGACCCCAGTTTTGTGTATCGCCCAAGCTGCTTGATGCTTAGGGCAAAGATAGTGGGGAACATGATCGAATGAAAAAAACCGATCAGGACCACCGCCCACAGGGGAGCCACTCCGGAGCCAAGAAGAACCACGAGGAGACAGATCAGAGTCGAGAGTGCAAACAATGAAAGCAGCCTGGCCGCCGGAACGCGCTTCATGATGTAGGAACCGGAAAACCTTCCGATCATGAATCCAATCAAATGCAACTTCAAATAGAACGAGGCATCCTTTTGGAGCATTCCAGGAATGCTATGCTGCGCCAGGCGAATTACGAAACTGCCAACGCCGATTTGCGCGCCAACGTAGAAGAACTGTGCGATAACTCCTTTTACCAGGTGGCCATAACGCCAGATATCGCGCAGCTCTTCCCCGGTTGACTCCTGCCTTACGGCTCCATCAGTTGCGCCGACTTCTGGCAATTTGGAAAGAAAGATCACAACCGCGTAGGCGAGAAAAATTCCTGCTATGACGAGGTAAGGCATCCTCACGGTGCTGACCACGGCGGTGCGATACGCAGCCGTCTGCGCGGGTGTCATGGTGGTCAACTTCTCACGCGAATACTCGAGAGCCGAGAGGATAAAAGCCGAGCCAATGAATGGGGTCACCACCGCGCCCACAGCATTGAACGACTGTGCCAGATTTAACCTCCGCTCGGAGCTATCCGCAGGCCCCAGCAGCGTTACGTAAGGATTAGCAGCGACTTCAAGCACGCCCTGGCCGCACGCCATCACGAATGAAGCAAAAAGAAATAACCCATAAACCTGAATTGAAGCTGCGGGAATAAACAGCAACGCGCCCGTCGCGCATGTAAGTAGACCGACAACTATTCCATTCTTGTAGCCAATCCTTTCCAGCAGCCGTCCTGCAGGCAACGCGGAAAGGCAATAACCGCCGAAAAATGCCACCTGGATGAGCGCCGATTGAAAGTCGTTCAGGTCGAAGACCTTCTTCAAGTGGGGGATGAGAACATCATTGAGGTTGACCCCCAGTGCCCAGAGAAAAAATAGGGTAGTGACGAGAACTAGTGGGGCGCCATATCGTTGCTCGGTGATTGGTGCTGAGGTTGTCATTTCTTAAGTCAGCGCTCGATCGAGGTGCACGTAGCCGCCATCCACGAACATATGCTGGCCGGTTATGTGTGCGGCGCGGGCGGAAAGCAGGAAGACTACCATTGCTGCGATCTCGTCGGGAGAGGTCATTCTTTTCTCCAGAGGGATCTTGGACAGGACGGACTGAAGCTTCCCTTCGGGATCAGGAAATGTGTCGAGCCACTGCCGGTAGAGCGGCGTCATGACCTCTGCGGGAATAACCCCATTCACGCGGATGCCGTAGTCCAGCAGCTCCGACGCCCATTCGCGGGTCAGAGCCAGTATTGCTCCTTTCGATGACGCATATCCTGACGTACCACCTTGACCGGTGACGGCGGTTTTTGAACTGATGTTCACGATGCAGCCGCGCGTTTTCTTCAGATACGGAAGCGCAAAATGCGCCATGTTGTAGTAGTGCAGCAGATTGCGACCTAGTGAATCTACGAACTGGTCTGGAGTTCCATGCTCCAGGCCGACTTTGTCATTTACCCCTGCGTTGTTCACGAGAGCATCAAGGCGCCCAAACTTCTTAACCGTCGAATCAATCGCGGATTGGCAATCGGCCGGGGATAACAGATCCGCGACGATCACCTGGCTCGTGCGTACCTCGGCATGAAGGTTTTTGCTGGCTTCGGCGTCACGGTCCACAATGACAGGAATCGCGGCCTCCGCAGCGGCGGCTCGTACGATTGCGGCGCCAATGCCTTTGGCTCCGCCGGTGACGAGCACGACCTTATTTTCGAGGTGCAGGTCCACTGTTCTCTCGCAATCAACCGTGCAAATTCATGAAACCGCCATCCAGAGGATAATCCACTCCGGTGATGAACGAAGCCGCGTCAGAACACAAGAAGAGGGCAAGCGAGGCTACCTCCTCCGGTTCTCCCATTCTGCCGATCGGCTGCGTCTTCGCCAGCTTCTCGAACATCTCCTGCTCGCGTCCGGGATAGTTTGTTTTCAGAAAACCATCGACGAATGCCGTGTGTACCCGGGCCGGGGAAATGCAGTTACAGCGAACGTTGTGGCCGATATAATCCCGCGCAACGGAATAGGTCATCGCAATCGCCGCGCCTTTGCTCGTGGAGTATGCGAAGCGATCAGCCAGTCCGGCAGATCCAGCCACAGAAGCCATGTTTAGAATGACTCCGCCTCCTCCAGACTTCATCCTTCCGATGACCGCATTGATACAGTTGAAATAGCCTTTGACATTGACGCGAAAAACGCGGTCGAAGTCGAGTTCAGTCGTGCTTTCGACGGTACCAATGTGCGAGACGCCAGCATTATTTACAAGGATGTGAACCCGACCCTGCTGCAAAATTGTGTCGAATGTCGATCCAATTGAAACCCTATCACTCACATCGCATTCATAAGCCGAGGCTGTTCCACCAGCATTAGTAATCTCGTCCGCAACCGTTTCCGCGTGTTTTCGATTGATGTCCAAGAGGCATACTGAAGCGCCGTTTGCCGCAAACTTGTGGGCGATCGCTCGACCGATGCCACTGGCAGCGCCCGTAATAACGGCCATTCGGCCGTATAACTTGAAGGTCTCCGCGTTTAATTCTTGAAGCCTCAGGGATCAGTTCTCCTATATGACATTTCGGTTTTTCGGAGTCTTTGGACGCTGCCCGCGATAGCAGCGCAACCCCGGTATTTCGAATCGCTTCCGCCTGCAAGACTGCTGTCCAACCATTTCATGGATTGTTTTCCACCATTGACTGCACATTCTTGGCACTTGCAGTGGAGATGCGGAGCATGCTCTGGATCGCCGTGACAATTTCTTGAACGATATCTTCCTTAGGCTGCTCACCATCGACTTCCAGCAGGCTTGTTTTTCCAGCGTAGTGGCTGAGGATCGGTGCGGTTTCCTGCTCGTAAATTTGCAGTCGCTTGAGTACCGTTGCGATACGGTCGTCCTCACGAATCGTCAGTGCTGATCCATCGAGATCGCACTCACCGTTGACCCGTGGCGGCTGGGTTTCTAGGTGGTACGTCGCACCACAGCGAGAACAGATGCGACGTCCAGAGAGTCTCCCCACAATTGTGCTGGGTTGCACGCGAAGGTGTATAGAAACCAACTTCTCCGTTAGGTTGGTGGAATAGAATGGCGATTTTAATAACCCGCGCTCGAGCAAATCTGCCTGCCTACGCGTACGGGGAAATCCATCGAGAATTAAACCTCGGGCGCAATCCGGTTCACTTATTCGTGTAGCGAGCACGTCGAGCACTAAAGTGTCCGGGACTAGGGTTCCCAACGCCATCATGCCTCTCAGGCGCAATCCGACTTCGCTTTTGTCCTGCGCACGGGATCTCAGGAGGCTCCCAACCGAGATATGGGGAATTCGCAAAAGGCTAGCCAACCATGCCGGACTGAGTTCCCTTGCCAGCGCCCGGCGGTCCAAGAACCAAAAAAACGACGGGAGCCTGCTGGTCGTCCATTTCGGCGGATCGGAAAACTAGCCTGTGCACAGTGATTTCACTAATTTAGCGTATAAAAATAAATGTTCGGTAATGAAATTACCCAATGGTATATATCGCTACCGGTCTCTGCTTGTCAAGCAGTTTTATTGGATACTCCATATTTTCAATTGAGCGTGAAGTTAAGAAGTTTGCGTTCTGTGTAGGGCGTAAAAGAGGAACGAGATCTAGAGGCGTTGAGCCAGCAGGAAGTTTCCCCACCTTGGTGAACAATATTCTGTCGGCGGCTAGCTTTTATTGACGACCTCAATATCGTGGCCGTCAGGATCAAGCACCCAGGCCGCATAATAGCCAGGATAGTATTCGAGACGAGCTTGAGGTGATTTCTTACTCTTTCCTCCAGCTGCTAGAGCGGCCTTGTAGAATGCACCTACTTCGAAATGGTCTTTCGCTACAAATCCCACGTGAACGGCCTGAGGGTCTGGCTTCCCTTCTTTGAGCCAGAAAAAATGTCTTTTGCCATCACCAAAACCTTTCAAGTCTGGGTGTCCGCCTTTGCCTTCGTAGTCTATAAAGGTTGTGATCCCAAGTGGCTTCAGAGCCTTGGCATAGAAAGCGACTGAACGCTTAAAGTCACTGACTGTGAGAATTACGTGGTCTATCATGTTTTCCCTTAAACACATGTGCATACTGACCAGGGAGTAGGTCGAGCTGAGGGTAGACCCGATCCCTTTCGGTCGGAGTCTGATACCTCCTTCATTCGACGGTTGCTGGCAACGAGGGCATTGAAGGCACGCCCGCACTGCTCAAAGCGATCACGGTATAGACGTGCTTGGTCCCAAGTTTGGCAGACATATCAACGTGCCTCATCTGAGGGAGCGGTGCCACTGGCGTGTCGTGATACGAGAGCCCCTGGAAGAGTAGGCGCCCATACACCACTTCTGGAGGTTGCGTGGGAAGCTTCGCTATCCCGCGCCCGTCTCGCACGACAATGAAGCCACCGAGTCCACTGACGATGTCCGCCTCGGCTTCCCATGTGATCTCATGGCCGTGATTTGCATCAGCGTGCGCTCGCACATTGACTGGAGCGGGGGGTGCGCCGGCGTCGCTTACGGTTCCGGTTCTGACATACTCCATCCAGATTGTTGCTGTGGCCTCATTAGGCAACCACACGGCCTTGTTAGGATCCCCTTTGAATTCCGCTGCAGGCATGGCGGTGTCCCCGAACGGAGTTGCCAGCCATGCAGAACTCAGGTCCACCGGCCTTAAGATTTTGCTCCATTCCGTTAGGCGCATTTGAAGGCAAGAGTCGAAGAACGGGATCGCGAGATACCGGGAATCCCCACAGAAATGTCCTGTACGCGGATCGGGAGCGAACCCAATGGGAGCGCCCTGGGCTCGGTACTCCTGAAAAGTAGCAATGGAGCCGTCCCAGGGACGGTTTCCTCTTTCTCCTACTCCGAAGTTAACCATCGTGGGAATCTCATAGATTGCAGGCGGAACTTCAGGCTGGATAAACTCGGTCCTCGAACGAAACATCACCGCAGTACCCGAACGAAGAAAAGCAGCGAGCACTCGGTCGGGATGAAGAATGCTCATCACATTGGCCCATATCCCGCCGCCAGAGTGCCCCCAGAGACACCACGGCACCGTAGCGATTTCCGCGTGGCCCGACTTTGTTGCAAACTCGTCCAGGGCCCGAAGGAAAACACGCTCAGAACCTTGTCTCGGGTCGAACCACAGCTCAGCGCCTCCTGGAGTTAGGTCAATCGCATCGTTCAGAACATGATAGGAAGGTCCAAGAAGGACGCAGTTCCACTTCTTTGCCAGAGCTTGCCAGTGCAAATCGTAAGCAGAAGTTGCTCCCGACTGAGCGGCTGGAATGCTTGCGCCGTGCTGATGAACGATCACCGCCCTCACGGTCTTGATATCGTCAGGGATCCAGAGTGTGTATACGGCACCAAGCTGCAGCTCGCCTTTGGTGGTGGATGGCGGGTAAACAAGTTGGAGATATCGACCTGCACCGCTCGATGGAGTAAAAGGTCCCCACCCATCCTGGACAGGAGGAACCTGATTGGCAGGAGCTCCCGGCTGATGACTCTGAGTCTGAGCAGCGATAGCCGGAGAGAGCGAGGAAGAGGCAAGCGTCGCGGCAACGCCTGCTATCCCTTTCATAAGTGAGCGTCGCGCCGGCGACTCCAGACTAGGTAGCCTTTGTGAGGCTATCCTCTCGCTTTGGCTGCTCTCGTTCATTCCTTCTTCTCCTCATCCCCAACCTGTTTCAGTTCACTTCCGCACTCCGGATATGGGCGGTGGCAAGCGGTGTGCCAGTGTTGACGACCCTTAAGGCTGAACCATCTTAAAAACATATGCATACTGCCCCGGGAGAGTAGAAGGAAGATCGATTACAGTGTCGTCACCGTGCTGGGACCAGGACAGTTGCTTTGCAAGCCCGAGAAGAAAGAGTTTCGAAGATGCTTTTGCAGTAAAGGATTTGAGTGTGAGAGTCGCACCAGCGGGTTTTCCCAACACCGTCACGTACACCGAATTACCCTTGGCTGTAAATCGGACGCGAATGCCTCCGGACGTTTCGCCAGCGGCTCGTTCCCAAGGATGAGTACCGTAAATGGCCTCGCCATTTTGACGGAGCCAAGATCCCAGCGCCTCCAAGCGACTCATCTGAACTGGAGGAATGGTACCGTCTGCTTCCGGGCCTACATCAAGCAGAAGATTCCCGTTCTTGCTCACGATATCTACCAATAAGTAGATCAGCTCATCCGGCGCTATGGTCTCAGCTTCTCCCTCGGCCCGATTGTAGCCGAAAGACCGTCCAAGACCACGGCACTCTTCCCACTTGATCGGGCTGATCTTATCCAAGGTTTCGTATTCTGGCGATTTGAAATCGGAATGTTTTACACCGAATCGGTCGTCGATAACACCGTCCGGAAGTGCGTTGTAGTATTCCGCCATAATCTGAAGAGGGTGCCCGGACTTTGGATAATCTATGTCGTTCCACAGCACATCTGGACGAAAACGCGCGATGAGTTCCCGATAATGCGCATCCACATACTTTCCATACTCCTCAGTCTCGGGTTTCACTTTCTCATAGTCGGCAGCAATCTGAATGGGACCTGGTAAGAAAGTCCAGTCATATCCCCCGGAGTAGTAAAGACCCATGCGTAGGCCCTGTTTGCGCACCGCCGCGCTCAATTCACCAACAAGGTCGCGATCGGCATGCTGTCGATCACGCGGCAGTGTAGGATTCGGAACTGAGCTAGGCCAGAGCGTAAACCCATCGTGGTGTTTCGTGGTGAGGACGACATATTTGGCCCCTGCGCGACGAAATATCTCCGCCCAGGAATCGGGATTCCATTTTTGAGTTTCACGATTAAAAATCGGAGCAAAATTGTAGTAATTGTAATCGGCGCCGTAGTGTTCACGATGGTAAGCCTGGGTCGGCGAGCCATCCAGCCGCATGCTGTTGAGGTACCACTCTGCGTAAGGGTTATGAGTGATGTAGTCCTGCGAGTAAAAATCATGCCCCGGATGAACAAGGGGGGCCCAACCCGGAACGGAGTACAAACCCCAGTGTACAAAGATCCCTAATTTGGCATCGGAGTACCATTGAGGAAGCGGATGACGATTAAGAGAATCGAGTGATGGCCCGTAATGGGAGGCCTGCTGACCATTCATGCCGGGGATGTAGAGACATAAAGACACAAGGCCGACAAGCACTCTTCGGATTTCACACACTTCAAACACGCGCATATGATTTTCCGCCCATACAAGAAGATTTTTTAGATCTGTTATCACGAGTTCGTTTGGCTGCAACCCGCGCGGAAATCTCAATGGCAAAGCGCTCTCCAGAAAAACACGCCTCTCTGTATTGTTGCCATTTCCGCTAATTTCGTATATAAAACATCACGTGCGCCCACGAAAACAGAAGCGGACGTTACGCCAGCTTTTACACTTTTGTCAAGAAGTTTTTGAAGTGCGATAGTATTTCAACAACTCCGGCAGGTGGCGATGAGCATCATTGCCATTTGCGTTCACCCTGACAAGTGGTTGGCTTCGACAATTTATGAAGACAAAGGCGCGTAAAGCTTCCAGCCGGTACCCGACTCCGGCTCTTGAGAAAGGCTTGGATATATTGGAGATGTTTGCCAGCGAGCCGACGGGACTCACAAAGAGCGACGTGGCACGCAAGCTCGGCCGCACAATTTCAGAGATCTTTCGGATGCTGCTATGCCTCGAAGAACGTGGTTACATTGCGCAGAGCCCAGGCACCGATCGTTACAATCTCACCTTACACTTGTTTAGGCTCGCGCAAGAGCATCCGCCGATCAAACGCATGACTATGCAGGCCTTGCCGATTATGCAACAAGTTGCTCACGAACTTAGTCAGTCTTGTCATTTGGGCGTGCTCAACGGGGGGCAGGTCGTGATTATCGCGCAGGTGGATTCCCCCGTGAGCCCGGGCTTCTATGTTAAGGCTGGTGCAGTTGTAGATCTCATGCATGCTGCTACAGGTCACGTCATCCTGGCACACCAAACGCAAGAAGCTCGTGCACGTGCCATACAGACTTGGTGCAAACGCAACAAGACTGAGGCTCCGCGTGATCTGCCTTCGCATCTTGCCTCCATTAAGGAGCGAGGCTATGAAGAGAAGGAAAGTTACGAGGTGGAGGGAGTCATCAATGTTACCTATCCCGTATTGGACGAGCATGGGCATGCGGTTGCCGCGTTAACCGTTCCCTACATCCGCCGAATTGACGACAGCACCACCACGGCTATCGTACGCCAGACCTTGAAAAGAGCGAGTTCCCAGCTTTCCCAAGAGATCGGCGGAATCTCGCGAGAGCGCCCGAAATTGGATACCTAAGGCCGCTAAGGTCCCCGCTTTGGCCAATTCCACAAATGTTTTTCGCATCGCGGCAATCGTTTAGTGATTTTTATTGACAAAATTAATATTTCAGGAATAGAAATGATGGTTCTGGACCAGCCGGTACAGGAAATCACCTCATGGGCCGGCAATCTACTGGCGAGGCTGAGTCAGCGAAGGACCATCTTGATTTTCATTGTCGAGGGCGGGCCGCGACTTGAAAGCCTCCGAAGGAGAGTTGATTCGTTTGAGCGATCCTAAGATCACGAATGTTCGCGTCCTCGATCTGCGATTTCCGACCTCACGCCACCAGATTGGTTCTGACGCGGTCAACACAGATCCCGATTACTCGGCGGCGTATTGCATTCTGGAAACGGATGTGGGTGTCGAAGGATACGGCCTCGCCTTCACCCTGGGCCACGGAACAGAACTGTGCGTGCTTGCACTTGAGTATCTTGCGCGATTTGTCCGGGGTCGCAATTTATCCTCTCTGACCGACGACACGGTCGCCTTCTCCAGACAGCTTACGGAAGACACTCAATTCCGCTGGCTCGGGCCCGAAAAAGGGGTAATCCACCTGGCTGCGGCGGCTCTCATCAATGCAGTCTGGGACCTCTACGCGCGAACGGAAGGCAAGCCTCTTTGGAAACTATTGGCAGATTTTGAACCCGATCAGATCGTCCGTGCGATTGACTTTAAATATATCGAAGATGCCATTACTCCGGGTGAAGCCCTTGATCTACTAAGGACGCAAACCGCATCTCGAGCTGGGCGTTTAAAAGATCTTGAGCAGCATGGGTATCCCGCATACACGACATCCGCAGGGTGGTTCGGCTTCAGTGATGACAAGATTCGGCGCCTCTGCCGCGAATCTCTCAGCCAAGGATGGACACATTTCAAGTTAAAGGTCGGTGGAAACCCAGCCGATGATCTTCGCCGTGCGCGGCTGATGCGCGCAGAAATCGGCCCGCACAATCGGCTAATGATGGACGCAAACCAGAAGTGGGGAGTCATCGAGGCAATTCAACGCACGAAAGAACTGGCTGAAGCAGATCCTTGGTGGATGGAGGAACCCACCAGCCCCGACGACATTTTGGGCCACGCTCGCATTCGTCGAGAGGCTTCTCCCGTTCGCATCGCGACGGGTGAGCATTGCCACAATCGAATCATGTTCAAGCAATTCATGCAGGCGGGCGCAATGGATGTCTGTCAGATTGACAGTTGCAGGGTTGCGGGCGTGAACGAGAATCTTGCGGTGCTGTTGATGGCGGCTAAATTCAACATCCCGGTTTGCCCTCACGCGGGCGGAGTCGGCTTGTGCGAATGCGTGCAGCACCTGGCGATCTTCGACTATCTGCGCGTATCAGGGTCGCTCGAAAACCGTGTCATTGAATTTGTGGATCATCTGCATGAACATTTTGCTGATCCCGCTCGCATTGCAAACGGCCACTATCTGCTGCCCGGGAAACCCGGATACAGCACCGAGATACTTCCGGAGACTTTGCTCGCATACCAGTACCCGAATGGTCCAGTGTGGAATGATCACCGGGTCTCAGTCGTAACGTAGGACAAAATCTAGTTTTGCACAGAGAAACGTGTTCCTTCTCAGGAAGTGCGTTTTCGAAGAGCAACTACTGCCCCAATGAACTGGATTGCCGTCAGTTCCTCCGCATGGCCTTGATGAGCTCGGTCATCTTGCTTCTCTCCTCCGATTGGTGCCCTACTGATCAAGCAGTTGGGGGGTGAAAATTCGTGGCTTGGCCCGCCTGAAAACAATATCTTCACTAGCTTAACCAAAAAAATACTTGACAAACGTTATTAGTCGAGCCTATATAAGTGAGCGGTTTGATATGTGAACTATAATTTTCACATATAAAACTATTGAATTTCGGATCGTCGTGGGCCGAGTTTCCGGTGACCGTGCAGTGTCGTGAGGTTGTTGATCGCAAAATAATCTGGGTCGGAGGCGAGTATGGATAACTGTGCTTCTAACGTTTTAGCGCTGGTTCGAGAATGTAAAGATCCATCTGGCTTGCGTGAATACGGATCCGGTCGCCACACCTCATTGCTGTTGGTGGCGCTGGCGTTGATGTTTGTGATTCCGAATTGCGCTTGGGGACAAGCGACAGCCACCATGAACGGAGTCGTTCGAGACTCGGGCGGCGCCGTAATCACAAGCGCGACCGTCACTCTTCAAAATATAGAAACGGGGACACAGAGAGAGACCCAGACAAACGAGTCTGGGCTATATGTTTTCGTAAGTGTGCAGCCCGGCGAATACTCTCTGAAGATAACGAAAGCCGGATTTACTACTGCGACACAGGCAGGACTCCATGTTGTGGTCAATCAGGCCAGTACGCAGGACTTCACATTAACCGTAGGATCACTCCAGGAAACTGTCACCGTTGAAGCCTCCGCTCTCAACCTCGACACTGCAAACGCAACCCTGGGCACAGTGATAGAACCCAAGGCGGTGAACGACCTGCCGCTCAACGGACGAAATTTCACCCAACTTCTTGCCCTCACGCCCGGCGTGGCTCCGGTCAGCGTGGCGCAAAACTCCGGAGGCGCACAGGCTGCCCCGCTCGGCTCATTTGTCTTTCCCGCAGTCAGCGGGCAATCAAATCGCAGCAACTACTTCCTGTTGGATGGGATCGATGATACCGACCAGGTCTTTACCACTTACGCGGTAGCGCCCATCCTTGACGATATTCAAGAGTTCAAGGTCCAATCCCACAGTGATGAGGCGCAGTTCGGCGGAGTATTGGGCGGGATCGTCAACGTGGTCAGCAAGTCTGGCACGAACAACTTTCATGGGACCGTGTGGGAGTTCTTCCGCAACACTGTCCTGGATGCAAAGAACCCGATTAAAGGCATTTCAAAGTTAGAACAGAACCAGTTCGGCGCGAATTTCGGCGGTCCGGTCATTCTCCCGTTTTACAACGGTCGCAATAAGACCTTCTTCTTTGGGAGTTATGAAGGGTTTCGCCGCGCGCAGCCTTCGGCTGGCGCGTTTTACAATGTGCCAACCCCGGCTGAGCTTTCAGGCGACTTCAGCGCACTGCTGCAAGGCCCCAACCCGGTCCAGCTTTACAACCCGTTCACGACGCGGCCCGATCCTGCCAATCCGGGGTCATTTATCCGCGATCCCTTTCCGAACAACGACATCTCGAGCGTATTGAATCCAGGTGCCGTGAGCCTTGCCCAGGCGGTGTTTCCCGCCCCACAGCCAGTCGTAGGCGCTGTCAATGGCGTAGGAGGATTCAATGGTTATGACCTTCGTTCCAATCTAACTCCTCAGAATGAATACAGCTTCAGAGTAGACGAAAATTTTAACCCCTCTAACTCTGTCTTTTTCCGGTACACGAGTTCGGACCAGTCGAGGATCGGAACTGGTGGGATCGTTGGGGAAACCGCTACGGGCGAAACGTTCGGAAAGCAATACGTGTTGTCCTATTACCACCAGTTCAACCCGTCAACCATCCTGGATGCGCAATTCGGACATGTGGACCTCACGAATAACGTTGGCAACTCCTATTCGCATCTAGACCCGACAACGGTGGTCAATGCCGCCGGCCTAGCACCTAGTTTCGCCTGTGGTTTCACGGGTACGACTGGTTGCTCTATCCCAGGGCTGCAGATTCCGGCGTACGTGACCAGTGGCGCCACAAACAAGGGCGGAACCAAGCTCACGGACATTTATGAGTGGAGAGCCAATTTTACCAAAGTTCTCCGCAAGCACTCGTTTACCACTGGTTTCGATTTTGAGAGAAACTCATTTTTTGTGCATGGCGGCGGTCCGGCTGACGTTTTTGGTGCTGAGCAAACAGCGAATCCGGAAGTGCCGGCCGGTACGGGCGATGCCATGGCAGCGTTTCTGATCGGAACCGCCGCCAGCGCTTCGCGTCGAGATACTGTGGCACCTGTTACCGGGCACCGCGCTTACGGCTTCTATTTCATGGATAAATGGAAGGTGACAGACAGACTAATTGTGAATGTCGGGCTTCGGTATGACCTGATGCTTTGGCCAGGGTATGGGTCAGGTCCCAGCGATCCAACCAGCCAGGTCGGGAATATCGATTTCAATAATGGAACCTATGTCATTCAAACAAAGTCACCGGACTGCGCGAGTGCCGGCCAAGCTCCCTGCGTTCCTGGAGGCCTGCCGCAGCCTCACGTGGTTGTTTCCCGAAATAATCGCTTGTATTCCAATACTTACGACAATATCCAACCCCGGATCGGGATTGCCTATAGTCTTAACGATAAAACGGTGGTGCGTGCCTCGTTCGGCATGTTCAATGACATCTGGGCGGGCGTCATGCAAACCGTGCAGGGCATTGGTGGCGATTGGCCATCAGTAGCGCAAATACTTACTCCCGCATTGAATACGTCCAATCAAGCCGCCACAGCAAATTGGCAGGATCCGCTCGCGGGCTTAGGTTCGGCGGGTTTACCCGCTCCCACGCCATTCAGCCAGGTTGAGTGGTACCGGGACCCGAAGGCCAAGAATCCGTATTCAGAGCAATGGAATTTTGGAGTCCAGCGGCAGTTGGGTTCGAATACTGTCATGACGGCGAATTATGTGGGCTCTCAAAGCCACCGTCTTACGGTTGGTGGCTTGTACAACGTTGCATTAACTCCAGGACCAGGGACACCTGCTCAGGTTACGGCTCGACAGCCGTATCCGTATATCAGTCCGACCTTTTATGACAGAAGCATTGGTAACAGCTCGTACAACGGTTTCCAGTTTTCTGCCAATCACCGTGCTGCGAGCGGGCTTACATATCTGGTCTCGTACACCTGGTCAAAGTCCATTGACGTCGGTTGCTCTGGGTTCTTCGGCATCGAAAGCTGCTCAATTCAGAATCCATACAACATCAAGGGTGACCGCAGCGTGTCCGGCTTTGATTTGACCCATGTTCTCACTGCCAGCGCGACCGCGCCATTGCCATTCGGTAAGGGCAAGCGCTTCGCAAATACCAGTGGTTTGGTTAACTATCTTGTCGGAAACTGGCAGCTCAATGGCATCCTGACTCTCACTTCAGGCGTGCCATACTATGTGTATATCTCGTCTGACATCCCCAACATAGGGAATTTCGCCCCTGCTATCGCCGGAAATGGCAATGTTCGGGCGAATCTGGTCGGCGATCCTAACTTGTCAAGTCCGAGCACCCATGAATGGTTTAACACCGCAGCGTTTGCTCCACCGGCGCCGTTTACGTTTGGCAACTCCGGGAGGAATTCACTTCGAGCCGACTGGTTTAAGAACTTGGACGTATCGCTGTTCAAAGATTTTCCCTTGGGTGAAAGAAGAAGTCTTCAGTTCCGGGCTGAGGCGTTCAACGTCACAAATACACCAACCTGGGGAATTCCGATCAACGATCTGAACAATCACGCACAGTTCGGATCGATACTCAGCACTCGCAGCACGGAGCGGCAGTTGCAGTTGGCGTTGAAGCTTTACTTCTAACTGGGTTGCGCTTTGACTTCAGTGAACTGGGGCTAGCTGCCGGACGCCGGCTACTAGCCTTTTGTTCAGACGATCTGCCGTCGCCCGAGGGCGCGTACAACATTTCTGCGGTGGTGGCTGATCCGTATTCACTCCGTGGAAACTCTCTGCTTTATCACGACCAGAGGCTCACCTGCCGCCGAATCAGACGATTCGGTGAACACTGTACCAGGGCGGTCGCACGATCTGCGGAAGGAGAGTAACACTTGAATACGTCCTTTCAATCTCACACCCTGAGCAGAAATAGCTTCTTGAAGGTCATGGTCAGTGGCGCTGTCGGCATCCTTTCAACAAGCTTTACCTCCTCACTGTCCCTTCGAGCTGCAGTTCCTTCGGCAACCGAACCACTCATCCATGGACTCACGCCATATATCCGTCTGTACGGAGCAACAGCGACGGAGATCGGGGGCAATGCAAAACTGGACGATCTGAAGATCTCCGTGAACTGTAAGGATTCAAGCAGCATTAAATGGAACATTACTGCCCCTGAAGCCGGTGAGTATGATCTATTTATCTCGTGTGCTGTTCCCGGCTCGGACTTTCACCTGGAAGTTATCTCAGGCTCCACTTCGGTTAAATCGGATCTAAAGATAACCGAAGGTGTGTATCAGTCAACTGAGGGCGGCTGGTATTTTAATTTCGAAAGAAAGCGGCTCGATGGCAGACTGCACTTAACCTGCGGAGTAAACCCCGTCACCTTACAACTATCTGGCGCGGACAAGGACCAAGGGGTCCGCTTGCGATGCCTTGAGGTTCTGCCCGTCTCGGCGAGTGCTGAGATAACCGCTGCTGAAGCAAGTGCGCGCGCTGACCGGGCAAGTACCGATTGGTTTGTCAAAGGGGGCTATGGGGCGATGTTTCATTGGACAGATTTCACCCAACCCAGAGAGGGCACCAAAAAGCTGTATCCGGATGCCGTCGAGGCTTTTGACGTTAATGCGTTTGCCAGTCTTCTAGAAGAGATGGGCGCAGGTTACGTCATTTTCACGTTGAACCATGCTCATCCGCACTGTCCCGCTCCTATCCAAGCGTGGGAAGCCGTCCACCCAGGATGGACAACGAGACGCGATTTAATCGGCGATATCGCCGGTGCTTTGGAAAAACGCGGAATCAGATTGATTCTTTATATCAACTCCCCTGTATTGACCGACTTTGGCAAGACCGGGGCAACCGGGCTCTACGAGCTCTCCTTCAGCGAGGAACAATTCACGGAAATTCACAAGAATGTTCTCAGCGAAATCGGATCTCGGTATGGCGAGAAACTGGCCGGCTACTGGTTTGATTCTTGGTATCAATCGCTGGCTGCTTATCCCGATGTTCCGATTGAGGCAATCTTCCGTTATTGCAAAGTAGGGAACCCAAGCCGGATTACTGCCTTTAACTTCTGGATCTTTCCAGTCTTAACTCCCTGGCAGGATTACTGGGCAGGCGAGCTCAACGCTCTTCAAAATCCTTTTGAGTCTCGTTACATTCAGAGAGGGGCTGGCACAGGATTTCAGGCCCACGGGATGGTATCCATGCTGCAATCATGGGTGCACAGCGAAACCGGCCCGATTCCACCGCCTCAATTCAGCGCGGAGGACTTGATCGGACACGTGAAAGCCAATATGGAACACCAAGCAGTGACCACGATCAACATCGGAATATACCAGGACGGCACGATTGAGCAGAGTTCTCTTGACATGATGCGCCAATTGCGGCGCGCAATTAGGGAGAAGTAAGGCAAGTGGTCACGCCATTGGTCGTTAGGCCGGGACGCAACACAGGCATCGAGCTGGAAAATGGAGACCTTACCGGTGTGCTTGACCACTGTGATCAGGCAGCGAAAACAGATGTGACCAACGTGGTGTATATCGACTACCCGTGTGCCGTTATGACGACTCGGCGTGTGAGAGGTGTTCCACCTGAATTTCCCTACATAGCTGCCCGGGTGATAAAGTCCACAACCGGGGCCGGATTCTCCGGCGCGAGCGGATAATGTCCCTCGCCCTTCTTGACGATTAGCTGGATTTTGCCGCTAAGCTTCTTGTATCGCTTTTCAACTTCAAGAGTATTGTCTTTGAACCACGGGTCGAGGCTGCCGCAAACGTGAAGAATCGGCACGTTGGCTTTGGCCAGGGGAGCGAGATTATCGAGCGGCTGGGTTTTCGCCAGGGCACTGTGCATGCGCGGATTCTCGGTGTAGACGCAGGAAACCTTGTCAGGATTTTCGATGGCCCACGCATAGACTTCGCCGGCGCCACCGCCCGCGCCTTCCATTGCCGGCTTCTTCGAAAAGCCGTGCCCGGTCAGGTATTCATACGCCATGTCCCAATCCTTCACAACGAAGCTGACCCCTACGGGCCCGGTGACGATGTGAAACCCTTTGGCCAGCAGCTCCTGATCAACCTTCGCGTCACGAAACACAAAACCCGCCCGGTACACCCAGGGCATCCCTGCGGCCGCAGTGCTCGGCGCGATGACCGTGGTGGTCATCGACGTGCCTTGCACGCTGAATTCGTAGCGGTCGTAGCACGGCGAAAACAGCGGGCCGCGGCAGGTGATGTAAGTGTCCTCATCCGGGTAATCACGGTAGAAATTCTCGATGCTGTAGTAGGAGGTCCTGGTGAACTTGTCGCCCGCGAAGCCCGGCACCGGGCCCCTTACCGCCTGTACGCTCTGCTCAATAAAGTCCGCGATGGGCTTGGGGTTTCGAAGGCTGTGGGGATGATGGGCGTAACCTTCCTTGACCATCGTCGAGATGCGTCCGCCGAACTGCTGATAAATGCCCTCGATGGCGGAAGTATACTGGCCGAGCATCGGATCGATGGAGCCGCAGACTTGAAGAACCGGCACATCAGCCCGCGCCAGGTTTCCCAGCCTCTGAAAAGCTTGGCCTTCCATCCCTGGATTGTCGGCATAGATGCAGGAGACCTTGTTGGGATTGGCGGTGCCCCAACTAAATTCAAATATCCCGCCCCGGCTCATGCCGATGAACGCTGGTTTCTTCGACAACCCGTACTGCCCCGTGAGGTAGGCATACCAGGCGTTCCACTCCGTTAATGCTGCTCTGGACATTCCAAGCTGATCCATAAGCTCATCCATAGTCAATCCCATTAATGGCCCCGGCTTGGGGTCGACCGAAATGTATGCGATGTGAAAACCTCGTTTGAGCAATTCGACTTCTGCCTGGGGCTGGTGGTTCCAGTAAACGCCGCGCCATGACCACGGGTTGCCGTGAGCCGCCTGCTTGGGCACAACGACGACACACCGTAGCTGTCCTGTATCAGAGTTTCCGAGATCGCCGGACTGTTCGCCGGCCGGAGCCTTGAAAGGCGTGATCGCCAAGGTCTGCTGATCCATTACGAAGTCGTAACGGTCGAATCCGTGCCAGTCAATCTTGTCGCCCTGGAAGGCCCTGGGGGCTTGAAACGCGACCTCGGCTGTGCTCGATCCCGAAGGGATTCCGTTATCGGGAGCGACCGGAACCTGAGCTTCAGCTGTGTTGGTCAACAGCGGGAAAGCAGCGACTCCCGCTCCCAAGGCAGCGATGCTTTTAACGAAGGCGCGGCGATCTGGGAACGACGGCTCGGTGTCCCCGTTTTTGTTTTGTTGGTCAAATATCTTCTTCATGAAGATCCCTCCTGCTTAGTTTCTATTTACTCGAGTGCGGCCTTCTGGAAGGCCAACCTGACTGGCGTGTCGTCGGCATTCTTGAAATTGGACCGTTGGATCATCATGATTAATGCGACGCCCCTCTTCACGTCGATCCAGGCCTGAGTACCGTAGACCCCGCCGTGGCCGAAGGTTCCGGGCGAGAGCATTTCAGTTGCACCCCGAGGTTGGCGGACGATGCATACTCCCAATCCCCAGCCGTTGCCGGGAGTAAAGCCGGTGACCAGATCGCCAGTCTGGACAGTTGACATCATGCGCACCGACTCAGCCGTGAGGTAGCGCCGGCCATCGAGCACGCCGCCATTCAGCAGCATTTGGGCAAACCGCGTGTAATCGGGAGCGGTGGAGAACAAGCCACCGTTGCTGGCCGGGTAGTGGTCGCGCCAGGTGGGAGGATGGCCGTACAGAAGAGCGATTTCCGCCGGCACCAGTTGTTCGCCTTCACGCTTAGCAGGCATCACCCACCGCGGCTTCTGGGCCTCGGTCAGGTAGAACGTCGTGTCCTTCATGCCTAGCGGGTCGAAGATACGCTTCCGCAGGAAGACTTCAAACGGCAAACCGGAGACAATTTCCACGATCCGGCCAAGAGTGAGAATGCCGGACTGACAGTATTTCCATTGGCTTCCCGGCTCGAATGCAAGCGGCTTGGAGGCAAAGGCCGGGACTAGGTCGGCCAGGGAACGCGCGGCTTTGGCCTCTTCGTCGGTTGCTTCTCCCATTCCGGAGGTGTGCGTGAGCAAGTGCCGCAGCGTGATTCGCTGCGTTTTGCCGTCCGCCGTTTTGAGTCCACCCAGTTCGGGGATGTATTTGGAGATCGGAGCGTCGAGGGAGAGTTTGCCCTCCTCCATCAGCATCAGCACCGCAGTGGCCGTAATCGGTTTGGACATGGATGCGATCCAGAAGATTGAATCCACGCGCATGGAAGATTTATGTTCGGGGTCGGCCCAACCTTGAGCGTCCATCCGAAGCACAGAGTCACGCGTCGCGACCACCGTGACCGCGCCTGGAACTTCGTTGGCGACGATCACGTCGTGCATGCGTGCAGGAATGGAATCGAGGCTGGCGGTAGTTTGGGCGAGTCCGAAAGGCAACAAGAGAAAAATTCCAATAAAGAAAACGGTGAGAAGACGAATTCGCATGTAGTCGATCTCCGTGGTTAAACAACACCCAATCTATCTGTGTGTTACTGCGCAGAAGCAGGAATCTTTATCTCCGGACGAATTGACGTCGCCGCCTCGGTTGGAAAATCCGCTGGGATCGCAACAGTTACAGGGCGCCTAGCCAGCCACTGCAAGGTTCGTAGAAGCAATGTCTGCTCTCCGGCACAGCGCAGGCTGGGGGGCTGGACATCGCCTTTCCAAACATGCCCAAAGGTGGAGCTATAGACACGTCCCCGGCCAAAACGGACGGTCCACTCCAGCGGCCAATTCATCTGCGTATGCTTGTCATATCCGTAGGAGAGCACACGCATGTGTTTCGCCGGGCCGCGCGCGTAATAGTAAATTTCCAGGGCAGGGGTTTTCCAGGCGCGGGGCATGCCGTGATGAATGGGATCGTCGCCCAGGTGGTGGACAACCACGTCGGAGCGGCCATCGTGCCCGGTGTTTTCGCCCTGGCCGGAGGGTATGTGCACCAGTCGTTCACGGATATTAATAATGATTGCGTCGCCTTGCTGTTTATTCCGCCAGCCGAGTCCGATCATCTGGTTGTAGGCGGGCCAGTGGGGAAACGCATTATTGCCAGAGTGGAAAACCAGAACTCCGCCACCGTTCCTGACATAGTTTTCAAAAGCAATCTGGACTTCACGCGGCCAGGAAGGGCCGCCGCCGATGTCATTGCAGGTTTGAATGACCACGTCGTAATCGCTAAAGTTCGGACGCCATTGTTCCCATCCCGGAGACGCGGCGGTGGGTGGAGCCGTCGAACCCGAAATCGTGAACAGGCCCGAGGGTTCCAAGATGCCGCGCAACAGTGCCGTTGTCTGACGCCAATCGTGATTGCTGAAGCCATCCAGGATGAGAACTCTGATCCTCGGCAGGCTTGGGGTTGCCGCCATGGGTTGGGTAAACAGAAAAAGCAGCAGAGCGATAAGGCCTAACGCCGCGGCAATTTTGGTACTTCCAGTGGATGGCATATCCGACAGTTTTCCCGTAGCGAGATCAGGGTTTCAGCATGATCATGATCGTAGACTCCTGCTGAAAGCGGAGTATCGTGACGTTCGCCGCCTTCCCGCCAACGTTTTGTTGCGTATCCTGCAGGAGGTCCTTCAATTCCTTGATCGGCTTTCCATTGAATGCCAGCAGGACATCCCCAGCAAAAAAGCCGGCTTTGGCAGCATCGCTTGTGTCGGGTACTTCGAGCAGGATCACGCCCGTTTCGCCTGGACTCCCTGCGGCTGAGACCTCACCGAGGCCAACAATGTTGCGCACTTTCGCGCCTGCCCAAACCGCAACCTCTCGACTTCGAGTTTCAGTGAGCGTTGGCGTGGTATCGCTCGACCTCAAGGGCATCACCGGTTGCCGGGCAATGGCTTTGAGCTTCGGACTTTGGACGCCAAAGTCGTCCATGTTGAAGTTCACGAATCCGAGAGACAACGCGGGAGAATTCGATTTCACTTTGTAGTCGCCTGTGGCGTCATCCACAAACAGGGCGTCTCCTTGTAGGGAGTGATCATCCTGCGAGCTTAGTTTTTGCAGCGCGGTGGCGGGGCTGGTCTGTGGCGTCGGCTGATGGAGGAGGTTGAAATCAATCACCTCGGTCCACTCCCTCATTTGAATGGGTCTGTATGGTGTGAAAACAATATTGCCGCGAAAAATATCGTCGCTGTCGTTGTACCAAACGTGGGGATGAAGTGTGTTGTTCACCAAGATATTGTTCTCGCAGGTGCGATAGAAGCCCTCCCGCAGCTTGAGCCCGCCGTTGAGGCAGAGATTGTTGTAAATGTGGTAGTTGCTGGAGCCATCGTCAAGATCAATATCCCAGCCATGATCGCAGCGCCAGCGCGTGTTCGAAAGAATATTAGGCGCCACGGCGTCGAGCACGGGGAGTTTTGCCTGAGCGCCCTGGATCGCCGTGTCCAGATCTAACCCGGTGACACCCCACCACCGGTCACGACCCCAGGAGTTGAACGATCCATGGTCGCCAGTTTCCTTCACGGTGTCGAAAACATCGCAGTGGTCGATGTGGTGCCCACCCCAGCAGCCATCTCCGATGTTGATTCCTGCACGAGGGACATCGTAGATGGAACAATGACGGACAGTGATTGATTTCGACATTGCGATCTCGACGGGTGCAGTCTGCTTCTCGACCCGCCCGGTTCTATAGATCAAGGAGTCCTCGACCAGACAGTCTGCCGGATAGTCGGGCGTGCGCGGCCCGGGCGTGACATCGAGGTCTGCGATGGCGAGCCGGTCGTCATAGCTGTCCAGTGGATTTCGGACCGCTTTCCGTTCTCCAACAAAGCAAACACCATTGGCTCCGGCGGCAGCGACGTGGCAGCGCGAGATATGAATCCGGCGGTTGTAACCGCTGACGAAAACGCCATTTCCGCCGACCTGATCGAGGAAGCAATCGTCCACCAGACAGTCTTCCGCGCCAGTTAAGAAGATCGCGCCACCGCGATAGATTCGCCAGTCGCTGCGCAAGAGCGGCTCGCGCGTCTCCATGAACGTTCTGGAAGTATGCTGGAAGGTGAATCCGCGAAGCTCGATCCACTTCACGGGGTCATCCGGCGTTCCACGAAATTCCACCAGATGTTTCAGGCGCACCGTTTCGATCGCGGCGTTACCCAAGTCCAGCCCTGCAAGCGGATAAAAATAGAGAGTTGATTTGGCTTTATCGAGATACCATTCGCCTGGCGAATCTAATTCTTCAAAAACATTTTCCACAAACCGGTACTGCGCATGCATCGGTTTTGGCCGATTGTTTTGCCAGCCGCCCTCGTAGATCACATTTCCATCGGTGCTCTTGCCTGTGATCACATAGTGCATATCGCCCCACAGGTACTGATGGAGAGCGTGAATGTAGGCTCCCCTCGGGTCCGCCCAGCGTTGGGCACGCTCCGGGCTGATTGCGTCAGGAGCATAGCCATTCAAGTACTTTGCGTTTGCATCGTAGTTCGGGTAACGAGCCAGGATTTGTAGTTGCCCATTTACAAAGAGCTGGTCAGTCGTCGTTCCGGATGAGACGGAGGTCTTCATGATCGCATCTCGGTATGGCATCCATTTGGGGGACAAGCGACTCCCACCACTTAGCAGAACCTGCTCGCCGGGATAGGGTGCGTAAATGATCGGCGCCCCGGTTTTCCCCGAATCTGCCGGCGTGAAAACGATCGTGTCGGGCAAGTAGTAAGTACCTGCGCGAAAGTAAACCGATATGGTTCCGGAGTTCTCCTTCTTGAGATTGCGAACCGCTGCTTGCGCAGCTTGAAATGATTTCAACGGACGAGAGATCGTTCCCGAACTCTTATCGTCTCCGGTTGCGCTCACAAAGATGCAGTTCTGCGGATGGGCTGCGGGCGAGGCACCAGTTGTATTACGCTCCAGCGCTTTGGCGACTTCCCCGGACCGGGTGAATGCCAGGATCGCTCCGGTGCCTCCCCGCAAGAATGATCGTCTATTCATCGCTGACCCCATTTCGATAGGTAGGCCTTTCTTCACTTCTGGGTAGCCTGCACGATGCGAAGGGCCTTATCTATATCCGGGTCGGCGGGCGTAAGCTTCTTCGCTTCGAGCAGTTCCCGAAGACCATTTTTTGTGTCCCCCGAGTGGAGATAGATGAGCCCGAGGTCCTTATGTAACTGGCCAAGTGCTGTACAACCTCCGCAGAGCTGAATTCCTTCTTGCAATTGTGAGATGGCTTGTGGCCAATCGTGCGCGGCAGCGGATGCCAAGGCGAAATTTCCCAGAGTCTGAGCCCGATCCATGATTTGTTTTTGGGATTGCAGCGCTTCAAAGCGGGCTTGAAAACGCTTGGACTCATCAGGATCTGATTGCGCCAATTGGCGGGAAAGGTTGTAAAGTGCCTCACCGTGCTCAGGATTTATCTCGATCACTTTTCGCCAGTGCGCGACAGCCCCTGCAAGGTCCCCATTGTGCAGAAGCTCTTGCCCCAGCACGAAGAGCGTGTCGGGGTTCTTGGGGTCAAGCTCAGCAGACTTCTGCAGCGCCTGGACAGCCGCCGCGGCATTCCCGGATGCTTTTTCGATCAGTCCCAGCAGGTACCACGGTTCGGAATACTGAGGGTCGAGGTGGACCGCAGTTTCAAGTTCTGGTTTGGCGTCTGGGTAACGACGCAAGTCAAGCAGAACCCGGCCCTTGTTGTAGTGCGCGGGGACGGAATTCGGGTCCAGATTCACAGCTTCAGAAAACTCTACAAGAGCGCCTTCCAGGTTGAACTCGTCCGCATACGCAATTCCCAGATTCAAATGTGCGGCGGAAGACTTGGGATCCAGCTTGATGACTTGCTGGAAGTAGCTGACTCCCTCTTCACTCCGCTTCATTCGCATGAGTACCATCGCAAGCGCAGTAAGCGCCTGGGAGTCGGGAGTGATCTTCACAGCGCTCCGTATCGGTTGCTCCGCCTCGGGGAAACGCGATTCACCTGCGAGAATCAACCCGAGATTGATGAATGCCTGCAGGTACTGCGGGTTGTTTTCTGTCGCCTGACGGAAGAGTTCTTCCGCTTCCTTGTTTTTTCCCTGCTGACCGTATAGCACACCAAGGTTGTTCTGCGCCTCCGCGTAACCTAGGTCCAGAGCAATAGCTGCTTTCAGTTCTGTTTCCGCTTCAGCCTGCTGACCAGCTTGCAGGCATAGCAATCCCAACTGGTTGTGCGCACGAGCGAGACTGGAGTCGAGGCTAATGGCTTTTTTCAGCGCTTCACGCTCCTCGGCGGTTTTTCCCAGTTGATCAAGGGCCAGGGCCAAATCGTAGTAGGTGCGCGCATTCCCAGGGTTCTGAGCCAGAGCCTCGCGATACAGATCGGCAGCGCGCTGGTACTCGCCCCCTTGAAAATATTCGTTCGCCTGGTTGACCTTCGTTCCGGCTACGTCCTCTTTGATGCTCTGCTGTTTCTTCTCTTGGAAACCCTCCAGTTCCTCATCGGCTCTTTGCTCCTGGCCCAGGCTGCGCAGCACCGCCGCCAGCTGAAATCGAGCCTCGCTCGATGCCGCATTCAGCTGCACCGCCTTTTCAAGATGAACCAGTGCCTCTTGCGGCCTTCCCAGCTTCGCAAGAACAAAGCCGAGATTGTAGCGAGTGTCGTAATCGTTCGGGTCAAGCGCTATCGCCTGCCTGAGCAAGCCTTCAGCCGCCGTGTATTTTCCAAGCCCGCGGTCAACCACTCCCATTAAGTAAAGCGCGTCAAAGTTGTGTGGCTTGCGCCGGAAGTAATTCTGGATTTCGGGCAACGCCGTTTGGAACTCCGCTAAGATAATCAACGCCTTCACATAGGAAAGCCTGGTGACGTCATTGCTTGGATCCAGATGCAACGCCTCGCGGAACTCGTCAACTGCTTGTCGGAACTGAGACTCCTGCGTGTAGGCAAGACCCAACCTAGCGTGCCGGTCCGCTGATGAAGGGTTTTGTTGCACTAACTGCGCCAGCAGCTTGACAGCTTCCGCCACGTCACCGTTGCTCGAGTAAGCCACCGCGAGGTCATCTTGAAGCGCAGGATCGGTGGGGCCGTCTTTCAGATATGCAATCGCGGCAGAGTAACGCTTCTGCGCAATCAGCGCTTTCGCCAGCCCTCCCAGAGCAGGTACGGACTTCGGGTCGGACTTCAAAGCAACCTTGAATTCTTCGATTGCGGCTTCATTTTGCCCTAACTCGCTTAACGCCTGCCCTAGGGCGATGTGTCCCAATGGATCATCGGGCTTTATGCGTGTTGCAACTCTCAATTCGCGGGCAGCCCTCGCAGGGTCGTGCCTTTGTAGAAGGGCGAGAGAAAGATTGAAGCGCGCCTCCCATGAATTCGCGTCTTGGTGCACCGCAGCTTCAAAAGCGGCGAGCGCGCACGATAACTGCTGCCGCTGGCCAAAGTAGGCGCCTAATGCATCGTAGACACCCGCCGAGGGCTGACTGGCGATCACCTTCTCCAATTCCGCTGGACCTTTACATGCAGAGGGGACTTGCGCGAACAAGATCGCGCTGAACGCCTGCAGAACCCAAGCGCAGCAAGTAATTCGCGCCCACCGCCAGGTTTGGACCAACCTCATCGTCTGCTCCCGCTAGCGCGCCATGGTACTAACCGGTAAATGCTTGGAATAAATCAAGAGATCAGTATTTCGAGCTCATTTCTTTGCAGCAGTGTAAGGCTGTGTACGTACGATCCCCTTGCCTTCTTCGATTGTCAGAATTTGGCCCGCTGCTGCCGACTTGAAATTCTCCACTTTGCCATCAAGCCAGCGGACTGACATGTCCGCTGTGCTGGCGCTGCCAAGGCCAAAGTGCAAGCGAAGATCATTTTGTGACATGTATGAGCCGCCGCTGCGCACTTCGTCAATTTGTTTATGTCCACCAGCAGTGACGGTGATGCGCGCGCCGATAGCATCTCGCCCGGATGTGAGAGCGCGCACTAGCAGCGAATTCCCGCTACTTGCAAAGCTTTTGAGCAGAGATGGTACTTCAGTACATGGTTGCCCGTTGTTCCGAAGTGTATGCGGGCCAATGCGGCAGCCCGTCGTGATTGGGATTGCCGGTTCGGGCAAAATTCACCCAAGCAGTACTGATTTGCTTCGATAGAACGAATGCCTCGGGAGTGCCCCCACTGTAATGGTCGCAAATTTCAGCATTGTCGAATGTGAATGCGATTTCACAGGCGTGGAAGGAACCCGGGCGATTGTCCAGCACGGGCGTCCGCCAGGAATATATATAAGAGTATGCCGGTGCGCTACCCAGAGCAGCCTTCCTACTGGCCTGCTCGAAGGCCGGCCGGCGAAAGGAAGAGGCAGCAATGATCGCATATAGGTCAAATGGATTCGCTTTAGGGTAATCGCGCCGGTAAGCGTCGATGATCGTCTGGCTGCGGTCGCCAAATTCTTCCTTAACCAATCGGTTAAGTTCTTCCACTCCCATCGCATTGGCGTCGGGACGGTCGACCCCACTTACACCCTCGTGAAGATCTGTGCCGGTTAACAATGGAATGTCCGCAGATATTGGTGGAGCTCCTGGATCGAATGGATGACGAGGCAGTATGAAGCCGTCTACTGTCGGCCCCCAATCGTATTCGCCGTACGTTCTGCGAAGGGAAGGTTTGGGCCGAGGCATTTTCTTCATGGCTTCCGTCGCAGCGCCCGTCAGGCGATCAACCGGAATTGTTTGAAATTCGCTCAACTGAGACTTGGATAACCCCAGCTCTGCGAGCAGCAGCTCAGCCAATCGCCCCGAGTAGTCAGGAGAAAGAGATTTAAGAAAGGGCCCGCTTTGCACAATCGCACGGTGAAATAAGCCCTTGGCCGCCGGCATCGCCATAAGGGCGAGAACTTGTATACACCGCTCCGCATGAATCCACGGATCTTACCTGCGGTCGTTTCTGCGACTGTTGCCGTGTCAGAAGCTATGACCGTGCTGTGTCCACAATCGCTTGCTGCGGACTTTGTTGTCGTGTGAGCTTCCGGCGTGGGCTGCGCTAACGCTGTCGCGGGCAGGACAACCGAACCTGCTAACCCTGCTCCCAGGGTTGCCATCGTACCCATAAAGGAACGCCGCTCCTTAAATGCTGACCCTGACTCGCGATTTAGTGGATTCTTCGATGTCATTCCTATCCTCCACTCGTCGTTCTTACCCGTCGCACTTTTCTATTACTGAACTAGCATATCTGTCAATAAAAATTGCTCTTGGCGCCAAGAATTACTTGACAGGCGTCATTAATCGAGTCTATCAATAAGCAGTTTTATCGGTGAACTATTATATTCATTTATAAAAATGAATGGGCTTCCAGCAACACGTTAGGGAACCGCCCCCCTGCAGCTAGCCGCAGCTGCAAGCCGGGACGAGGACTGAGGTCGAGGTCGAAGGGTTCGACGGATGCTACTTAACCAGCGGAACCGGCGAGGTGGCTATAACTCCCAGCACGGGTCAAATATGTCGCTCGTACTTGATCTCCTGGAAGAGGTCACGCCGTGAGGAGGCTCAGAATCAAATCTAGGTCAATGATCGCACCAAGTCGCAAAGTAGCCTCACCATGGGTCGTGAATATAAATGATCTTCGGGGTTTGGCGAAACGGCGTCTGCCAAAAGCCGTTTTCGATTACCTGGATGGTGGCGCCGAAGGAGAAATAACCCTTGGCGAGAACCGCCGCGCGTTCGAAGCGATCACCTTTCGACCACGCCAGGCCGCAGCTGTTGGTGAGTGCGACCTGCGAACACGGGTGTTAGGCACAGAGATCTCCTTTCCTGCCATTCTGGCCCCAGTTGGTTACAGTCGTCTGATGCATCCAGGCGGAGAAGTCGCCGCCGCTCGCGCCGCAGGTAAGGCAGGTACGGGTTACATTCTTTCCACAATTTCTGGGCACAAGCTAGAGGATGTCAAAGCCGGGTCAATGGGGCCGGTGTGGTACCAGCTCTATTTGGTTGGTGGACGGAAAGCGGCCGAGGGAGCTATTGAACGAGCGGGAGCAGCGGGCTTCTCAGCCCTGGTAATCACGATTGATACTCCCGTCGCAGGAATGCGCGAGCGCGATCTCCGCAACGGCATGGTGGAACTGTTGACGGGGAATGTTCTTGCCAAAATTCCATTCTTGCCGGAGATTTTCGCGCATCCGGGGTGGCTAGCTTCCTTCCTCTTCGATGGCGGTGTGCCCAAGCTAGAAAATGTGATTGTCCCTGGCGAGGGAGCGATGCTGCTAACTGACGCGGCCAGCGCCCTGAGACGTTCGGTCGTGACTTGGGAAGACATTCGCTGGATACGCAAGAGTTGGTCCGGCCCGATCGTGATAAAAGGCGTGCTTACCGCAGACGACGCTCGGCGCTCGGTGGACGAAGGTGCAACAGCGATTGTTGTGTCCAATCACGGGGGGCGGCAGTTGGATGGCGTGCCAGCCACGATCAAAGTTCTGCCCGAGATCACCGCTGCGGTGGGTACTCAGACCGAAATACTAATAGACGGTGGTATCCGCCGGGGGAGCGACATTGTAAAAGCAATCTGCATGGGCGCGCGGGCTGTCCTGATCGGCCGTGCTTACGCCTATGGATTGGGTGCAGCGGGAGAAGCAGGAGTAGCTCGGGCCCTAGAGATTTTGCGTGAAGACGTGGACCGAACGCTTAGGTTGCTCGGTTGTCGATCAGTACTCGATCTTAGTTCTGGTTACGTGGAGTACCCACCTGACTGGAAGAGGAGTCCGGGATCATGACTCGGCGGTGGAGATCTATTGGACTTGTCCCAGGGTCTCGACGAACTCCACATCAGTCTCGCCAGACAGTTTCATCAAGACGAAGTTCGGCTGCATGGGCTACGTTTGCTCACCCTCCTCGCTCATGCCGATCTCGGTGACTGTCCACAGATCTTCACGGTTGTAGAACGCTCCCGGATCCGTCATGTGATACGAGACCGTACGCTTCCGCTTGCAGTTTGAGCAACAGCTCGGGATAGCGCACGTGATTGCGCAGCCCGGGCGGCATTATGGCCCCATCTTTGAACAGATTGGGAAACATGCGGCGGTAGGCCGCCATGATCGGGTCCTCCTTATCAAACTCGTAAAACGTCGTCGTACCGTCATAGGCGTCGATGACTACCTCAACGCTGTTCCGCGTGTAGTTAACGAGATTGCGGTTGAGACGGTAGTGGCTGGAGTACGGGTAGCTGTCTGAAATCGTGAATGCATCCATGATCCACGACAGCCGACCATCGTCGCCCACAACGATGTACGGATCCATCACCCGTGCGCCAGTTGTTTTGACGAGAGCAATTTGGTGGGAGCGGGGACTTGAACGCGCTACCTCCTGCGTGACAAGCGTTCTTACCAGCTGAACTACGCTCCCGCATGTGACGAGCGACAACCTTATTATCTGTGCCTCCCGGTCCTCTCAAATTCCCTAAAACTCCTTCCCTTCCCTCAAATACCCTAGAATGCTGTAACACAGCAGCAACCTGGCTATCCATAAATATGACAATGTCCTGTTGTTGCGGAGCTTGCCGCTATTTGTTCAACGTAGCTTAGAACCTTTTGCTGCAAGTCATTGAATTGGCGTCCCCGGCGGGATTTGAACCCGCGTTTGCGCCGTGAAAGGGCGAGGTCCTGTTGGATCACGTAGTAATTACAAGGCAGCGGTCGCTCTGCAACGCCCTGTAAAGAACCGGTGAGAACGCTAAGGAACAGGTTTATGTTGTACCGTCGTTGTACCGCGAGTTTTTGAACCGGAATTCTTGAAAACGGAATTCTTGAACAATTGGGAGATCTGACGAGCTTGGAAACGAAGAATAAAGATGACGATTTCGAGCCACACTGGCAGGATGAAAAAGACTGGCTCTGCACCGTCGAATTCTTGCCCACCGATGATCCAGAGGCTCTGCTTTTTGCCGCCGACATCATCGGGTATCTAGTCGGTTATGCAAATCTCACGAACACGCGCTCGCTGGCACTCCTCGGCGATCCGGACGCCAGCGCTTACGAGCTTCTATTCTCCTTTTCGTCTCCTGAGGAGAAAAAGGAGTTCCTTGACTTGGTCCGTTCAAATGAGGACATGGGGGACGACTACATCGCAAACGAGTTTACTTCGCCCACAACTGAAGAGATTAGGCATGCTCGCCCACTCGCAACGGTCCTACCCCAGGATGCCCTGACCCATGCCATGGTGATTGCAGCGACCCTGTGCGCGGGTACAGAAGATGATCGAGCTGTGTCGTAAAGGCGAGCGCACAATCGTTTCCCCCGGCGGCGTGGCCGGGTCCGCAAAAAGTCGGACTCACCGATTATTGCGAGATTGAATAGAGATTCGGCGCCACTTCCACCGCGTGTGCGTTCTCCGCTCCGCTCGGCCGCCACTCCACATCCCGTGGCGGGCATATTTCAAGGACAGAATCCAAGTTTGTTAATGCCAGCA
>WNGE01000961.1_pt1 | contig 42026 bp, 39 predicted proteins | sample 5400651 | NCBI WGS metagenome assembly WNGE01 (sample SAMN13153370, study PRJNA577476) | soil metagenome | isolation source: 60 cm soil or saprolite under grassland replicate 2 | place: USA:California | collected 2016-06-15 | reverse complement strand
TTCCGCCTGCCAGCAGGCGATTTCACGGCCGCAATGCTCGATATGCCGCTGTGTCCAATTGCGAATCTAACACCCACCCGCTACCGCGAGGTGGTACTGACCTCATGCCACTAAGGCTATAGTGAATCGACATTCATAGCGCAAAAAATCCAAACTGCATCAAGTACCCAACCGCCCCCATCACGACAGCATCAGTTTTTGCAATTGCCGCTTGATGCCACATGAGGAATGTCTTTTTTAGTGAACGCCAAAAATAGAAAGGCCAGGAAACAGTCCCTGGCCTCTCCCTGTGAGTTGATGGAAGTCTACGCAGCGCGCTGTAGTGGAACAGTCTTATTTTCGCGGAGCAGCTCGATCGCCTTCTTCATTTGTATATCCTCCACAGAAGGCTTGGGAGTATTCGGCTCGGGAGCTACAACTGGAGGTTTGTCCGTTGGCTGACTCGGCTTTGCGTTGTCATCATCGTTTCCAGTCAGATCCTCCGGATCAATCGCATCGGCGAGTTCAGGCCGTTTCACTTCCACCGAGGGTGTCACACCAGAGTGGCTGCGGTCCTCACCCAAAAAGGGCTTACCGCTTGCTGATGCCCACTTCACGGTCGTGAGTAGTAAGCCATCACCACCACGAAGGGTGAAAAGCTGTTGTTCGGCGCCGGCGCCAAAGCTTTTTTCGCCAACGACCTGACCGCGATTACGCTCGAGCAAGGCAGACGCAACCACTTCAGCGGCACCGGCCGTTCCGGTATCAATTAGAGTCACCACTGGACCCGAGAAAATTGCCGCCTTCGGATCAGCATTGAATGTTTTTAGTGTCTTACCTTCTCGTCCGGCGGTCTGTGCAATCAATCCATCCTTAATGAACAGGTTGGCAACTGCCACTGCTTCATCGATCGAGCCACCAGCCGTACCGCGAATATCAACGACCATTTTCAACGCACCCTGCTTGATCAACTCTTGCACACGCGCGCGCGCGTCCGCTGCTTCTCCCTGGGCAAAGCTATTCACACGGAGAACTCCAATCCGTCCTGCTTCCATTCTGGCTTCCGCCGCTGGGGCTCGAAAGTCGCTCCGTTTCACTGCCAGGGTGAGCGGGCGAGCATTGGCGCGAAGAATTCGCAACTTCACTTCGGAACCCGGAGCGCCGTTCAAGAGTTGTTTGGCATCGTAGAGCGAAATGTCACGCGTGGCCTTGCCGTCAATGTACTCAATAATATCGCCGGCACGGACGCCGGCTTGATCGGCGGGCGACCCTTTCATTGGTGCAATGACGTAGAGATACGATGCGACCTGGGAAAGTTCAGCACCAATTCCAACGTGATTGGTCTTTGCATCCTGGCCATAGTCACGAACCTGTTCCGGCGTGAGGTAGGTCGAGTAAGGATCAAGTCCGTATGCCAAACCGCGCAAGGCGCCGGCGCGAACCTTTTCCATGTTCGGCTCATCCACATAATCGTTTTGGATATGCTGTAACACACTCTCAAAAATTCTGAGCTGTGCATTTGGATCATTGGCCGGTTGTTGCGCGCGCGTGGAAATCCAACCCCCGACGACGGTATAAAGCGCCAGCGTTGCTGAAGCGAGAATCACTGCAAACTTCGTACGGAATGACATTATTTACCTCGTGTTGTCAGTTGAAACGAAACCTGAAAAACTACTTTCGAACATGCGATTTTCGCAAGCCGGTCGTATCATACAGGCGGTTAATGACGGGTGCAACTTAACTTTACCTGGTATTTGCTTAGGCTTTTCGCGATCTTTCCCTTGAGATGGACTCCCGACAAGCCTGGTTCCAATCTCAGTCTATGAAAACAGCCGAGCAAAAGAATTCGATTCGCGCCCCTCTTATCGCTCTCGACCTTGGAAGAAAGCGAGTCGGACTCGCAGTCTCAGATGCCCTGTCAATCTCGATTAGCCGCCTCGATGCTCTTCCGCGCACCAATTGGAAGCAGCTGCTTCGGGACGTTGAAGATCTAGTACGTCGCTTTGACGCCCAAACAGTAGTAATTGGTTTACCGCTAAGGTTAAATGGTGCTGTTGGAGATTCAGCCGTGCAGGCTCATCGCATGGCGCTGAAGTTCGCGCAATCGCTGGCAGTTCCAGTTTACTTGCAGGATGAACGTTTAAGTTCGGTTGCGGCCGAGGAAAACCTTCGCAACGAAGGTTACAGCCGTGAACAGCTTTCGGCGCTTGTCGACAGCGAGGCCGCTGCGATTATTCTCCGAGATTTCCTGGTTAGCCAGGAAAGAACGCTGGTGCTGCCTCCGGAGCAAACGCTTTAGTCATCCGGACGCTCTAAACTATTCACGATGAAACGCATTCTTATTGCCAGTGGGTTATTGATTCTCATAACCGCGAGCGTTTCCGCGATCTGGGTTTATCGAGATCTTCATACCCCCATTCAACACTCAAAGCAGGGACAGTACGTCGAAATTCCGCGTGGCTCGTCCCCGACCACAGTGATCAATGAGTTAGTGAATGAGGGAATTCTTAAGCATAAGTGGCCCCTAACAATTTACCTTAAGTTAACGGCAAATGGTTCACAGTTGAAAGCCGGGGAATACGACTTTCCTTCGCCTATCTCACCGCTTGCGGTCTTTGCCAAGCTGCGAGAGGGTGAGCAACGCCTACTTCGCTTAACTGTTGTTGAAGGATGGACTCGCTGGGATATTTCAAATGCTATGTTCAAGATCCCCGAACTCCATCTGTCAGACCCGACTGCCGCCTTGCCTTTAATGAATAACGTGAGCCTGATAAGCGAGCTGGATCCGAGTGCGACAAACCTTGAAGGGTATCTTTTCCCTGATACCTACGAGTTCCCTCCAGACACGACGCCTAAAGAACTAATTGCGATCATGGTGAAGCGCTTTCGTAAGGAGTGGAAGCCCGAATGGTCGCAACGGGCGCTTGGTCTTGGTTTCTCACCGCGTGAAGTTGCTACGACAGCTTCAATAATCGAAACCGAAGCCAAGCTTAGCAACGAGCGCCCGATTATTGCCTCTGTTATTTACAATCGTCTTCAGAGGCGAATGGCGCTGGCGGTTGACTCGACCGTCATTTATGCCTCCAAGCTTGAAGGAAAATGGCGAAACGATGGCAAGGTTTATAAGAGCGACGTTGAGCGACGTTCACTTTACAACACACGTTTGCACGCGGGCTTACCGCCGGGACCCATAGCTTCGCCTGGCAAGAGTTCCCTCGAAGCAGCGCTCTACCCCGCGCAAACGGAGTATCTTTATTACGTACGTGAACCGTCACGCAATGACGGCGGCCACAATTTCTATAGCAATGAAAGCGATTTCGGACTTGGCGTGAAGGCCTTGCGCACCTGGGAACAGCAAAGGGATGCATCAGCTTCAAGAGATGCGCCGCTGAAGCTGCAGTAGCACTCTGATAGTAAATAGGGGAAGTCTAAAGGATTCGAAAAGCTGCCTTGAAATTGGAGAGTCGTTAATCTATTCTCATTTTCGTAATCCCCCGTCGGAAACGTTTGGCAATAGGTCCATAAAGGTGTTTGTTATGATCAGGCTAACAAGTTTGATGCTGATGGTTTTGTTTAGTGCTGTTTCAGCGTGCCCGCAGGGCAAGGGCGTTGATAAGACTAGTGAACGTGTTCGCGATGCCGGCACTACCGGCACCAATGGGACAAAGACCGATACCGGCGCGGGCAGAGGGTTCGATTTTGGCAAAGGGCGAACACCGGAGGTGCCGCCTATCCCCAACCCGTACCGCTTTACCGCCCGCCGAGACGTGATACTCAATGCGATTGCCGACGTAATGCGCGATCGCAAGTTGATTCTCGACGACGTTGCGTCTAAGCCTGCGGACGGAATAATCGTGAGCCAGCCCTACACATTCATCAAAGGCGCAGTTGTCACGCAATCGGAATTGGGTCGCTATGCTAATGTCACGACCTCGACTGCCCGTGGCTGGACGCGCGGACGATACACCATAACCGTCGAGGTTCAACCTATCGACGGTAATAATGCCAACGTCTCGGTGAACGCAAAGATAGAAGGTAGGACGGACGGTGCGACGGGGGCCGAGTGGACTAGTCTTCCCAGTGTAGGCGTGGTCGAGGAAGAGTTTCTATCGGCGCTGATCACTAACATTACGGGCGCGCCTCCTCCGGGTCGAGTAGAGTGAAGCCACGCGACCTTTTATCCGACCTAAAGTTATACTTGAACCTGGTTGATTTGAATTAATGATTGAAACTGAAGATGAACTTTTCGCTGAGTCGAAGCGCTCGGTTATTCCAAAACTTTTGGCCGGCATTGCTGCACTAGTTATTACCGCTCTGGTATTCACTGGCTACGCTCTCTTGAGAAAGAGACACGCACAAGGGGCAGCATCGTTATCAGCATCGTCGCAACCGGCGGCAGAAGCCCGACAGCCCCCGAAGGCACTAATCCTGGTTGATGAGGCGCTCTTGCAGGGAGGCAAGACGATTATCGGCGGCACGGTAAAGAACACTTCTGCTGAGAAACTGGAAGGCTTGTCGGTAGAAATAGAGCTAACGCGTCGCAAGGATGGAGTGGCTGAGAAGCAGTTGCTGGCACTGCAGCCGGACCAACTTGAGCCGGAACAGGAAGGCCGTTACTCGTTGCAATTGAAACCTCAGGATTACGGTTCCGCGCGCTTAGTCGGCTTGAAGGCGGGTCCGAATCTCGTGTCGATACCTTACGCAACAGCTCAGGGACAGAAGCGTCCTCCGGAACGACTCGAGTCGAAAACGATTACCGTGGGGAAACCGTCATCATCCAAGCGTGGTGAGTTTCTAAACTCTCCAGACAAGCCGGCGCGCGTTCCTTGAGTGGCGAGTTAAAGAAATTTCTGAGGCGCGGGTGAGAGGGGCCTGTAAGTTTGTCCCCTGTTCAAGTTATCGGTTAGACGTCGGCACGGCGACGAGAGTTAAGGCATCTTCTAAACTCGGACTGCGAAAGGTCTCGGTTTCCAGTCCAGCGATCCTGGTAGATGTGAATTACGGCAGCTGCGTACCTCTGTACGACGCTGCCGGGAGATTAGTAGGGCAACCCATTGCCGCATTGCGCTCGTCCCAAGGGCAGGTGTTCTTCCTCCTTCAAGTTTGTCGGGTTAGTTCAACTAATGATTAAGCGTGTAAGAGATATCATCGTGAGAGTTTCCCTGGCCGTGGTTGCGCTGGCGCTCGTGGCGACGTTCGCAACGTCAGGCGCCGCGCGGCAAAACGGCCAAGAGCAGAAATCAACACTTTCGGTCGACCAGGACAAAACCCGCGAGGACGCCTCAAGACCCTTCACGGAGATGGAAGATGAGATGCGGGCAAAACGCGCTATCAAGTTTGCCGACAAGGAGTATCAGGAAAATCTAGAGAGGGCTCGCGACATTTCGTTGCTGAGCGCATCAATAGTAAGTTCGTTTAAGCAAAAGAACGAGTTGGATCAAGCGAATCTCAAGAAGCTCGAGAAAGTGGAAAAGCTCGCCAAGAGCATACGACACGCCGCCGGAGGGTCTGAGGACGATGTTGAAATGGAAAAGCCACCCGCCGACCTTACTTCCGCCGTAGACATGTTGGCGAATCTGAGCAAATCCTTGAAGGAGAAGGTTGAGAAAACTCCCAAACATGTAATTTCGGCGTCTGTCATCGATGAAGCTAATGTATTACTTGAACTGATTCGCATTGTTCGCACACTACCGCCTAAGGTGTGACTATTGGCCGAAATGCTCCAGCCACTAAGGTGTCGCCTCCTACCGTTGACCCTCGCGATTATCATTGCCAGCTTAGCCTGCCTGGCCAGCCCTGTTCTTATCCGCTCCCAACAAAGCGACGATGTCGTCCGCGTCAATACTGATCTCGTGGTCCTGAATATCACCGTTACAGACAAGGGTGGACAATACATCCCCGGCCTTCGCCTTTCCGACTTCACAATTCTGGAAGATGGAAAGGAAGTCACAAGCCAATTCATTTCAAGTTTCAGCGTGCACGAGTCTCCCTTCGCGTCAGTTGTGTTACTCGACACTTCGGGAAGCATGGAGAGTCGCCTATCCCTGGCCCGGTCCGCTGCAATTCGTTTTCTGGATAGGCTGCGCGAAGAAGATGTTGCCGCAGTTTATAAATTTGATTCCAAGGTTGAACAGGTGCAGGAGTTTTCCACCAGCCGCGACTTAGCGCCGATGGCGTTTGGCGTTCACGCAAAAGGTATGACCACACTCAACGATGCAATCGTTGACGCAGCAAAAGCGTTGTCCGAACGTCCGGAGAAACGCAAAGCAATCATAATTCTATCTGACGGCCTGGATACCTACAGCAAGGCTTCAACTGAAAAAGCTGTGGAGAGTGCACTTGCTATCGGGGCGAGCATTTACGCAGTGGATATGTCGGCGACTGAAGGGACCAGCTTCCGCAATCAACAAAGCGCGGCAGTCTTAAAGAGTTTTGCAGAAAAGAGCGGCGGCCGGTTTGTTGCGACGCCCGGAGGTCCCGCTTTGCGCGATGCCTTTGCGAGTATCGCCGATGAGTTAGGCCATCAATATACTATTGCCTATCGTCCGCTGAATCAGTCGCGCGACGGCAAGTGGCGTAAACTGGATGTGAAGCTTTCTCGTGGCGATTTGGTCGCGAGAACGCGGAAAACTTATCGCGCACCCAGGCGCTAGAGCTGGAACCGCGCTGACTTAGTCGCGCGTAACTTTGTTCAGCGACTTCTCGCGATGTCTTTCCAGGGCAAGTTCAACTAGTACATTAAGCATTCGGGTGTAACTCAAGCCTGAAGCCGCCCACATCTTGGGATAGCCGGAAACTTCAGTAAGTCCTGGCATTGTATTCAATTCGTTTATCAGCAACTCCTTCGTGTCGCGTCTCAGGAAAAAATCAACGCGCGCCAGACCGGATCCATCGATCGATTGGAACGCCTGGATGGCCAGTCGCTGAATTTTTGTCGCCAGCGATTTCGAGACCGGTGCAGGAACCACAAATTCGACATGACCAGTTTTCGAGTACTTCTCGTTGTAATCGAGGAATGACGCCACTTTGTCATACACCACATACTCGCCGGGAAGACTCGCCTTAGGTTCGTTATTACCGATAACTGCACATTCGATCTCGCGGACGTCCAACGCCTCTTCGACTACGATTTTTCGATCATACTGAGCCGCCAATTCAATTGCTCGTTGGAGTGATGGTTTATCATCAGCTCGCGAGACTCCCACCGATGAACCAAGGTTCGCTGGTTTGACAAAACACGGAAGTCCAGTTTGACGAAGTATGGTGCTGGTGATTCTCGTGGGTTCGTTGTGCCATTGCGAGCGCAGAAACCAAACGTAGCGACACAGCGGAAGACCGGCCTGCAGAAACAATAATTTCATCGTGACCTTGTCCATGCCGCAAGCTGAGGCAAGTACGCCGCACCCGACGTAGGGGATGTTTGCCATTTCCAGCAGTCCCTGAAGCGTTCCATCCTCGCCGGATGGTCCATGAAGCACGGGAAACACGACGTCAAGGCGCTCAGACTTCAGCGCTCCTCCATTTCGGTCGAACGAGAGCAATCCGGCGCGAGACGGATCACCCAGAATGGCCACGGCACCTTCAGAGTTGTCAGTTGGTCTCGCAGGAAGCAGTGATTGCGCATTCGGCGGCAGGAGGTTGAAAGCTTCAGGAGGAGACAGCCACTTCCCTTCCCGGGAAATGCCGATGGGAATAACTTCATATTTCTTTCGGTCCATCGACTCGATTACGGAAGCGGCAGAACGCACGGACACTTCATGCTCGCCGGACCTGCCCCCGAAAATCACTCCCACGCGGAGTTTCTTTGCCAAATGAGTGCTCCCCAGGTTGGAACTTGCTAAAGAATCGTTTTGCCTAAAGCCGAAAGGATCAACTCCACACCAAGTTCGGCCGTTTTGTTATTTATATCGAGAGCAGTATTGATTTCGACAACCTCAAGTGAGCGCATGCCGCCGGCTTCCGCAATTTTCTCCATCGCCAGATGCGCCTCACGATAGGTAAGGCCCCCTCGCACCAGAGTCCCTGATCCCGGGGCATCACCAGGATCCAGGGCATCGACGTCGAACGTTACTGCATAGCCGCCGCTCGCGCGCGAAGCGATTTGGACCGCTTCATCCATACACGCGCTCATCCCGCGTTCGTCAATCTCTCGCATGGTTATGAAACGAATGCCCAATTTACGAATCAATTCACGCTCACCGCGATCGATGTCGCGCGCGCCTACATGGACACACAGTGCAGGATCAATCTTAGGACTGAAGCCGCCAATGTTTATGAGTTCCGGTGCACCGTATCCCAGGACCACTGCCAGCGGCATTCCGTGAATGTTTCCCGAAGGCGAAGACTCCGGAGTATTCATGTCCGCATGAGCATCAAACCAGATCAATCCGGGACTTTCATTTCGCTTGCGGCAGTGTGACGCGAAGCCTGTAATTGAGCCGATGGCGATCGAATGATCGCCGCCCAGAATCAGCGGCAACTCGCCGTCCTCCAAAACTGTCGCAACTTTTTGCGCCAGGTCTTTGCAAGCCGCACTGATCTCGGGAAGATGTTTCAGCTTATCGCTCGGCGCCGGAGTCGCTTGAGATTGTTCGACATGCAAGTCTCCGAGATCACGAACTTCATAGCCAAGGTCAGCGATCCTTCGATTGAGGCGGGCCACACGAAGAGCGGCTGGTCCCAGCTCAACGCCCGCCATGCTTGCTCCGTAGGCCAACGGAACACCAAGCACACCGACCGCTTTTCTTGTTTTAGGCTCCGCGAGGGTTTGCTTTTGATTTTTCTCTGCGACAAGACCGTCCATGTTAACGTCGTTTCCTGTTCAGCCGCCGAGATTGATATTAAAACCGCTGCCGCCGCCTCCCTGACTTGGGAAGAAAGGTTTCAAGAGCCCTGCCAGCGCGGCGAGATTGCGCGTTTGAATTAGTATTTCTCCAGGCCCGCTGAATTCCGCGACAATGCCTTCACCGCTCATCATGCTGCGAAACAGTCCCGCGGCCGCTTTGCGCAAGGTGTACTGCGTAGTTCCTTCCCAGGCCACGAGATGGCCCGTGTCAACTACATAACGCTCGCCCGCTTGCAAAGTCTTTCGATGAATTGCGCCGAAAGAAGAAACAAGCAATAGCCCGCGCCCCTGCACCATCAGCACAAACAAACCCTCTCCGCCAAAGAATGATTTCGCACCACCCCATTTTGTATCGACGGTTAAGCTCGCATCGCCCGCGAGATAGGAACTTGATTGCACAAAGAACGTCTGATTGTTGAGTTCAATTGCAGCAATATCTCCCGGCGCTCCTGGTGCAAACGTGACTTCCCCTGGGCCGCCGCGCGCGGTGAAAGTCGATACAAAGGCCGACTCGCCGCCGGCGGCTCTTTTTATGGCGCCAAACAACCCGCCCTTCATTTGCGATTGCAGTTCGATGTTTGCCGACATTGAAACCATCGCGCCCGATTCTGCCTGAATCAACTGCTCAGCCTGTAGTTGAATTACGGCGAGCGAGAAGGCCGGCTGATGTAACACTTCATATTTGTAGCCGCCGCCCTGACCCCGTGAGTCCGCATCAATGTGAATCCCATGGCCCTGCGAAAACCCGGCCGGTTGACCCGTGGAGACGCGGGCAGCGCTACCGGTTTCAAGTCTATAGCCACACGCGCCGCAGAAGCCCGTTCCCTGAAGAAGTTGTGCGCCGCACTTAGGACAGTTCATAAGCTCACCCCTCGAGACTTCTCATTGATTATCGCCACGGCTTCTTCCGCCGTTTGCGCAAAGTCGAGTGCCGCGACGTCTTCCTCGCTTACGACCAAATGTTTTTGCCATTCGCGCACAATTGGAGGCCAGCACTCGCCAAGCAAAACAAGCGGGCGCGGTCCGATAACGCGAGTTTGAATCTTATTCCAAACCAGCGATAACTCGGTAACTGTCCCCATTCCACCGCGAACGGCAATGAATCCGACGGAGCGCGTGATCAACCGCTGAAGTCTTTCATAGAAATGGGGTGTCGCTACCTTATCCGTGAGATAACGATTGGGTTCTGCCGTGAATTGGTTCATCACTATGCCGAGCACTCGTCCTCCGCGCTCGTGCGCGCCGCGACTCGCCGCTTCCATCACGCCCAAATACCCACCCGTGCAGATAGTAAATCCTGCATCGGCCAGAAGTTGACCGACACGTCTGGCCTGTCCGTATTCGGGATCAAGTTCACCACATTTCGCGCCGCCAAAAATTGTGACGATTCTCTCGGCTACTTCTTTAGACATGAATTCTTGTAACGCAAACTGTTAGTTTGCGATCCTCGCGTTCGCGGCTCCCGCAAACTAACAGTTTGCCTTTCAAGAGCCGTTACATCTCAACCTGGCCGCTCAGCATTAGCGAGCCTGACCGCTTATAGCTCACGTACTCCTCGCGACTCTTAAAAGAGCCGCCGCTGTAGTTATCGGGAATCGGCGTCGGATCGTAAAGTCGCCGATGATCCACTTTAACGAAGCCCGCGCGCTCGAAGAGGGAACAATAGTCCGCAATACTCAATAGTTGTACCGGCACCTTTAACTGATCTACCCAATGATGCGAGGGCAGATTTTCCTGGTAAAGATCTACCACGGTAATGAAGAGGCCTCCCGGTTCGAGTACTCTTTTGACTTCCCGTAGTGCACTTGGAATGTCAGAGTAATAGTAAAGCGACTCCATGGAGAACGCGTGGGTAAATTCCGCATCGCCGAAAGGAAGTTTCTCAGCGCTGGCTACCTGAAATTCGACGTTAGAAAGGGACCTGGAACATTCACGGGCGAGTCTTATCATTTCATCAGCGATGTCGATGCCCGTGACACGGCCGTTGTGGGCCTTCTCAGCCATCAAACGGGTTGCCCATCCCGATCCGCAACCTACGTCGAGCACGCGCGCGTCGATTGGAATTGCCATCAGTGCAATCGCCTGTTCGCCGACCGGACGATGGCCTTTTTCCATGCCCTCGCCTCGTCCGGCCCGGGCCCAATCATTGAATTCCAAACGCAGGCGTTCGTCCATAGGTAGAACAGACCTTACTGTCTGTCGTTCTCCGCATCTTGATGAGTCTTCGCAGTTGAGACAGGTTGGAAAACCTGACCTACGGCCGTAGCCGGTAAAGCATACGGGGGAACGGAATAGTCTCTCTGATATGCTCTATACCACACATCCATGCCGTGCAACGCTCGATGCCCATTCCGAATCCGGCGTGAGCAACACTGCCATAACGGCGCAAGTCGAGATACCACTCGAAAGCCTCCTGCGGTAACTCGTGCAATGCAATTTGTTCCTTAAGAAATTCGAGCGACGTTGCGCGTTCACCACCGCCAATCACCTCGCCATAGCCTTCAGGCGCCAACACGTCAACGCCCAGAGCCAGTTCATTTCTCTCCGGGTCGCGCGCCATGTAGAAAGCTTTTACCGCCGCAGGATAATGGTGCACCATCACCGGCTTTTCATATTTGGCTGAGAGAAATGATTCATCAGGCGCACCAAAATCTCCACCCCACTCAAAGCGTGTTTCGAGCGCGCCACTCGCGTGACCTTCTTGTAGGAACCTAACAGCATCGTCGTAGTGCAAACGTGGAAACGGCGGCACAATCGACTCGAGTTTCGCGGGGTCGCGTTCCAAAGTTTTGAGTTCTTCTCCGCGAGTCTCCAGCACGCGAGCTGCAACGTACGAAAGCATTCTCTCCGACAGGCTCATCACGTCGTCGAGCGTCGCGTACGCCATCTCGGGCTCAACCATCCAAAACTCGGTCAGGTGGCGCCGGGTCTTTGATTTTTCAGCGCGAAACGTCGGCCCAAAACAATAAACTTTCCCCAGAGCAACCGCGGTAGCTTCGTTATAAAGCTGGCCAGATTGGGTGAGATATGCTTTTTCGCCTTCAAAGTAGTCTACTTCGAAAAGCGTAGTGGTGCCTTCGCAAGCTGCGGGAGTAAAGATTGGTGCGTCAGCTAACGTGAACCCATCGTTATCCAGAAAATCACGGACGGCTTTAACCACCGTGTGGCGAACCTTGAGGATCGCATGCTGTCGCCGGGACCGCAGCCACAAGTGGCGATGGTCCATCAAAAACTCAGTGCCGTGCTCTTTGGGCGTGATCGGATAATCGTGAACTTCATTGAAAACTTCCGCGTTCAGCAGATCGATTTCATAGCCACCGGGCGCGCGAGTGTCTTCCCTGACAGTACCGGTGATCGCTAGCGCAGATTCCTGGCCGAGACCCTTAAGCGCGTCCCACACTTCGGGCGTCACCGAATTCTTCAGCGCTACGCATTGGACTACACCGGTTCCATCCCGCAGTTGCGGAAACAGAATCTTGCCGCTCGAACGCAAGTTGTAAAGCCAGCCCTTGATCGTCACTTCCTGACCAACATGTTGCGAAAGTTGGTTGATGAACGTCCGCGGCGGACTTGTGATTTCCAGCGATTGTGATTCAGTAGCCATTTATTGTTCGGGTAACCTGATTTATTCGTATCGCAAACTGTTGGTTTGCGTCGCATCGGAGCCTAATAGGTTCAAGTGCGTTGCCAAAAATGAACAAATCGCAAACTAACAGTTTGCGTTATGTATTAATCAGTTCAAATTGGTTCGTTCTCTGATCATTCGGCTCAATGTAGGAAACCTCTCGAGCCACTCCGCGGCCTGCAACACAATCGCGAGCGTTGGCTGAATAAACGGCTCATAGACATTGCCGCGATTGCAAACAGCCGTTTGATAGGAAAACGTGCCAGTAGCCTTGAGGCCGCGCTGAATTGTCATCAGGCGAAATTCTTGCGCAACTTCGTCTGGATCCAGCGCCTCGAGACCGAGCAGTCTGCGCTCTTCCAAAAGAAACAATCTATAGGCGCGCAGTTCCGCAAGCGAAGGGGGCTCGGGTCGCCTGTCCAACAGAAACGAAACGAGATCGTAGGTGACCGGACCCATGCGGGCATCCTGATGATCGACAACACGCAAGCGGTCATTGTCGTCGACCATGAGATTAGCGGCGTGGAAGTCGCGATGACAGAGCACCCGCGGCCGCCCTGCGAGCTCGGCGGAAATATCGTTGAGTTCCGCCTTTAGTTCGGCCGTTTCCGCGTGGCGAAGTGGTTCGTTTCTTAAACTCCCGAAGTAATGTTCAACGAAGAAATCCAATTCCCAGGAAAGTTTCGGCTCATCGAAAGCAAGCCGGCTGGCGATTGATTGGCGTTCGTAAGCGGCGCCGGTTGCTTTCTGTATCAGCGCAATGAGATTAACTGCCCGCTCTTTGTATTCATCGCATTGGTCCTTCGGCGCTGCCTCGTAAACACGAAACAACTGCCGATCGCCTAAATCTTCCTGAACAATCACTCCAAACTGGCCGTCGACAGCGTATATCGCCGGCACTGGTATCCCGCTGTCCAGAAAAAGCCGGGTGACGTCCAGATAAGGATGGACGTCCGGGTCGAAAGGGTCGGGATAAACGGCTGCGACCGCGTTCCCTGTCGTCCAGGAAATGCGAAAGTAATTACGTGTTGAGGCATCAGGAGTGAGCGGAACGATCAACTTGTTCCTGATGCCCTGAGTTTCTAAAAACTGCAGGAGCCGCTCCGATGCAGAGAGGCCAAAAGCGCTCGTAGTCACCTGTTTTGCTGAACTCATTAGGGAAAGAAACGCGCGTTCGATCTTCTCACGGTGGTGGTAAATTTCAATGTCAGGCTTTTAGTATGAGCGGAAATTGTATCATTCAGCCAGAGGCACCACAAAATTGTCGCCTCGAAACTCGCCTTTGAGAGCTTTAGGTGGCGCGGTGGCGCCCCGAACAAGTGAAGCATGGACGACCGCGACGTCCTCGACTCTCTCTCCGGCGCTGATCTTAACGTTGTCGCCCAGGACCGCGCGCCTAATCTGTGCGCCACTTTCAACCACGACATTATCCCAAAGTACAGATTGCTCGACCTTGGCAGTTGCCGAGATGTCGCATCCGGGTCCCGCGGTGAACCTTCCACCGGTTTCCGCCAGCAGGCGAATACTAATATCCAGATACCGCTGAATTGTCGAGAGTTCATACCAACGATCGCTGGCAACATGCACGGCGATCCGTTCGCCGTTGGCCATTGCCTGCGGATACACGTCAGTCGTTGAATGTGAAAAAACGCCGCGGGGAATGTAATCGAATATCTCCGCCTCGAGGATGTGGATGCCGGTGAACATCAGTGGCGGCTTGCCGTTAAAGTCGCGGTGCTGCGGTATGCCGCCGAACCCTTGCAGGAAGCCATCAGCCGTTTCGACAATTGAAAACTTTTCGTAAGCAACGTTCGGCAATAGCACGAGCGTTGCAATCGCCTTTGTGCGGCGGTGAGTTTCAAACGCGGCGTTCAAATCGATGTCGGTAATTATCTTTCCATTGATAACAACGAAAGTGTCGCCACAGAGGAGGGCGCGAGCGTTGTCGATTGCTCCGCTCGTCCCCAGGATTTCCGGTTCCTCAACATAGTGGAGCTTGACGCCGAACCGGCTGCCATCGCCGAGCGCGCGGCGAACAGATTCCGGCCGGTGATGCAGGTTGACCACTATTTCATCGCATCCGTACCGAGCGAGATACTCGGCAACATAGCCGACGAGCGGTTTCCCCAGAATTGGAATGGCGGGCTTGGTTCGGTCTTCTGTTAGCGGCCACAAGCGCGTGCCGTAGCCGGCGGAAAGAATTATTGCACGCATGAAAGCATTCTATTAGCGCGGTTGATCAAGCGCCAAGACGGTCCGGCCTTCGGTAGTGTCCTAAAGCTGCGTTGCCGCGAAAAGAGGCAGCTTTGTCAAACTCGATGTTTCTCATTGACACCTCGCTTCAGCGAGGTGAGGCAGGCCTGGGAAAGAATCTTAGAAGCCGTTTTAACGGCTTCTCGTCAAAAACCGTTAAAACGGTTGCCTGATCATACACGGCTCGTGATCACCTCGCTGAAGCGAGGTGTTAATTAGATGTCACTATTCAGAGCTGTCGCCGCGGCTCCTTGAACTCTTTGATGTAGTAGCAACACAACTTTGGGACACTACCCGGCCTTCATGATTGCCAGGTAAATGGAGAAGATGGATTTTCCATATGTCATTTCTCATTTTTCATTCGCGGATTCAACTTGAAAGTGCAACATATGCCTCGCCTTTCATTTACACCTGGCCTGAGCCAGGAGGCGCGACTGCCTGACTTCCCTGCCAGATCAGTTTGCTACGACGCCTTGGAAGCGTCTCGCATCATGAGATCAAAGGTTCCTGGCGCGGTCTTGCGGAAGCGTGAATTGCGATTGAGGGAAACGGCAATACTTATCGTTGGATTCTGGCCGGTAAACTTGAAGCCACCTTCAAGCAGGCGATTGTAGATCTCATTGACGTGGAGCGCGCCGCCTTCTTCGCGCAACAACAGCGTAACGGCCTGGGGAATAGTTCGATCCATGAAGCGATCGCTGAGGACTTCGGTGTTTGGTCGAAGCGTGGGAATTTCCTGGCGCCTCGCTTCCAACGAAAATGGCCGGCGATCTTGCGGAGATGACGGACGCATCGCCGCTTCAAGTTCTGCATCAGAGGGGAAGGCACCTGAAAGGTTGCTAACGGAAAGATTGCTCGAGGCTAATACCGAAGTCAACAGCCGATAGATGGCCGCTTCCGTCTGGCTGGCCAGTGTATCCATCTCGGCGAGCTCGGTACGCACCGCATCCGCTTCGACCTCAAGTTCTCTCAGCCGTGCGGCCAGATGCATACGCCCCGCACGCGACTGGCGCAAGCTCTGCTCCAGACGGGAAAGAAGGTTTTCGCTCGGGCGGTCTGTCATCGGGCAAATCTTAATGGGGTTTGCGGTTTTTCACAATACTTTTGGCTAACGTAACGCAAACTGTTAGCTTGCGTGCGAGTGCGTGGGGTTAGAAATCGCCATCCGAAACATAACCTGACTCGCTCAACAAGGCTCACCCCGCAAACTAACAGTTTGCGCGGCCAAACTGGCTTACCGGTCGCGCTCAAGCACATAAGCAGGTATTGCCTTTAACGATTCGCAAAACTCAGAAGCCGGCAGTTGATCGAGGGCTGTGCGTGCAGCCGCCGCATACTCGTCACCGCGAGCCCGGGCCCATGCAATCGCGCCAACGCCTTCAACGGCGTCCAGCAGTTTCTGTCTCGGAATGCTGTCATAGCTCGCCTCAGCCATCACTGTCTGAACCATCTCATGAGCGGAACCTTCGCTCGCAATTAAATGAATCAGAGGTAGGGTTACCTTACCACCCAGTAGATCGACGCCTGCGCTCTTGCCCAAAGCGTCGTCCGTGGAAGTGAAATCGAGCAGATCGTCGGTTAGTTGGAATGCCATTCCCAGGTTCATGCCGTAGTCGCTTAAAGCTTTCTGTTCCGCCTCGCTCGCGTCTCCAAGTATGGCGCCGACTTCGCAGCAGGCACTGAAAAGGAAAGCAGTCTTTCGCTGTATGATGTCGAGGTATTGTTGTTCGGAAATATCGGTTCTTCCCAGCGTCGTCAACTGTAGCAACTCGCCCTCGGTCATCTTTCGTGTGACGCGCGTCAGGATGTCGAGAATCGGCAACGATCGTTCAGCAAGACTGGTTTCGAATGCTGACATGTAAAGCCAGTCACCCATCAAAACGGCTGTTTCATTTCCATAGAGAGCGTTGACGGTAGGACGATTTCTGCGCGTATCGGCTCTATCGATGATGTCGTCGTGCACCAACGTGGCAGTGTGGAGAAACTCCATCACAGTTGCCATCCGAATCGAGTTGTAACGCGAACCATCGCCACCCACTGCATAGTTTGAAAGAATCGTTAAAGCCGGCCGCACGCGTTTGCCGCCGGAGGCGCGCAGGTAATCTGCAAGATAAGCGATCACCTGAACGTTGGAACTCGCCTGCCGCTCAAACTCAGACTCAACCTGCCCGAGTTCCGAAGCAATCAGATTGAAGATGCGCTTCGCGGTCAGCTTCACGTCTTCGAGTAACGTGCTCTGTTCTACTGTTTGCATTTACTTATCACTGCAACGCGAACTGTTAGTTTGCGAAGTCTCCCTGGTGACTCGTGTCCGTTGCGAATAGACAATCAACGCAAACTAACAGTTTGCGTTACGCGCTCAATTCGTTCGGTAATTCGAAAACTGCATATCAATCCCAAAATCCTTGCCCTTGAGACTGGCAATAACCGCCTGAAGAGTATCGCGGTCCTTGCCTGAAACCCGCACAATATCACCCTGTATGGAAGCCTGGACTTTTGCTTTTGAATCTTTGATGAATCTAACAACCTCCTTGGCCTTCTCCTGGGGAATGCCCTGCTGAATTTGCACCTTCTGCCTGACCGTACCTCCTGCCGCAGGATCAACGTTGCCATAACTGAGTGCCTTAAGCGGTACGCCGCGTCGTACCAATTTCTGCTGAAAAATATCATTCATGTTTCGCAACTTAGTCTCGTCTTCCGCGGTCAAGATCAACTCGTTCGCTTCCAGCACTACAGTGGCCGAGCTGCCTTTGAAATCAAACCTCTGGCGCACTTCCTTGATCGTTTGATTGATCGCGTTAGTAACTTCCGCGCGATTAACTTCAGATACGATGTCAAAAGAGTTCTGCTGAGCCATGGCAGTCTAAGGTTTGGTGACCCTTTTTATGTTTCCTGATCAGGCTGAGAATAACATCAAATTGTCCGCTCGTGAAAGTTGGCGCTAGTTGGCCTGCCTTTCCCTTTAAACCTAACGGTCCGCGGTTACGTAAGTCACCTATATGATTCGCATAATTGAAAGTTAGGCGAAGAATACCGACTTCCTGTCGGCAACGACTGGCTGTTGGAATATGAGCATGCAAAGCGACCCATCGAAATTGCCGGAGCAAGCTCCCCTAATAGGGGTGCAAGCGCGAGCCGAAGCGCCAATAGATGATCCCATCGCCACGAAGCTGCGCGGATTCGGGGCGCTCGGAATCCTTGCCTTCCTGATTATCCTGGCCGGCAATCTTCTCTTCGCGCCCCTGAGTGCCGTGCTGGTATTAATCTGGGTGTGGCGATCGCATACGCCATGGCGCGAGATCGGTTACGTTCGGCCCAGAAGCTGGATACAGGTTGCTGCCGCCGCCGTCGTTTTTGGCGTTGCGTTCAAATTCCTGATGAAGTCGATTGTAATGCCGTTCCTTGGGGCTCCGGCGATCAATCAAGCGTTCCATTATCTGGCTGGAAACCGGGCCGCACTCCCGGGAGCCATCTACGCGATGATTGTAGTCGCGGGCTTCGGAGAAGAGACTGTTTTCCGCGGCTACATGTTTGAACGCTTCGGCAAGCTTTTCGGATCCGGCGTGGCGGCAAAGACACTCATCGTACTACTGACTTCCGTATTATTTGGACTGGCGCACTATGCTATCCAGGGGCTGTCCGGCGTTGAACAGGCGACGATCACTGGGTTGGTATTCGGAACCATCTTCGCCGTCACGGGACGTATCTTTACCGTGATGGTCGCGCACGCCGCCTTCGACTTAACCGCACTCGCGATAATCTACTGGGATCTCGAAACCAAGGTGGCTCACTTTGTTTTCCAATAAATCCCGAGACTTGCCCGCTCACCAAACGACTCTCAATCAAGTTGCAGTCTGAAGAGGCGGGCAAAGTTTGTCGACGTCATTCTGGCCACCTCTTCCAGGCTCAATCCGCGAAGATCTGCTAAACAGCGCGCCACCTCGACAACATAGGCAGGCTCATTACGCTTTCCGCGAAACGGGACCGGTGCTAAAAAGGGGCAGTCAGTTTCAATCAGCAGTCTATCCAAGGGCACCTGCCTTGCAATTGCCCGCAAGCCTTCCGCCTTATTGAAAGTAACAATCCCGGAAAATGAAATCACGAATCCCAACTCAAGCGCTTCCTGCGCTAGCCTGAGACTGCCGCTGAAGCAGTGCATAACTCCCGGAGCGTTAATTCCAGGCGGATGCGATTTGAGAATTTCGATTGTTTCGTCTTCCGCCTCACGAGTATGGATAATCACTGGCAAACGCGCGTCTCTGGCTAAATCGAGTTGGCGGCGAAACACACTCTTCTGCACGTCGCGTGGGGAATTGTCGTAGTGAAAATCCAGGCCGATTTCTCCCCATGCTATGACGCGCGCGCTTTGTTTGATAAGACTCGCGATCCGCTGTTCGGCTTTATCGTCAAACAGACGGGCATCATGCGGATGGGTGCCAACCGAGGCATAGATATCTTCGTGTTTCTCGGCTAATTCGACCGCTCGTTCCAAAGCCCCGCTGTGTGGATCGCCGGTGCCGATATTCAGAATCGCGGAAACCCCTGCGTCGCGCGCACGTTGAATAACTTCATCGCGGTCTCTGTCAAACTCCGGTCCGTCTATGTGAGTGTGCGAATCAACAAACATCCGAAAAAAGGGGAAAGGTTAAAGGGGGAAAGGGTCAAGGGGAATAAGCGGATTCGTGTTTTCCGCTTTTCCCGTTACCCTTTGCCCGTTCTCAAAAAGGGTCCTCTCAAAAACTGATGATGCCTCTGTCCAGCAAGCTCTTTATCATCCGCAGGCTATCAGCTTCGCGAAAAGGGCAGATAGACAGGATCGACTTGACATCCCATTCGCCATTGATCCGTGAAAGCAGAAATGCTTCTTGCGGGGCCAGTTGATGCTCGGTTAGACCAGCTTCAGAAATAAGAAGTTTAGGCACGGCATTGGGCAACAGCGGCGGAGCATACATTTGTCTGATCAGCTTATCCTCCGCCATCGACAACAACGTCCGAGCCTCGGAGTTCTTTGGCTCCTTCTGCAAAATATTTTGAATTGTCGCCAGGGCCGACTCGGTTTCGTTCTGGCCAAGCTGTCCACGAGCCGCTGCCAGTAGTTCAGGGACGGTTTCCGGGAAGTCCACTAAATTGTGCGTGGCATTAAAGCTTTCGGAAACTTCACCAGCGACGCGTGCGATTCCTTTACACACCAGGTCATATAGTTCTCCATAAATGTGGAAGGGAGAAGCATGCATGTTGTAGCAAATCTCAGCGACGGACATATGCTTGCCGACGAAGTAGAGTATTTGCCGCACCTCCTTGCTGAGGTTCAAAGACGATGTCGAACCGGCGCTCAATTCCAGCACCGCGCGATCGGAAGGAATTTGGGAACGATAGCGTTTCCACTCATCGATCCGGTACGCGCCATCCATGATGACTTTGGTGGGTTGAAGCTCTATGCGGATGAAATAGTCGGGTGGCGGCTCGTCGTAGAGTTCAAAGTGCGCTTCCTGCCAGAGAAACAGATCGTAAATCACGTCCAAAGTGCGAATGCGCAGAATCTCGAGGACGTCAGCTTCGGGAAGGACGCCCGTAGAAACCAGGATTTCACCCAATCTGCCGCCGGATTGCCGTTGGGTTTGCAGAGCCGCTCTAAGTTGGGATTCGTCAAGCTTGCCGTAATGAATGAGGAGCTGGCCCAGATATTCCTTCGGGTCGTTGGAATTCGAGCCGATAATGATTCCATTCTCAAAGTAGATCTGTTTGACGATCGGGGCGCGATCGAATTTCAGCATTCCAGTCTTCCTTCCCGCCGCCAGAAACTGCAGCAGATCGGCGACATTCATTGTGGAAAGATTGCCCTGGATTCCCATCGTCGGTTAGACCTGCCGAGACAAGGATAAGCCCTTTGGTTTGTTGTTGGAGAGAATGAGCAAGCTGAAATTGGACAAGTTTGACCTTGGCTGACAGAGTACACGGGAGGTCGAGAGAGATTCAAGCATTTAATTTTCGGTATGCAGCACTGGTTCGCAAAGGACTCGTCTGGCGTTAGCCTTCGCGGAAACGCGATCGCATAGCCATGAGGAATGCAGGCTGGCTGAACCGTCGCGACCTCGTGTGTCAACACCTCCGAAGGCCGGCACGAATGAGAATTAAAAGCTTGCCGACCCGAATATAGCAAGGCCCACGACTTATCGCGTGGGCCTTGCTGCTACAGCGGACTGAGGATGTTATCACGGTCCGAATCGTTGACGGTATTCAGCGGAAAGAATGAACGCCTTCACCATGTCCGCGGACAGAAAATCGCCGTTGAATGCGTTTAGCTTCGCCAGCCAAAACTGGTAGCCGACGTCGTTATTGTCAGGGGGGTCTGTCGGGTTCCGCCTAAGATAACCGAGGTATTGCATGAGAACGAACGAGGCGTTGAATTCCGCGGTCCCCACCGAGTTCGAATCGACGATCAAACGAAGCGCGGCGGCGCGGCCGGAGGGCCCGCCTCCGCCGAAGGCAGTTATCGCATCTGAACGCTCGGTCGGCGTCGGCGTTACTCCCGCGGATGCGTAAAGGGCGTCGACGTACTGAACAGCCGTTAACGATCCGTACAGGGTTAGGAACGCAGAACTATTGACGACCTGCAGGATGTAAGCCTGCTTGTTCGCCTCCAGTTTTGCGGCAGCGCCCGGTTGGCCAATAACCACGCCGTCACCGATCTGCGACTGCGCGCGGATGAGCTCCAGGAAGGTAACGCGAGTACCGGGAGTGTCAGACTTCCTGCCAAAGGCGACTCGTTGAGTGCGAATGAAGAAGACGCCCGTGTCCTGGAATTCGATGGACAGGAAGAAGGCTCCCGACGTTATCACTCGTTTTGTTGCAGTGCAGGTCGAGTCAGTGCCGCACGAATTGATCGAGTCAACCCAGAAATTCAACCCGTCGTTGTCGGGCACCCGGTTCAGGAAGTCGAGGTAGTGTTGGCGGACAAAGAACTCCGTGCCATCTATTGGATTCGAGGTAGGGGCCGAGAGATCGTCATCCATGATCGTCACGGTCGCACTCGAGCTGCTGCCTAGTGAAACACCAGTGCCTGTGACGTTGGACAAAGCAACAGTGAACGTCTCGTCGCCTTCAACGAAAACATCGTTGACGATGGGAACCTGAAGAATCTTGCTGGTTTCACCGTCGGCGAAGTGTAGCGTGCCAAGCTTGATGGTGTAGTCAGTTTTCTGCGTGGCAGTTCCGTCGCTGGTCGCATACTCGACCGTAGCTGCGCCGACGCTGCCTCCTGTTCTGGTTACGATCAGATTTACGCCTGAGCCACTCTCGGGAACGTTTAGGGCCGCAGCGTTGAATTGAATGGTCTGCGGCTGGTTGACCGTCACATTGAAAGTACAAGTGGCGGTGTTGCCTGACCCGTCAGTGTTGGTAGCCGTCACAATAGTAGTGCCGAGTGGGAACGTCGAGCCCGATGGCGGATTGTAGCTCAGCACGGCGCTCGGACAGTTGTCGCTGCCGGTGGCCGCAAAGTTCACCACCGCTGAGGTGGCGTTCGGCGCCGTCTGCGCAACTATATTTGCCGGACAGGTAATCGTCGGCGGCTGCGTGTCATTTACCGTCACGGTAAAGCTGGCAGTTGTCCCGGCCGTCGAGGTGATGTTTACGGTTGTCGTGCCTACGGGGAAGAAGCTTCCGGAAGCTGGACTCACGCTGACTATTCCGCAAGTGCCGGTAGTCACTGGAGCCGGGAAGTTGACGACAGCGCCACATTGATTTGTATCGTTGGGCACAGTGATGTTGGCTGGAGCCGTAATCGCACAGGTCGCACAAACCCCGCCACCGGCTGGTGCAGGTGCGCTGAGTCCGGAAACTGTGACGCTATAAGGCGTGGCCGCTGTGCCGGCGTTGACTTCCATGACGACGACAACCAGCGTGTGGCCAGTTGGAATAGTAGCCTGCCAGGTTACCGAGGTGTTCGAGCCGCCGGGATCACCGAGATAGTTGTTGCAGAAGGTAGTATCCGCCGGATTATAGGTGTCAAGATAGGCAGCGCCAATCAGGCTTAAGCCGCCGGCCGATGCCAGCGTGATGGTCGCGCAGGAATCGAGTGGGCCGGTGTTTGGAAAGGAAAGCGTGTCGAACGATCTTCCCCCTGAACCAAGTGCACCGGGACATGCCTTGGGAGCGGCGCAGGTGTTGGTGACGCCATTGCGTCCAAGTCGACCTGCAGTGGTGTCAGGATCGGCTGGATCGAGGCTTCCGTTAACCGTTTGAGGCGGCTGCGTCTCGTTGCAGGTCGGAATACTGAACGTACTGACAGTCGTTCCGCCGGTAAACGTTACGGTAAGCGTGAATTGTATAGGGGTTCCGCAGACAAAGCCCGGATCTGTGCTGACGGAGTATGGGACAAGGTTGTTTCCGTTTCCGTCAATCGGAATGTCCGCGTAGGGCGAATGTGACTGCGTGATCGTGACGCCGGGCGTCGAAGTGCTCAATGTTGTCGTCACATTTCTGGCTGGCGCGCACCCAGTGTTATCAAGCCGCACTGTCAGAGAATTACACTCATTTGGATCGATTATGGCGTTTCCGTTGCCGCCTGAAATAACCACCGCGCTCGGATTCGTGGTGTCAACAACGGGTTTCGCAACTCCATTGAGGCAGACGTTGAATGTCGTGGTGTTGCCGTCGCTCACGGTTACCACGCTGCTGGTGCTTGGCGTGCAATCTCGATTGATATTCGCACTCACCGTCGCGGTGTAGGTCCCAGGAGCCACGTTGAAAGAGTAGGTTCCATCGGCCTTTGTGGTTGTAGAGAAGCCGTTGGAAAGCTGCACGATTGCGCCGCCGAGCGGAACGCCAGAATCGCAAGCCGTTACAGTTCCACTGACCGTTCCCTGCGGCGGAGCGGCGCACGTTGGAAACTTGAACCGTCCGATTCTGGTGCGCCAGTTGAACTGGCTGTTCACATTGTAGTACTGGTTGGTGGTCCAGAAAGTACAGTCATCTGTCGGGTCAACCTGTAGAGACTGATAGTCGCCCCAACGGTTGCTGCTGCCCAGTTGGACTGCGGTGCCATCGAACATATGTTGTTCACCGGTCAGACCGCCCAGGGCGTTAAAGTCTCTGCCCGCATACCAGATGGACGGAAAAACGCTGGTACTGGAAGCGCTGTAGCTCACGGCAAGATTTCCCATGTGATCTATTGCTGCGCTCGGCAGCCAACGATTAACGCCGGTCGCAGGAGTGCCGGCATCCGGTGAAAATGTCGCGTTGTCGTAAAGCAGCCAGGGGCCGCCAGGGGTGCTTCGCTGAAGTTGGAAGTATCTGACGCCAGCCTGGAAGTTTGCGAGTGTGGTTGGAGCTAGTCCGCTGACGTTCACTGTGGTGCTGGAAACCAGCGTTTCAATACCGCCACGATTGCGATACTGAAGGCGAAACATCAGGTGATACTCAATGGAATCCAGCGCGTCTGTGGTCGTGGCCGGAGCCGGTTGCTTAATATCCCTGTTCGTCGCTGGGACCGTGCGCGGATCAAAAGCTGCAACGGGAACCGGGCTTTCGGGTCTTTCGATGAAAGTAGAATTCGCAGGCGTGGTGAAGTCCGCGTGGAAGTCATAGAGTTTCAGTGCGTCGACATTGAAGGGCGCAATCTCAAACTCGTCGGAAATTAAGTAAGCGAAGGTATTGGGCGTGCCCGGAGGAGGCGCTTCAAGGCCATCCTGATCGGATGGCTGTGTGGAATTGACTCCTTCGGGATGCACGGTTAGGTTCAGATTAAAGTAGATGAACGAAGCAGTGGGGTCACCAATCAGCATCTTCTGGCGATCCAGCGCGTACATGCCTACGCCGTTGAAATGGTCTCCAGGTTCGGTGAACTGGTTGACGGTCATGTAGTAACCGTCAGGCCAGACGCCAAACTTGCCGTAGTCTGGAAACTCGGCCCCAGGCGTCACAAAGTCGTAAGCGTAATAGACGCCAGTCGGGTCGCCATTCTGCGAGACGGCGACGCACTGGTGAAATGGCGGCGCTTGGCCATTACCTAAAAAAGCGAACTGCGTGATGAACCAGCGATCAGCCATGCGATCGTAAAGCACAACCGGGTCGCCTCTATCGGTGTTCGCGCAAATTCCGCCGAGCTTGGAGAACAAGCTACTCATTAGCGTGGGAGGAATTCTTGGGTTGCCGTTCTTATCGTAAACGCGGAACGCGAGATTAACGGTTTGAACGACATCGTTTGGTCCGACATCAAGGTTCTCGTCAGACGGCGCGACCGTGCCTCCGATCAAGGGGACGTTATCGGCGGCGGTCAAGCCATCGAAGGTCAACGATGGAAGGCTTGGAGTTTCAGACTCTATCGGTTTGAGATTTTGGAGCGATGCGTCCAGTGAAGGCAGCTTTGCAGACTCTGGCCTTTGGCTCTTGACTTCGCGCGCGTTCAGTTCATTTATCTCGTGCTCAAAGTCTTCGCCACCCTCCTTGGGGTCAGTTTCCAGTCTTGAGGCGGCGGCGAGTTCCCTGACCGGATCTGAGACGGCAAACCCCACAGCCTGGCGTGAAATTGGCTTCAGCGTTTCGGACTGAGCACGCGGAAGTGTGGGCTGGTTTAATGCAGCCATACGCCTAAGGTCGAGCCCGTCCTGGCGCTGCCGGTCATTAATCGCCGATGCGGCTCGATTCGAGCGCGTCGCGTGACTAATGGGAATGAGTAGCAATGACAAGAACATAACCAACAGGGTGATTGAAACCCATGCCGTGCTTCGTTTCATGCGCGTGCACTCCTTGTGGACTTTATTCGGATGCGGTGAGACTGCTGCTTTTGTTACGGACGCAAATCCAAGCTTCGTGATAAAACTTGAAACAGTTCTTCTTCGTCGACGCTAGCGGACTGCTCTTCTTGAACTTTTGTACGTCGTTGCCGCCGGCTGGAATTACATTAGGGAGACTGGCTGGCACTCTTTATCTGGAAGAAGTTGGGACTATATATTCGAATCGGCGTTATGTAAATAGAAAAAACGAACAATCATAGTAGGTCAGATTCTTTGAATCGGCGGAGGCCGGAAGAAAGTTTCAAAGGTTCCGGCCTTACGGCTCCCCAGCCACGGCCGTTCAATAGCATTTCACGATCTTCCCCTGTTTACCGCGGGTCAGTGAAAGCTTTAGAAGAGGCTCTGATGAACCTTCCAGGCGCACGGCAAGCGTCATCGTCTCGCCGGTGACGGTTCCTGAATAGCGAGCGGAAGAATCAGTTTGCACACCCTGGCGTACCGGGCCGGGACCTTCTCTGTTATAAGAGCCGGCAACGTCGAAATGTCCGTTGGCGTCCAGCACAATAGGCTCGCGAATTGTTCCCGTAGCGCAGTCAAACTCCAAAGTCGCTTCCTGCTCCGAGATTTCAAGCGTAACGTGCATTCCACCCCATAAGCCTGACAGCTGTCGCTGGCCGGTGGCTGTTGGTGTGGGCGGGCGTGAGCTGGAATCTGGCGTCATGGCGTTGGCAGTCGACGGTGTCGGGCTCGCGCTGCGTACTGCTGAGTTGGAGTTCGTCGTCTTGCCTCTGCAGGAATTGTCTTGCAGCGTGCCAAAGGAAATCAAAGCAATGGCAATCAGAACGAAAGCGTTGTTCATGTCTTGAACATTCTATGTCCTACCTTTAGTTTCCGACAACCTGATCCATTCCAACTTCATTAGGCATTGCATGGTTCGTACTGGTTTAGCTACATTGTCGCCCTGGCCCCTTATTGCGAATAACCTGGTACTGCTAATTGTGATTTCAAAGACTAATGAGACTACTTAACCTAATATTGATAATCGCCTTAATAACCACACCGGCGCTGGCCCAATCGACCGTGTCAACGGGCGTTGCGCCGAAACGGCAAACCGCATCCCAGAAAAAGCTGGAGCGCGAAATTCTCAAGGCGGAGAACCTGCTGCGAAAAGCGATCGCCAGGTGTGATGCGGCTGCTCTAAATAAACTGCTAACGGATTATTATGCCGATGCGTTTGAGGGTAGCGAGCGAGCAGCAAACAAGAAAACAACACTTGCTCGTTGTAAAGAGGGCTCACTTCATTTTTATCGAGTTAACGAGGAACGAACCATTACCGTTACTGCCGACATAGTGACGGTCGAGGGTATCACTGCCCCCGTACAGAATGAAACTGAAGATAAAAAAGATGCGGCTGTCCACGTCAAACGTTTGTGGACAAAAAAAGATCGCCGATGGCAATTGGTAGGACAGACCCTGGGGCCCGCCGACGAAAACTCGGAAAGATAGTTCGGTTCTCGATTCGCTAAAGAAGTTCAACCCCATTACGTAACGTGACTCGCGATCTTTCTCCCGCAAACAATAAGCCGAGGATCTGACCAAGAAGACATTGCAGACGAACGCCACGCAGGATCTATTTCAGTCGCGCGCCGTTCGGAACATCTTCGGTGAACGTCGCAATCACGGGCTTGCCTTCGTCTCCTACCGACGCGGCCAGTAGCATGCCCTGCGATTCATAGCCGCGCAGCTTACGCGGTTTCAAGTTGGCTACAACCGCAATCTTCCGTCCGAGCAACTGCTCGGGCTCGTAGTATTGCGCTATGCCGGCGAGAATTTGCCGCGACTTCTCTTCTCCAATGTCAACGGTAAGCAGCAGAAGCTTATCAGCTTTTGGGATCCGTTGAGCAGATAGTACTTCACCGACGCGCAAGTCGACTTTAGTGAAGTCAGTAATGTCGATGAAACTCGTAACTCCCTCCGCGGAGGAAACTGCATCGGCTTCCGTTGCGCTGATCATTGACGGTGACGGCTTCGTTTGTGGTGTATTAGGACTGGCGAGAACTGCATCCGCCTCGGTAGCGTGCACCCCAGAATGATGTTCGCGCTCCACGCTCATGGCGGGCGGAACGTCCCCAGTGCCAAGAGCCGGTTGACTTTGGACACTGGACCTTGGACTTTGCCTGTCGTTTGCAGCCCGGTCGCTCCTGCCGTCTGCTCCTGCCGTCTGCTCCTGTTCCTTGATTTCCCCCATGGTTTTCGCCTTATCGATTCTTGGGAAGAGCGGTTTCACTTCGCCGATGGCCGTGCCTTCAGCAAGCTCACCCCACTTCAGTTTTGCGGGATCTATCCCGGCCGGCGTGGCTGGTACGCCAGGTGCATTTCCCAAACCGAGTTGCGTCCAAATCTCAAGCGTTGCGGTAGGCATTATCGGGTAAAGTAATACGCACAGCCATCGCAAAGTTTCAGCTGCCCGATATAGGACGGCACTCAGCGTCTGCTTTTGGTTTTCGTCTTTCGCCAGTTCCCACGGCTTCGCGTCGGAGATCATCTTGTCAACACGCGCGACGACCGACCAGGACGTTTCCAGCGCCTTACTGAACGCAAACGCTTCAAAGTGTTGCCTGATCTGATCACGAGCATGTTCGATGAAGCCGGAAATCGTAGTTTCGTCTGTGTCAACGCCAGTGCGTTTTGCCAGCAGCAATTTGTCTTCGGAGATAACGCCGGAGGGAATGAGGCCATCGGCGTAACGCGAAATCATCGTCAGTGTACGGCTGGATAAGTTTCCCAGGCCGCTGGCCAGATCGCTGTTTGTTCGATCAATCAGAGCTTCGTAGCCGAAGCGCCCGTCCTGCCCGAAAACCATTTCGCGCAGACAAAAATAACGAATCGCATCAATAGAAAAGTGTCTGCTTAAAACGTCGAGATCCACAGTGTTACCCAGCGTCTTCGACATCTTGCGACCCTTGGGATCGAGCCACATGCCATGCGCAACAATTGCCCGCGGTTGTTCGACCCCGGCGGCCATTAGAAACGCCGGCCAATAGACCGCATGAAATCGCAGGATATCTTTCCCGACGAGGTGCAGCGCCGGCCAAAACTTCTCAAAGCCGACGGCGCGTTCGCGCTCCTCGTTGCCGAAACCGATGGCCGTGATGTAATTCGTAAGCGCGTCAAACCAAACGTACATGGTGTGATCGGGATCGTCCGGCACCGGCACGCCCCAGCTCACCGAAGTTTTCAAGCGGCTAACCGATAGATCCTGCAAACCGCCTCTAACAAAAGCCGTCACCTCATTATTCCTTGATTCCGGTTGTACAAAACCCGGCCGCGATTCATATAGCGCGAGCAACGCTTCGGCGTAATCGGAAAGACGAAAGAAATAACTTTCTTCAGAGATACGATCGAGCGGGGTTTCGTGAATTAGACAGGTTGGGGGAGCGCCTGCTTCCGCTGGTTTCGCATACTCATCTTCCGTCTTGTACGCCGCACAGGGAGCGCAGAACCATCCTTCATAGTGTCCCTTATAGATCGCATCGTTGCCCTTTGGAGTCTTTGCCTTTGCGGCGCGCCGCCAGAGTTCGCTTACGCCTTCGTAATGGAAGGGTTCGCTGGTGCGCATGAACATGTCGTAGCCGCCATGAACGGTATCGAGGCGAAACTCGTCAGTCATCTTTTTGAAATAGTTGACAACGTAATCGGCTTGTTCTTTAGGCGTGCGGCCGGCGCGCTCAGCGGCGCGTTCGATGTTTATTCCGTGCTCGTCGGTTCCGGTTAAGAAAAACGTTTCAATTCCCTGCTGTCGTTTGTGTCGCGCAACCGTGTCCGCCACGATCATCGTATAGAGATGACCAAGATGCGGAAGACTGTTGGCGTAATAGATGGGTGTGGTGACGTAGAAAGTCATTAGCAAATCGTGAATCGTAAATCGTGAATAGTTAGAGCCGCTCCTCTCGGTTCTTGACGCACACCTACGAGCAAGCCAATTTCATGAGAGACAGGTGTGCAACTTCAGATAGACGCTCGTCTCAACACAACTGAGCCTGTGAGACCTCAACCGAGCTCGTAGCTAGCGACCTTTCTTCTCGAGATGTTGGCAGAGGCCAGTCAGCATGCGACCGATTTCGTCGAGAGCAGACCGCAGCTCCATGTAACGTTCATTCTCAAGGTAGCTTAATCGGCTAGCGATTAATAGCTCTGTTTCGACCTCACTCGCTGATCCTTGTGAGTTCGAAAGAAAATGAGCGAACTCCCGATAGGATTTGCGGCCAGCACCTTCAGCAATATTTGCCGGAATTGAAACTGCTGCTCTTCGTAGCTGCGAGGTCAGACCGAATCTCTCATCCTTAGGGAAAATATCGGTCGTTTTGTAAACTGCCACTACAAAATCAATCGCCTTCTTCTAAACGTCTAACTTCTCATGGGGACGCATGTTGTGATCTCCTGAGCGCTAGGTTGAAAGCGGTCTTTTTACTATTCACGATTCACGATTTACTTTTTCTTTGCAAATTCATCTCCCGGATTGAACCGCGGTATTTGCTCCATGTCAGCGATGCGCCGGCCGATGGTCATTGCTATTTCTGCTTCCTGCAGCATGCCACGGAAATCCCATGAGTCGCTGTACTCATCGGAGGGTTGATGATAGTGCGCCGTGTTGTAGGCCCGAAACTGTTCTGCGCCCCACTCTTTCGAGTGACCCACATAGTCGTTCCCTTCCTTCAGGCTGATCGAGGGAACGCCGACCTTCGCAAACGGAAAGTGATCTGAACGATAAAACGATCCCTGCTCCGGTCGCGCGTCAGGCGAAACTCTCATGCCGCTTTCGCGCGCCACCGCTTCAACGACCGACTTCAACGTCGAGCGTTCTGCACCGAGCGGAATGAAATCGTGAGTGATACCCAGCACGTTCATCGAATCGAGATTTACGTTTGCGGCAGTCTTTTCAACCGGAACCAGGGGGTGGCTTGAATACCACTCCGCCCCGAGCAGTCCCTGCTCTTCAGCTGTGGGAAACAAAAAAAGACTCGAACGGCGCGGTCGTTGCGCCGTTGGCAATTTCGTCAGAGCTTCTGCAATTCCCAGCACGGAAGCAACACCCGAGGCATTGTCGACAGCGCCGTTGTAGATGGTGTCTCCGGTTTTGTCCGGAGCGCCCACGCCCAGGTGATCCCAATGGGCCGAATAGACCACGTACTCATCACGCAATTTCGGATCGCGGCCGGGCAGTATGCCCACAACATTCGGCGCCTGAACGCGCTTCACTTCGCTCTTAAGATCGATCTTGCCTTTAAGATTTAACGGCACGGGTTGGAAATTACGGGAGGCCGCCCTTGTTCTCAGGTCGTCGAGATCCTGACCGGCCAACTTCATCATCTTTCGCGCAGCCTCGTCGGTGACCCAGGATCGCACCTTTAAGAAGGGAGTGTTGTCACCGGAGTTGCGCGCGATATCAAATCGCCACGCTCCATTCGACGTGCGCACCACGCTCCAGGGATAGCCGGCGGACTGGTCCGTATGCAGCAGTATGACGCCTGCCGCGCCACGACGCGCTGCCTCTTCATACTTGTAGGTCCAGCGTCCGTAATAGGTAAGCGCCTTGCCGCCAAACAGGTTAGGTTCGTCAGTAGTGGCAGGCGGATCGTTTACGAACATCACCAAAATCTTGTCGCGATAGTCCGCAGGTTCGCCTTTGTAATCGTTCCAGCGTTGCTCAGGAGCGTTTATGCCATAGCCGACGAAAACGAGATCGGCATCGACGTCGACATCATCGATTTGCGCGCCGGTGAAGGCAACGTAATCATCGGCAAACTTAAAACTCTCTTTGCCGTTTCGACCGGAGATGATCAGTTTCGTATTCGGATCGGCTTTAACTCCGACCAGGGAAACAGGCTGAAAGAAACTGCCGTTTGCGCCGGCGCCCTTGAGTCCAAGCCCTTCCATCTGCGCCGCGATATAGTTTGCGGCTATTTCACCGCCACGCGCGCCCGTCCCGCGGCCTTCCAACAAGTCACTCGACAGAAACTTGATGTGCGCGCGAATCGCTTGTTCGTTCAGCGAAGCGTTTGCGCGTCTGCGTTGCTGCGAAAATCCGGTGATGCCAATGGCAACGACAAGAGTCCACATTGTCGCCAGGCGCAGCCCCATTCCAGTTCTGGTTGACATTCTTTCTCCTTCACTCCTTACCGGTAATTAGGGCCATCGCCTCTGCGCGTGTGCGCGGGTCGCTGCGGAAACCACCCAGCACCGCCGAGGTCACCGTCTTCGCCTCCGCCTTTCGAACCCCTCTTAACGTCATACAGGTATGCGCAGCTTCAATCACAACCATCACGCCGATTGGTTTGAGACCGGCAAAGAGTGTGCTGGCAATATCGGTAGTCAAACGTTCCTGCAGTTGCAGGCGTCGTGAAAACGTCTCAGCCAGGCGAGCCAGCTTCGATATTCCAAGAATACGTCCCTCCCTGGGGATGTAAGCGATGTGACACTTGCCAACAAACGGCGCCAGATGGTGTTCACACATGGAAGCGATACTGATGTCTTTGACGATGACCATCTCGTCGTGTTTTTCACCCGGCAAGGGGACAACATGCTGGTTAGGATCTTCGCGCATTCCCGAAGTCAACTCGGCATACATCTCCGCGACACGCCTCGGTGTTTCCTGCAAACCTGGACGCTCGGGATCTTCACCAAGTCCTTCCAAAATCATGCGAACGCCCTGCGCGATTAACTCCAGGTCAACCGGAGGCAGATCAATCTCAGGTGACTTATCGTTTTGATCCTCTGGGGAAAACTTCGTGGCCATTGTTTTCTTCTTAGACGTCTGACAAGACTTATTTCGATGATATTGATTGAATTCAACGAGCGGGAGCAAGCTCACCTTCCCAACCTGAAAGATCTTCTCAGTCACTCGTCAGCATCACTTTGAAGGCCTTTCGATCGCAAATTTACAACTCCACTCTAGTAAGCTCGTGGTTAGGAAGGTGGGCTTGCCCCCGCTCTTCCCTAATACTCATGGAGCCTTATCGAAAGCATTCCGTGCTGCCTCTTCGACAATGCGCAGCGGCACGTTCGCCGTGCGGGCCGCTTGCCGGCATTGATCATACTCCGGCATCAGTTTAACTATGTGGCCGTTGAGCTGTGCTACTTTAACATCAATCGACCCATACTGAGTTTGCACTGTAACAATTTGGCGCTCCAATGCGCGCCGTTCAACTTCGTAAGCACGAATGCCGAGGGTTGTCGTCTCCGAAAATAGCAACTCGCTCAGGGTCGCTCGTTCCTCATCGCGACAAAGAATAGACAACAAGACTCCCGGGCGATTCTTCTTCATCTGCACTGAGGTGAAGAAGCAATCCAGTGCACCGAGATCAAAAGCACACTCCATAACATGACCGAGAATCTGTGGCGATATATCGTCCATGTTGGTTTCGATCATCCAGAGACGTTCGTCCACCGACACAATAGCCTTCCCCGAGCCCTTTTCTTCCTCGCCTACTAAAACACGCAAAGCATTAGGAAACTTCTGATATTCCCGCGTGCCCGCGCCATAGCCCGTATGCTCGAGTTTTAGCCGTGGTATCGGGCCATAATCGGTGCAGACAGTTGTGATTATCGCGGCGCCCGTTGGCGTGACCAGCTCGCCCACTATATCGGTCGAATAAAACCGTGCCCCTTTGAGTAACTCCGTAACTGCCGGCGGCGGTATAGGAAACCGCCCGTGCTCCATTTCTACCGTGCCGCTGCCTACGTGCAACGGCGAGGATACAAACCGATCTATCTTAAGTAATTCGAAACCGATCGCTGCCCCCACCACGTCTATAATTGCATCGAGTGCACCGACCTCGTGGAAATGCACCTGCTCAATTGGTTCGTCATGCACGCGCGCTTCAGCCTCCGCCAAACGCGAGAAGATCTTCGCGGCGCGGTCCCTGATGGTATCCGAAAGCCGCGAGTCGTAGATGATCTTGAGAATGTCGGAAAGGTGGCGGTGCGCATGTTCATGAGGAGTTTGCACGCGCGCGTAAGTTGCGCTGATGCCGGAACGATTCACAGTCTCAAAATCGATTGTGTAACCAGTGACGCCAAGCAGCGATAGTTGCTGCTTGAAGGAGGCTGGTTCAACGCCGGCATCGATCAAGGCGCCGAGAATCATGTCGCCACTTGCGCCGGCGAAACAGTCGAAATAAAGAGTTCTCATGAGTCGGACAGACATTCCGGTCTGTCAAATGTTTCATCTATCGCAGATAACGGATGGTAACAGAACGCGCGTTGAGACTGTCAAGGAAGGGGTTACGGCGGTCAGACTGGCAGTTGGGAACACATGGGTCTTCGGGCGCTCATATCAGAATCGGCAACGATCGCGACCGGGTTCCATCTAAACAAAGTCAGAACCGGGAGCGGTAGCGACCGGGCGCTCGCTCCACCACGAACCGCGTTCGATGTTCGCGTATTGCGGACTCGTGGAGCTGCGTGATCGTTGTTAACGAAGTCCCAAGTTAGTCGGGAGGGTCAATCAACCGGTCGCCACCGCTGACCAGTTCTGATTTGAATGTCGTATAAGTGGTCAACGAGGTAGTGTCCTAATTCGAAACTCTCTGTGCCCCCTCCGTGTTCTCTGTGTCTCTGTGGTGAGTGTTTGCTTCACGTTTATTCACCACTGAGACACAGAGGGCACTGAGGTTTCACAGAGAAAGCTGAGATTAGGACACTACCGTCAACGAGAACCATTCGTCGTGAAGCGGGAGCTAAGATATACTTTGCGCTTTTGCAGACGCATGTATTCCGATCGAGCGAGGACTGAGCAAGTGACTCTGATTGAGATCCAGGAGCGACTGAAGCAAGCGGTGCGAGCCGCGGCCCTGGAGCTTTTTGGCATCGAGCTGGACCAGATAAACGCCGAGTCGCCGCCACGGCCGGAGTTGGGCGACGTGGCGTTTCCAGTGGCGTTCGAGTTGGCCAAGCTTGTCAAACTCGGCACCGGCATGAAGATGGCCCCGCGCGCTATAGCGGACCAGTTGAAAACGAAATTGGAAGCCTCAGCCGAGGTTGCGCGCGTAGAAGTTGCAGGTGCAGGTTACCTCAATGTGTTTTTTGATCGCGCCACGCTACTATCGCTGTTCGCTCCGCAAAAACTGCCGGTCCTTTCCGATTCGTTGTCCTTAATCGATCGACCAAAGAAAATGGTCGAACATACCAGTATCAATCCCAACAAGGCCGCACATATAGGGCACGTGCGAAATGCGGTGCTGGGTGACACGTTTGTGCGAATACTCCAGGCGGCTGATGAACGTGTCGAGGTTCAGAATTACATTGACAATACCGGCGTGCAGGTCGCCGACGTCGTGGTCGGCTTCATGCATATCGAGAAAATGAGCCTTGACGACATCAAGGCGCTCGATCGTTCTCTTCCTGCCGATCGGCCCTTCGATTACTACTGTTGGGACCTCTACACGAAGGTTGGGCTTTTCTATCGCGGCGATAATCCTACTGGTGAGTTGCATGCAGACCGCTTGAAGCTCCGCACCGACGTTTTGCATGCGCTAGAAGAAGGAAACAATCCAATTGCAAAACTCGCAGATTATGTCGCGACGCGAAACGTGCATTGCATCGTCGACACGATGCAGCGCCTCGGCATTCGCTACGACCTGCTGGCGCGCGAGTCGGATATTCTACATCTCCATTTTTGGGACCGAGCTTTCGAGTTGATGAAGAGTGCCGGGGTAATCAGATTTGAGAACGAGGGAAAGCACGCCGGCTGTTGGGTTATGCCGTTCGAATCGCACACCGGGACTGAAGAACATGAGTCGGACAAGATCATCGTACGCTCGAATGGAACGGTGACATATACCGGCAAGGACATTGCCTATCAACTATGGAAACTCGGCCGCCTCGGTCTGGATTTCAACTACGAACCGTTTCGGATCTATGACGACGGGCATGTTGCCTGGGTGACTACCACCGAGCTCAACACGGAAGAGGCGCCGGAAATCGTGCGGCCCAATTTTGGTGGAGGCGTTAAGGTTTACAACGTCATTGATTCGCGCCAGGCATATCCGCAGGAAATTGTCGCACGCGGTGTGGCGGCGATTGTCCCGGAAGTTGGTGCTGACGCGAGTGTTCACTTTGGCTACGAGATGGTGGCCCTTTCACCTGGTGCTTGCGAAGAGTTGGGAATTGAGTTGAATGAAGAGGACCGTGCGCGGCCCTTCATTGAGATGAGCGGCCGCAAGGGTTTGGGCGTCAAGGCCGACGATCTGATTAACCGGCTGGAAGCGGACGCTTTACGCGAAGTGGCGTCGCGCCACCCTGCGCTTTCAGCTGACGAACAGAGTGCTACCGCACACGACATTGCGGTTGGAGCCCTGCGGTATTTCCTCCTGAAGTTTACGCGCAATTCAGTCATCGCTTTCGACTTCAAGGAAGCGCTTTCCTTTGAGGGCGAAACCGGACCTTATTGCCAGTATGCGGCGGTACGCGCTAACTCGATCTTCCGCAAGCTGGATGATCAGGCAATATCCAAAGCGGAAGAGTTGATCGCGAAAGCAACGATCATCCGCCCGGAGGCGCAGTCGGAGACGGCCAGGATTTCTGAGGTGTTGGCTGGTGAGGCCGGAACGGAGATCTGGTCGCTGGTGATGCTTGCTGAGCGGCTTGATGAAGTAATCGCTCAGTGTGCGAATTCGGCTGAACCGGCGAATCTTGCGAAATACACGTTTACACTCGCGCGAGCATTTAATCTCTTCTATCATCGTCACCGGATAATAGCCGAGGAAGATGAAACGAGAAGGGCAGTTTTGATTGCGGTCGCCAATATCACGCGACGACAGTTGACTTCAGCGCTCACGACTTTGGGGATTGCCGTTCCGGAGAGAATGTAACGCAAAGTCTATAATAGGCTCCTATAACTTTTAGCCGCGCAATATTTCGGTTACAGTAATCGTCATGTCCCAAGCTCAATATATAGTAGATGCCAAGGGCCGAAAGACTGGTGTTCTTCTTTCATTGAAGGAATACGAAAAGCTCCTGGAGGATTTACATGATCTAGCGGTAATAGCCGAGCGTAAGCGCGAGAAACCGATACCGCTAGAACAGATGAAACGGCGGCTGAAAAAGGATGGCCTCATATAAAGTCACTCCTAAGCCGTCAGTTGAAAAGGATCTGCGTTCGTTGCCAAAGTCGGCAATAAGTCGAGTAATCAAAGCTTTGGAACGCCTGACAGACGATCCTTTTCCTCGACAAGCTATTAAGCTTGAGGGCGGAAAACAATTGTACCGGCTCAGGGTAGGAGATTATCGAGTAGTTTACTCGATTAACCAGAAGACCAAGGAAATTATCGTTCATTACGTTCGACATCGCCGAGAGGTATATCGCACGTTTTGAGAGTAGGTTGATTCCAGGATTAAAGAGCTGACGTTATGTTAATTGTAATGAAGGCAGATGCGACTGACGGTCAGATTGAGGCCGTGGTCCGCGTAATTGAAGAGCTCGGTTATCGTGCCCACCCAATGCCCGGCACGTCCCGCACGGCGATCGGCATCACTGGGAATCAGGGCGCCGTTGATCCTTCTCACTTCGAGATTCTTCCCGGAGTTTCTGAAGCGGTTCGCGTCAGCAAGCCGTACAAACTGGTCACTCTGGATATCCGTTCGGAGAAGACCGTGGTCAAGGTGGGCGATGCCACAATAGGTGGAGAGGAGCTCGCGATTATTGCCGGTCCCTGCGCCGTCGAAAGCCGCACGCAGGCGTTCACGGTTGCTGAGGCCGTTCGGCGCAGCGGCGCGAAATTCTTTCGTGGCGGCGCCTTCAAACCCAGGACTTCGCCCTACGCGTTTCAGGGACGTATGGATTGAAGATAGTTACGGAAGCATTGGATGAAGCGGGGGTCGATCTGGTTGAACGCTACGCTGACGTAATTCAGATTGGCGCACGTAGCATGCAGAACTTTACCCTGCTGCGCCGCGCAGGGAAATCTCGTTTGCCCGTACTTCTGAAACGTGGTCTATCAGCCACGCTTGACGAATGGTTGCTGGCCGCCGAATACATCATGTCGGAAGGCAATTATCAGATCGTTCTTTGTGAACGAGGCATACGCACTTTTGCGCAGCACACGAGAAACACATTGGATCTCTCAGCGGTACCGGCCGTCCGACGCATTTCGCATTTGCCGGTAATCGTCGATCCATCGCATGGAACCGGAAAGAACTATATGGTCACACCTCTCGCGCGAGCAGGTGTTGCCGTGGGTGGCGATGGGTTGATCATTGAGGTTCATGATCAACCGGACCACGCACTATGCGACGGCGCGCAGGCGCTGACTATCGGACAATATGAACAACTAGTGACCGAGGTACGTGCGATTCATGAAGTAATAGCCCCAGCGGCTGTGATCTGACAGGGGCAGACGGCAGGAGCAGACGGCAGGAGCAGACGGCAGGAGCAGACGGCAGGAGCAAGAGCATTTTCCATTTCTCATTTGCCAGTTGTCATTGGGCATTTAGGAACACAGAAGAAGCTCCCAATGGAAAATGAAAAATAATAAATGAGAAATGGAAAATCCTTTGTACTGCCCTGCTCCTGCCGCCTGCCGTCTGCTCCTATCTACTCTTCCGGCTTAAGAATCTTTGCCAAGTCTCTCGAGAAAACTGATCGCGGAATAACCTGATTGAAGCCGGCTTCAAGCGCCCCGCGCTGTAAGTCAGTCTGCACATGTGAGAAAAAACCTAACAACGGAACGGCTCTTGAACTTTCGTTCGCTTTCAATTGCCGCGCCAGTTCAATTGCGTCAAGCTTTTCGTTGTGGAGGTCGACCAGAATCAAGTCGGGCGATTGTTCACCTGCCGCAGCGACTAGACTATCCAGCCGCCGATGAAACTTAACATTGACTCCCAGCGCCTCCGCCGTTGCGCGAATCTTCGACGCGAAGAACATGTCCTCAACAGCGGCGAGAATGTTGTGAGTCATAGCTGTTAGTCCAATAAGAGTTTCCGGGGGTCTATCGCAAACTAACAGTTTGCGTTACGACCGCAGAACCAGGAAACTATCCGCAATGGTCACCGCAATTCCCCCGCTGAAAGAATCCGAGAAGATTGAGTTTGGCGACATTCAACGCGTTGAGCAGTCTAAGCGCGCGGCTGGCGAAAATGTTTCAACGATCGTTGTGGCATCATACAACATTCGTTATGCAGTCGGACGGTTTCTAATCTCTGGCGGGATGTTGCGAAAGGCGTGGTTGTGGCCCTCCTCCCGGCGCAACGACCAGGTCGCGGCAAACATTAGCACGGCAGCGCGTACGTTCTCGGAAGGCCGCCTGCTTCCTCCCGTTGATGTACTGGCTTTGCAGGAAGCCGATAAAAACACTCAGCGCGCCGGAAGACATCACGTCGCAAAGGAATTGGCTCAAGCATTAAGGATGAACTGGATTCACGTGCCGGCGGGAATTCCGCGCGGTATCGAACCCCGAAAGCGTCAGTGGTGGCTCGACTTTGAAGAACAGATTGAACTTTACGACTCAGGTGATATGGGAATTGGTTTATTGAGTCGCTTTCCGCTCAGCGAAGTTACGCGAATCGACCTTCCCTGGCATGAGTGTGCCTGGCGACCACGTTTGGCGATGGCTGCAACCGTAACCGTCGGCGTTCGTAGGCTTCGCATCTTCAACGCGCATGTGGATCCGCATGCAGCAGTAAACGGTCAACTCGAACAACTTGAGGTTTTGGTTGCACAGGCTGAGAACGAACGCGGTCCAACGCTCATTCTCGGAGACTTCAACACGCTATCAAAGAGGAAGGTCGAGGAGACCAGGGGCTTTTTGGAATTGCACGGCTATACGACCCCATTTCGGGCGGGCACCCCGACATGGCGTGGGGCGGGAATTCGCTTACACGCCGATTGGATATTTTCTCGCGGAGTGAACATCGCAAAATGGGGGGTAGCTCGGCCAATAAACGTTTCGGATCATTGGCCAATCTGGGCTGAAGTTGAAATGCAATAGTTCCCCGGTTGTCGGTTGAGCTGCCATGCACACCCGAAGGGAAAAAAGAGAATGTAACGTTCCGGCAAGGAAACACTTTGCGCCTCTTTGCGAGTTCTTTGCGGTCGTGATTGATCAAGGTAGATTAAAGTTTGAAGTGCAACTGCATATTCAGTCGGAAAGGTTGTGGTACTTCTCTCATTCACACCTGGCTTCAGCCAGGTGAACGGGGCAACTAATTCCGAAACCGTTTGACCGGTTTCCCATTTCTGCTTGCCCTGCAATCACCTGGCTGAAGCCAGGTGTGAATGAGAGTTAACAGCATCATCTGAGAAAAAAACTGCGTTGCACTTCAGGTTGAGTTGAATTCTAATCCTCCATGAAGCCAGAAATAATTACCAGCCGCGACAATTCCCTGCTCCGTCACACGCGAGCTGTGCGCGATGGCAGAGTGGAAGATCTCATCTTTGTCGAGGGCATGCGGCTTTGCGAGGAAGCGCTCACTTCCGGACTAAGAATTCACGCAGTGATTTTCTCTGACGAAATCGCGCGCAAAGAAAAGGCAGCCGAGCTGATCGAGAAGCTTTCGAGAGTATGCGATCGCCCGGTTTGCGTTAGTGAAAAATTGTTGACGTCTGTATCTTACAGCAAGACTGCTCAGGGCATTCTCCTGCTCGCCTCGCGGCCCGAGGCTTCTGAAGAACACCTCACAGACAAGCAGATGGAGACCCCCCTGATTGTCGTTATGCATCGGATAACCAACCCGGTGAACCTCGGCGCCATTCTACGGACCTCCGAAGCCACCGGGGCGACCGGCGCGATAGCAACTGAAAACGCCACCGATCCTTTTTCACCAAAAGCTTTGCGCGGTGCGATGGGCGCAGCGTTTCGATTACCTATCTGGTACAAGCCAACTTATGTGCAAGCACTTGCGTGGTGTGAGCAACGAGGGATCAAGACGGTATGTGCCGATTTAAAGGCCCCGACAAATTACACTGAATTGGATTGGACTGGCCCATGTGCGCTAATTCTGGGGCCTGAAACGTCAGGACTATCGCGTGAGGAAATCGCTGCTGCGGATGAGGCAGTAAGGATTCCCATGCGAAAGCCGGTCGAGAGTCTCAACGTTTCGGTTGCTGCAGGCGTGCTGCTTTACGAAGCCGCCAGGCAAAGACAAGGTCGACCATAATGGTCATTCCAAACGGGATTGAACCGCAAAGAACGCGAATGGATGCGCGAATTACCTGCCGTTAGTCACGGACCGGGCATCCGGTCGCTACCCGCTATCGGTTCTGATTTTGTGTGGAACACCGTACTTTGCTCTAGGTGAAAGTCGTGGCCCGCAGCCAAGATCAAAATATCAAAGCGACTTCGGATGGTGACCTCAACCTGAACGCGTAAGCAAGGACTACGGCACTGTGGGTCGACAAATACGGAACCGGGAGCGGGTACGACCGGAGGTAGCACCCTAATCATTCCGGGGCTACGCCCCTGAGTTGGGGCATAGCCCCTGATTCCATCAACTCTAGCCGGAAGGGCACAGCCCTTCCGCACATCGGGCGGCACAGCCGCAAACCGCGTTTCCACACAGTCTCTACTGCTGCCGGTTCTGATCTTGTTTAGCGCCGATGTGTGATGCGAATCTCCGCCTTGAAATCAATTGGCGGTCAGGTGGAAATGTAAATATGTCGCGGTCTGATAGCCTGGGCCGTTAGTCGTGAGTCGGTAGTCGGTAAGTTTCTTTTCCCTGATAATTTCTCGTACCACCTTGAAGGCATCAATCAAATACTTGTTGTCACTGTCCGACAGTTCAGCGATGTTCTTAATGTCTCTCTTGGGGATCACTAAATAATGAATGCGCGTCTGCGGGCTGGGATGCTCGATCACGATTGTCTTGTCGGTCTCTTTAACTACTCTAGGAATCACCGCCGAGAATCGCTGGATTCCGACGGACGTTAACAAACCCAACAGCTCGCTTGCCTGGAAGCAAGTTCCTTCACATTTGTTCAGTGCCAAAACCGATCGCGGGCGGGTGTCGTCAAACAGATAGCCGCCAAGAATCACGCCAATGATCAGCGTAGCGAGCATCAAGGCGAGGATTTTAGGCTTCTTCACTGTTATCTCCTTCAGCTCGAGCCCGACCTACTCACATTTTAGGAACCGGGAGCAGTAGCGACCGGCTTCTTTTCACAACGCCCCAGGCAAATGGGATTTGGCCCTACTAACGGGAAACGCTTTCGGCTAGAATATCACCGCTTCCAAGTATTTGGGTCTGTTCTCGCCGCGCAGTCATGATGGACTGCGTTTTTTGCACGGCTGATACGGGCGCAACCGCATTGCAGCCCGATGGGGACGCCGGCTGGAGTCAAACGTACGAAGGTTCACCTGAAGGTTCATGACTGAAAACGCGAAACCAACCGAGAAAAAGAAACGCGAGGAAGCGCTTCCCGAGCGACTCTTGCGGCGCGTGCTCGAGAGCATGGGAGACGTCGTCGATCGAAAGTTTGGACGGACCGTGACGCCGAAAGGTGGGTTGACAACCTCGCAACTCATCGAGCGGATGAAGAAGCTGATCGATGAACGCGTGCGAGATGAGGGACGCAAGGGCCGGATCGCACCGCATC
>WNGE01003377.1_pt1 | contig 42041 bp, 32 predicted proteins | sample 5400651 | NCBI WGS metagenome assembly WNGE01 (sample SAMN13153370, study PRJNA577476) | soil metagenome | isolation source: 60 cm soil or saprolite under grassland replicate 2 | place: USA:California | collected 2016-06-15 | reverse complement strand
TGCTATTATTCTATTATCTTCTGAATGGTCCTGAATTTGAGGTCTAGAAATCAAGATGTCGCAAGATAATCGTCTCCTGCCCGTGAGCGCGCTGGATCGCAGTATTGATCGTCCACTGGCAGATTTTGTTCAGGCGAAGCCTTACGGTGTTTCCGGCGCCGAACCAACCACTATCCGCGACTATTTGTTCGTCGTTCTGAAACGAAAGTGGTTAATTCTTAGTCTGGTGCTGGTAGTTACCTCATTGGTAACCATCCAGGCGTTTCGCTCGCCTTCGATCTATGCCGGGGAAACGACCATCCGCATTGAAGAAAAGCCGCCCAACGTTCTGCACACGAAAGAGATCGTTATAACCGGTCAGAGCGATCCCAATTTCTGGGGCACTCAGCTTAAACTTTTAGAGAATCCTGCGCTAGCACGTCAGGTGGTGCTCACGCTCGACCTCCAGCACAATCCAGCATTCTTCGGCGGACAGACGCAAGGCGGCGTCTTTTCGTCCCTCCGGCGAATCTTCTCGAAACCAAAGAAAGTAAATGAATCCCCAGCCGTGTCTTCGGGGCTTACGGTAGTGGGAGAGAGTGAAGTAACCGGCGGATCGTTGACCGCGGAACAATTGGCCGAGCTGGAGCCTTACGAAGACGCCATCATAGCAGGCGAGATGGTCGAGCCGGTTCTCCATACCAACCTCGTCAGAATCAGGTTCAGCCATTCTGATCCTGAGCTGGCCCAGAAGGTTTCGAACACGCTTGCCGAAGTATTTGTCAACAACAATCTGGAACGCTCCACGATGGGCTCCAACAAAGCCGAAGATCTTCTCGCCAGAGAGATCGCAAAGTTGCAGACCAAAATCAAGCACGAGCAGGAAGCGCAGTTTAATTACGCCAAAGAAAAGAACCTGCCGCTGGTCAACGATACAGCCGGCAACCTGGAGGCGACTCGGCTGGCAACTCTCAGTGGTCAGTTGTTGCAAGCTGAAAATGAACGCAAGTATCTTCAGGCTCAACTGGAAGCCGCCAGAAAAGAGCGCGACCCTTTTTCAGTGCCGGATGTAAACAGCTCAGCGCGTGTGGAAAAACTGAGAGATCGTATTTCAGCTCTCAAAGAAACGCGGGATGCTTTGCTCGTTACCTACACGCCGGAATGGCCCGCAGTCAAAAAAATTGACGCCCAACTGAAAGGGCTGGAAGCAGAGCTCCAAAAGGCGCCCTCCGAAATTGTGACTTCAATACAAAGGAAATATGAAGCGGCTGTCTCTCGCGAAAACCTACTAAGGCGAGCTTATGAACAGCAGAAGGGGACCACGACCCAGCAGACGCGCGACCAGATCGATTTACTGGCCATGAGTCAGGAGTTGGAAACCAACCGCCAAATCCTCAACACTTTATTGCAACGACAGCGTGAGTTTCAGGTCACCAACGGCGATAGGTCGAATGAGGTGAGCATTGCCACCTTTAGCCGCTTGCCAAGGGAGCCCATTGGACCGCAGCGCTTTCGGAACATTTTTATTGCCTTCCTCTTATCTCTGGTTGCGGGCATCGGTCTGGCTTTTCTCCTTGATTTCCTCGACGACACCGTGAAGTCGGTCGACGACGTCGATCGGTATCTCCACCTGCCGGCTTTGGCGCTGATTCCATCAAGCCGGGATCGCGGCCGCTTAATTGGAGTTGTTGGAGCGCCGCCGGGACCGGCCGCGGGGGATACTACAGCTCTCGCTATGGTCAGTGATGCGCGCTCGCCGATCGCCGAGTCGTACCGACATCTACGAACCTCGCTCTTATTGTCGTCCGCAGGTCAACCCCCGAAGACGATATTGGTGACATCAAGTCAGCCCGCCGAAGGCAAGACTACGACGGCGATCAATACGGCTTTCATGCTGGCGCAAACGGGCGCCGAAGTTTTGATTATCGATTGCGATCTAAGAAGGCCTCGACTGCACGCGCATTTTGGCGTGCCGAATACCAAAGGTCTGACAAACTGGCTTTCCGGCGAAACGGATATTGAAAGCCTGATGCAAAGTTATCCACAGCAGGGCAATCTTAAGTTCCTGACTTCTGGACCAGTGCCTCCAAATCCGGCGGAGCTTTTGGGTTCGGATGAAATGCGCAAGCTTTTGAGCATATTGACGGATAGATTTGCGCATGTAGTTATCGACTCGCCACCAGCAATATCCTTTACCGACGCGTCTATCCTGTCGACAATGGTTGATGGCGTGGTGCTGGTTGTCCACGGCGGCCGAAGTTCTCGAGCCGTGGTACGGCGCGCGAAACAACAGCTGCTTGACGTCGGCGCGCACATCTTTGGCGTCGTTCTAAATAACGTTAAGGTAGAAACGCAGGACTACTATTATTCGGGTTACTACTCAGCGAGTGATTACGCCGAAGGGGAAAACCCGCAAGACATACCTGGACAAACTGCCGAGACTCGGTAAGTTGTTTGTCGCTGCGGAAGAGTCCGGCATTGCTGGTGCTGCTATCGTCGGACAGGTTCAGTCGCAACTGCCGACAAAGGTTAATTATCAAAGCCTGCTCGCAGAGATTTTAGGCTGCCGCAGGCTTTCCTGCTCCTGCGGAGAACTCCTCGTATGAAGTCAAAAGTTTTTAGGGCGGAGCGGGAATTTGGCCTGATTGTGGGCAGCGTTTTTGTTTTGCTCGGTAGCTGGTGGATTTATCGCGGGAAGTTCGTAACCGTCTCCCACATCGCTTTGCCCCTTGGCGCATTCCTGATTCTGTTGGGCTTGCTCTGGCCGCGAGCATTGTTGTTACCGAACCGAGCCTGGATGTTGTTAGCTGAAGGCCTCTCTTACCTGACCACCCGCATAATTCTGGGTCTGGTTTTCTTTCTGATAATCACACCCATCGGCGTCTTGAAAAGATTGTCAGGCTGGGACCCGCTTGGCCGTCGCGGCGCGCGCAGCGCTTCTTATTGGAAGCCTTACTCTGCGCGCCAGCGTGATCCGCGTCATTACGAAAAGATGTTTTAGATTTCCGACATGGCTTGACTTGCCAATTTCAAGTGGGGGTTAGAGATACATCATGCAATGGAAACCAAGAAGCTTTTGTCTTTTCATTACGGTTATGTGGACAATGGCGAGCTTTGGATTTATCGCTTCGAGTCAGCGCCGACAAGGCCGCGTCGTATATGCAAACGACTACCGGGGCCAGGACTTGGGTGCCAAGATCAACGCCGCTGACAGCGCTTTAGGTCCCGGTGCCGGCGAAATCGTTGTCAAGGGTGGCGGCACGATTTCGACGCAGGTGGTCATCTCTTCTAATCATGTCTTGCGCTTCATGCCCGGAACCTATTCAACAAAAACCACAAATATTCCGATACTTATGAAATCTCGCTCATCGGTGATTGGTACAGGTTGGCAATCGATAATAGTTGAATCCACGGCGGCAAATCAGTTCACGGTAATCAGCGCCTACAATCAGTCCATTAAAAACGGAAAACCGGATTCGGGATTAGTAGTTCGCGATCTGCAGATCAAAGGAGCGAATCCAGGTTTTAATTCAGCGCCTCAGGCAATCTCGCTTGGAAATTGCTCAGGTTGCCTGGTCGATAAGGTATGGATCAACGGAACACGCTCAATTGGCGTTCAGCTTGGAGGCTCATCGTCGACAGGATTCTTTGCCGAGAACTCAAAGGTTACTAACTGCCTGTTCACCCGCGTTGCATCGCAAAACCTCGCGCTCGCTAACGGGAAAAACATCGTCTTTGAAGGCAACCGGTTTATAACGTCCGGCCAGATAGGAGGACCAGGCAATACCAATATAGACGTCGAGCCAAATGAAGGAACCGACCACCTCGAGAATGTTGTTATTCGCAATAACACAATCGACGTCAGGAACTCCGACACCTCGCCTACTGGCAATGGCATCGTGGTGCAGTCGACCTCAGGCACGCCTTATGTTGGTCCAATTCTAATCGAGAACAACACCATCATCGGCGGTTCCATTCAGGGCACCATAACCAACGTGTTAAGCAACGGCATCTACGTCTTGGGCGCTACAATGCGGAACGTGACTATCCGAAATAACGTTATCACGCGCACGGGCCAAAGCGGAATTAGAATTGAGGGCACAAGGATCAATGTTATTGACAATCGGTTAACCGACGTTGGCGGCGGCGGTACACCAGGTTTTGTTGTTCTCGCCACCGACAGTCAAATCATCAACAACACGCTTACCTATTCTGGCGCTGGACCGGTGGATAGAACGATGTTAATCCTGCCCGGCTCGAAGGGAAACATCTATCAGAACAACCGCGGCTTTCAATTGTCGGGAGATGTCCGTTAGTTACTGGAAGTATCATTGACGCAGTATCAACGTCACGATAAAAGCGATTTTGGGAAGGGACTCGAGATGTCTAAAGCACAGGTCGTGAGCGAACTCTGGCAGTTCATGAGAGAGAACAAGAAGTATTGGCTGGCGCCAATTATCATCACGCTGGTGTTAGTTGGCGCTTTGCTTGTGCTTGCAAAGAGTTCGGCCATCGCGCCCTTTATCTACACGCTGTTCTAACTCGGAGGCGCTGCGGTGGTAAGTGTTCTTGGCATCTCGGCTTTCTATCACGACTCCGCCGTCTGTCTCGTCATTGACGGCGAGATCGTGGCTGCGGCCCAGGAAGAGCGATTCACGCGCATAAAGCACGATCATAATTTCCCCCTTCACGCAGCTCGCTATTGCCTAAGCGAAGCTAAACTCAGCGCCGACACCCTGGATTACGTCGGCTTCTACGACAAGCCGCTGCTGAAATTCGACCGGCTTCTTGAAACTTACCTCGATTACGCACCTGCCGGCTTCAGTTCGTTTCTTAAAGCACTACCGCTCTGGATGAAAGAGAAGCTTTGGATGCCCGACTTGATTCGTACCGAGTTGGCCAGGGCAGATGGCGAAGAGGATGAACGCGCGGCGAAGAAGCTGGGGAAAAAGTTTGGATGGAAGTTGCTCTTTGGTGATCATCATGAAAGCCATGCCGCCAGCGCGTTTTATCCTTCGCCCTTTGAGGAGGCCGCTATACTGACGATCGACGGTGTGGGTGAGTGGGCCACGAGTTCGATCGGAATAGGAAAAGGAAATGAGATTACCCTGCTGAAGGAGCTGCGCTTTCCCGATAGTTTGGGATTGCTATATAGCGCGTTCACTTACTACACGGGATTCAGAGTCAACAGCGGCGAATACAAAGTGATGGGACTGGCGCCTTATGGCCAACCAAAATACGTCGGGGTGATTAAAGACAAGCTGTTGGAAATTCGCGATGACGGCAGTCTGAAAATGAACCACGAGTACTTCAGCTATTCGCAGGGTCTGCGCATGACCAACGGTGCCTTCGATAAACTCTTCGGCGGGGCGCCGCGGAAGCCGGAGTCGCGCATTACGCAGAAAGAGATGGACCTAGCTCGCAGCATTCAGGCGATCACCGAAGAAGTGATGCTGAAGATGACTAAATACGCTCACGAAGAAACAGGAATGAACAAGCTTTGCATGGCGGGCGGCGTTGCGCTGAACTGCGTTGCTAACGGCCGAGTGTTACGGGAAGTTCCTTTTGAGGAAATCTGGATTCAACCAGCCGCCGGAGACGCAGGAGGTGCGCTGGGTATTGCGCTGGCGATTTGGCATCGCTACCTGGGAAAGCCGAGAACAAGTCCGGAGCAAGCAGGTACCTGGCAATCCTCGCGCGGGCGCACGAACAGCGGTCGCAATGCGGCGAATGCTGGTCGGGGTGTCCACGGTAATGGATTGACTAACTATGCAGACGGCATGAAGGGCTCATACCTTGGTCCGCAACACACTGAGACTGAGATCGAAGAGTTTTTACAGTCGCGGCAACTGCCCTACAAGAAATATTTACGGAATGAGTTAGCTGCGGTGGTTGCCGATCTGCTGGCCGCAGGAAAAATTATTGGTCTCCACCAGGGGCGAATGGAATTTGGCCCACGCGCCCTCGGCGGGCGCAGCATTCTTGGCGACCCGCGCTCGCCGGAGATGCAGTTGTCCATGAACTTGAAGATCAAGTATCGCGAAAGCTTTCGTCCTTTTGCACCGAGTGTGCTCAGGGAACAAGTTGCCGACTGGTTTGAGTTGAGCGCCGACAGTCCGTATATGTTACTTGTTGCCGACGTCGCAAAGTCTCGTCGTAGAGCAATGACGGCTGAGGAAGAATCACTTTGGGGAATTGATAGGCTGAATATTAAGCGTTCGGAGATTCCGGCAGTTACCCATGTCGATTATTCGGCTCGAATACAAACGGTAAGACGTGAGACTAATCCTCTTTACTGGGAGATCATTGAAGCGTTTCGTCAGAAGACTGGTTGCCCGGTCATAGTTAATACTAGTTTCAACGTGCGCGGCGAGCCGATTGTTTGTACTCCCGAGGACAGTTACCGTTGTTTCATGAGAACTGAAATCGACTATTTAGTCTTGGAGACCTGCATCGTTCATAAAAGAGAGCAGCCCGCTTTCGACGAGCATGACGACTGGCGCACGCGCTTCAAACTTGATTAACTGTTGCTGTGCCGCTTTTAAGAAAAGAATGGGATGAAAGAATTGGATTGATGAAGCAAACCGCATTGATTACAAGCGGCACCGGGTTTTTAGGTAAACGTCTAGGACTGGCGCTGAAGGACCGCTACCGCGTGGTGCTCACTGGTCGCAATAACAAACTCAATATGGATGCGCAGCAAATTACCGGCTGCTCGACATTGCCGATGGATGTCACGAAATCGAATCTATTCGCGACGTCTTCAGTGAAGTGCGACCCGATGTCGTGGTTCATGCGGCCGCTACCAAGTACGTCGACCTCTCGGAGTTGCAGCCGGTGGAGTGTCTTGACGTCAATGTTTTGGGTTCACAGAATGTCGCGCGCGTCTGCATTGAAAAAGGCGTTGCCACAGTTATTGGCATGTCCACCGATAAGACCGCGCCTCCGGTTGCCAATACTTACGGTTTGACGAAAGCTTTGATGGAGCGCCTCTTCTGCGCCATGAATGCGAAGACGGAGACGACACGTTTTGCCTGCGTCCGTCATGGCAATATCGCCTGGTCAACCGGCTCTGTCTTCCCAATCTGGAAGAAGATGCACGATTCCACCGGCGTGATCGGGAGCACGGGTCCCAATATGACCCGCTATTTTTCCAAGGTGGACGAAGCTGTCGCACTTGTCATCACGGCCATAGAAGACATCGAGCAGGTGCAGGGCGCCGTGCTCTCGCGCAAAATAAAGGCAGCAGTGATTAAAGATTTTCTTGAAGTTTGGATTAAGCACAAGGGTGGCAGGTGGGAACAAATCGAAGGACGACCGGGCGAGCGCCCACACGAATATTTGATTGGCGAGCCGGAGTTGCTCTATACGCGGGAAGTCGAATACGACGGCATTCCGCATTTCGTTATCAAGTTTAATCATCCGGTCGAACATCCGCTGCCTGCTCCCTTTTGTTCAGCCAACGCGCCTCGTTTGACCGAAGACGAGATGCTTGCAATCATCAACGATCCGCCGATTGAGGAGCTTTAAGATCGAGTGATTCGTCACGCAATCATCATGGCTGCCGGGCGCGGCATCTCGCGGCTGGCTCCGTTGACGGACGCCATTCCCAAACCAATGGTTCCTTACGATGGCACGACGCTGATCGCCCGCGGCATCTCGCGGCTGGCTCCGTTGACGGACGCCATTCCCAAACCAATGGTTTCTTACGATGGCACGACGCTGATCGCCCGCGGCATCTCGCGGCTGGCCGCCCGTGTAGAACATATTCATGTGACCGTGGGCTACAAAAAAGCGATGCTGGCGCAGCATGTGATCGAGCATGGCGCGAGCTCGGTCCTGAATACCGAAGGCAAAAGCAATTGCTGGTGGCTTTACAACACGCTGCTCAGCCGCCTTACAGCCGCAGTGAAATGGAATTGTAACGGCTGAGCTGCGGCTGGATTGAGAGATAAGAATGCAAACAAAACTGCTCGAGGTGCTGGCATGCCCGGAATGTCGCAGCGCGCTAAGCTGCGCGGCCACTGAGAAGGACAAGGACGGCGAAATTCTGTCGGGTCGTCTCGAGTGCGCTAACGGTGGGCATCAGTTTCCCATTGAGGATGCCATCCCACGTTTCGTAGCACGGGATAATTATGCTGCGTCCTTTGGCTATCAGTGGAACAGATTCAAGCTTGAACAGCTCGATTCAGCAAACGGGACAAGAATTTCCGCTGACCGGTGGTATTCCGAAACCGGATGGACCACGCAATGGCTTAAGGACAAGTGGGTGGTCGACGCGGGTTGCGGCGCGGGGCGTTTTCTCGATGTCGCTGCCGATAGCGAAGTCCAAGTTGTAGGCATGGACATTAGTGGCGCTATCGATGCTGCTCGAGCCAACCTCGGCGGACGTGAAAACGTTCATTTCGTGCAGGCCAGTATTTATGACCCTCCGTTTCGTCCCGGGGTTTTCGATGGCTGCTATTGTATCGGCGTCGTGCAGCACACCCCTGACCCGCAACTTGCCATGCGAACATTGCCGCGCTTTCTGCGGCCGGGAGGACGCATAGCGATTACTGCCTACGAACGCAAGCCCTGGACTCTCTTGTATGGCAAGTACCTTGTGCGGCCGCTTACAAAGCGTCTGGACAAACAGAAACTGCTTTCTGGAATCAAAGGTGTGATGCCGGTCCTTTTCCCTTTGACGAATGTGTTGTTTCGCCTGCCATTGGCCGGAAGACTTTTCATGTTTGCCATCCCGATCGCAAATTACGTTCACGAGCAGAGGCTGACCGCGCAGCAACGATATGAATGGGCAATCCTTGATACGTTTGACATGCTTTCTCCTCAATATGACCAGCCGCGGACGCAGCAGGAGATTGAAACGGCCCTGAGGAGCGCCGGCGTTAAAGATCTCAGGAGGCTTGATAATTCAGGCGTCAACATCGTGGGTGAGAAGGAAGCCAGGGAACCGTCCAGAGGGATGGAATAAGAGCCGGTCAGGATCGCAAATAACACCAGGGAAAGAGAGCGAGCATTATGGTTTTATTCTTACTTAGTTTGATTGTCTATGCGGCGCCGGGCGGAAGCAACCCTGCCTTAAAGGTCAAGTTTCGCGAGAGTTTCCGTCCGTTTGCACCGAGCGTCTTGCGCGAGCACGTGGCAGAATGGTTCGACTTCAACGCCGACAGTCCATACATGTTGCTGGTAGCCTCCGTTGCCGAGTCACAACGGATAAAGATGACAGCGGAGGAAGAAGAGCTGTGGGGAATTGATAAATTGAATGTGAAGAGATCAGAAATCCCGGCGGTGACTCATGTGGATTATTCGGCGCGAATACAAACAGTAAGACGTGAAACAAATTCTCTTTACTGGGAAATCATCGACGCGTTTCGGCAGAAGACCGGTTGTCCTGTAGTGGTCAACACCAGCTTCAACGTGCGCGGCGAACCGATCGTCTGTACCCCCGAGGATAGTTATCGTTGCTTCATGCGCACGGAGATGGATTTTCTGGTGCTGGAAACTTCTGTACTCGACAAGAAAGACCAACCAAAGCTCGAGGAGAAAACTGATTGGAAGAGTGAGTTTAAGCTTGATTGACTGGGTTACGGTACGACCATTGCCCACGTTTGATTTTAGGCGGTTCGCAGGCTTAAATGTAGAGCTTACTCGCGTCTAAGCCAGCGGTTTCTCATTAATTGGTGCAAAGCTGCAAAGGTCGGGTTCAATTCCATAATATGTGGCGAAAACCGGTTCGTTATTATTTCGGCCTCCGCTCTTATGAAGATCACCATAATCAGACCCTCTTTCAACCAGGCGGAGTTTGTTGAGCAAACCATCCTGTCATAAAGTATTTGAGAAGTTTCAGGGGTAGTGAGAAATGCCCTTATTCAGCATCGTTATCCCCACTTATAACCGGGCGGACTTCATCACCGAGACGATCAACTCAGTTCTCGCCCAAGATGATGATGACTTCGAAGTCGTCGTAGTTGACGACGGCAGCACGGATAATACCGAGGCTCTAGTTCTGCAGACTTTCGGGCATCTGGATAAAGTCAGGTACGACAAGCAAGTTAATTCAGAGAGGGGCGCAGCCCGCAACAAAGGAATTGCTGAAGCGCGGGGCAGATATGTCGTCTTCCTCGATTCTGATGATCTGATGCGCGCCAATCATCTCAGTGCTTTGAGAGAGATCATTGAGAAACATCCCGGCATAAATTTCCTGGCTACCAAATACGAGTTTTTCCGAGACGGGAAAGCCTCTGCCGCAGGACTGGAACCCATCAAAGAAGGCGAGTACGGGACGGATTTCTTTCTGCGCGGCACTCCGATAGGCTCGGTTTTTTGCATCAACAAGGATAACCCTGATCTTAAATGGTTTGAGGAGGACAGGAGGTACGCCATTGCGGAAGATTGGATGTTTCTGGTGCAAAACTTAGTCAAAGATAAGATTTACATTGGCGAAAAAGTCACCATGACTGTGAACGATCACGATAAACGGTCGATGAGAAGTGATAACCAAGAGGTGATTAAAAAGAGACTGCTCGCCAAAGACTGGATTATCAGCAACGTCAGCTTGAGCGACAGTCAAATCAAGATTCTGGAGAGCCACACGTATTACTTCTGCGCGATTCATAGTTATCTGGACAACCGCCGGAGGGATGCCTTCAAGTATCTTTTCAATTCGGTGAAAATGAGTGGCGTGAACCTTCGGCTCGGTCTCCTCTTAATTAAAACCTTACTCGGCTATCAACTCGTGCAGAGAATCAAGGGGCGATTGCCGGAGCCTTGACGGTCAGCTGAAGACGTTTCATTCATGGAAAAATCGTCGCTAGCGCTTAAAGGAAAGCGCGTGCTCTTTATCTCGTACAACGGGATGCTCGACCCGCTGGGTCAAAGCCAGGTCATTCCGTACTTGCGCGAACTGAGCCGTGAGGGCGTCCATTTCACACTGCTGAGCTTTGAACGGGCACCGGCGTTCGAATTTGAAGGAACCGCCAAGTGCGCTGAGCTCCACCGGCAACTGGCGGCAGAGAATATCGACTGGCACTGGTTGCGTTATCACCAGAAGCCCTCACTTCCTGCAACTGTCTATGACGTGATGGTGGGTGTTCGCTATGCACGGCTTCTCATAAAGCGAAATCGCATCGAGATGGTCCATGCGCGCAGCCACATTCCGGCAACCATCGGGCTGGCGCTGAAAAAGATTTACGGTTTGAAACTTATCTTTGATATTCGCGGTTTGATGGCAGAAGAGTATTTGGACGCTGGACACTGGCGCAAGGGAAGCATTCCTCATCGTTTGACCAAGACAATGGAGAGTCGTGTACTCGAGGCTGCCGACGGAGTCGTCACCCTTACCGAAAGGATCTGGCCCATCATCAAAGAGTGGAAAGGTCTCCGCGGACGAGAAGTAATTCATGAGGTCGTACCCTGCTGCGCGGATCTTGAACTGTTCAAATTTCGCCAGGAAGATCGGGACCGTCGCAGAAAAGAGCTAGCCGTTGGTGAACGCTTCGTTCTGGTTTACAGTGGCTCGATCGACGGCTGGTATCTAACCGAAAATATGGCGGATTTCTTTGCGGAGTTTTTGCAACGCAAGCCAGATGCTTATTTCCTTTGGCTGCTACCCAGCGGCCATCGACGTATTCGGAGTCTAATGCAAGATCGGGGCATTGCTCTGGAAAACTATACGGTGCTGGCTGCTTCATCACAGGACGTATCTTCATATCTGTCGGCGAGTGATGCGGGACTAGCGCTAATCAAGCCTTGCTTTTCGAAACTTGCTTCGTCGCCGACGAAGACAGCCGAGTATTTGGCCTGCGGGCTGCCGATAATCATGAATGTAGGGATTGGTGATTCTGATGCGCTCATCACTGACGAAAATGTTGGCGTACTGATTCATAACTTTGGACGGCAGGATTATGCGAGGGCTGTTGTTGAGATAGAAGGCTTTGCTAGTGATGCAGGACAAACGCGCCGGCGAGCGCGCGAGGTTGCCGCAAAACTATTTGACCTGCGCCGTGTGGGAATTGAACGATACACGCGCTTGTATGAGCGGCTTGTGGAACGAGTGCAATCATCGCCGGAGATCTCAAATGTGCAACAAACAACGCTCGGAAATAGCGACTTAACTTAATGGAGTGATTCCGATCGACCTGGCCACTTCTCTCGAGGCCATCGTAATCCTCCGATTTTTGGGAACTCTGCTGGTTGATGGGCGAAAGCAGTGCTAGTTCTAGCGCGCGGGTCTGCCCGGCGTGCGGCCGTGCAAACGTGCAGGGCCGAGGGCAAAAGAACGATTTCCAACTGCTCGCCTGCCGGTCATGCGAGACGGTTTACGCTGTGCAACTTTTCAATACGAGCCAATCGCAGGACTACGACGCTTACTAAACGTCTGCGAGTCTAAGAGTAGCCACTTTCCTTCAACGGATACTCAACGATATAGGAATGCTAAAACAACTTGCTCAACGCAGCGCGCATTAGGGATTCGCAAAAATTCACGCCGGGAAACTTAGCCGATGAAATATCTTTATTCGCAATTCGTCGTGCCGGCACTTCTTCCGGGCTCCGGTGAACGCCAGGTATGAATGTTTTAGGATTGAGTTCGTACCCTGTGGAAGCGGCAGCAACGCGCTATCGCCTGGAACAATTCGTCGGTCCCCTGGCCGATCGAGGGATACGTCTTACAGTTCGACCCTTCCTGGATTCGAAAGCCTTTGAACTGCTCTATAGTCGACATGCTCTGCCGCGAACGGCATTGGCCTTGATGAGAGCAGGAATGCGGCGCATGAGGGATCTGTTGCTAATTAGGCAGGCGGACGCGGTTCTTGTTCAGCGTGAGGCAATGTTACTTGGTCCCCCGCTCGTTGAATGGCTGGCTGTGCGAATGTTTAGACGTCCCATGGTCCTCGATTTGGATGACGCTACTTATGTTACCTATACTAGCCCCACCTATGGAAAACTCGGGAAAGCGTTAAAGTGGTTCAGTAAAACCGACGACTTGATACAGTGGGCCGACATAGTAACGTGTGGCAATAGCGCAATTGCCGAGTATGCTGAAAGTAAAGGAGCTACAACGCGAATCATCCCAACGGTCGTTGACACCGATATTTTTCGCCCGGTGCAACGAATACCGCAAGACCGGTTGGTCTTAGGGTGGATTGGAACACATTCGACATTTCCGTACCTTAAAACAATCTTTCCGGTGTTGCAGGAATTAGCGAGAACGCATCGCTTCAAACTAAAGATTGTCGGCGCCCACAAACAGACGATAAACATTCCCGGGGTCGAAGTTGAGAACCTGGAATGGAAACTCGAAAGAGAAGTTGAAGATTTTCAATCACTCGACATCGGACTGTATCCGATCGATCCATCTTTGTATGCTGAGAAGTGGGCCGCCGGGAAGTCAGGGTTTAAGGCGATTCAATACATGGCGGTGGGGATTCCATTTGTAGCTGCTCCGGTTGGCTCTGTGGCAGATATCGGGGAAGCAGGAGTAACACACTTCCCCGCGACCACGAACCACGAGTGGTTCAAGGCGCTCGAGCTTCTGCTTTCCGACTCGGAATTGCGCCGAACAATGGCAGCCGCCGGCCGCCGTCATGTTGTCGAACATTACTCGCTATCGGATCAAGCCGACAAACTCGCGCGCGCATTACGCGAAGCAACCGGCGGTAGGAAGGCGAGCTAATAAAGACTATGCAACGTCTGAGCAAATCCCGGCTGACAATGCTAGTTTTCATCGCACTGCTCCCTTCGTTTCTCAAACGTTTCTGCTACCATTTGTTTTTCGGTTACCAAATCGGAAAGCGCGTGCGCATCGGACTAAGCATTATCGACGCGAGAGAATGCAGGATCGACGATGACGCTAAGATTGGGCATCTTAATCTGATCATCAGGGTGAAGAAGCTTGAGATTGGCGACCACGTCAGAATCGGACACCTGAACATCATCAGGGGCGGCGACGAAGTTCATTTGGGACGCTACTCGGAGATTATCCGGATGAATGAGATAAACTCGATTACCGAACCGGAAGTTGTTAATCCGATTGATCCGCGATTCTCCCTTGGCGACGGCAGTATTATTACGACAGGACACAAAATAGACTTTACGGACCGCGTGACGATTGGTCGCAGATCAATCCTGGGCGGCCGCAATTCTTCGCTCTGGACTCACAACCGGCAGCGTACACGGCCGATAGATATCGGATCGTTTGCTTACATAGGATCCGAAATCCGCATGGCACCTGGAGGCGTGTTACCTTCGAGATGTATAGTCGGGATAGGTGCCGTGATTACCGGTGAGTTGACCGCGGAGGGCTATCTGATTGCCGGCGTACCCGCCAAGCCGGTAAAAGAATTGAGCCAGGAGGATCGGTTTTTAGTTGAACGAAAGACGCGCATAGATTTGCCGGACGATGTTTAGGCTGGGCTCCGGCTATCCGGCCAGTTGATTCTGAACCATGAATGCTCTGCTTACATTGCTTTATCTGCTTCTGTGCGTCGGGATCGTGATCTTCGTGCCGCCGCTGGTGACCCCTTACGCGGGCGACTACGGAATTTTTACCGGCTTCGATGCCGCCAAAGCCGTACTCTTGTGCACCGCCCTAGCGGCGGTTGTCGGCTTTTACTGTTATAAAAGAGAAACTGACGGACCTTTTTTGCTGCGGCTGTTTGTTGTGGCCCTGCTCGCCCGAATAATTATCGGCCTGGCAATCTTCACATTTCGCGGACAGGACTTCTTCGGTGGTGACGCCCTGACCTACGACTTCTTTGGAAACGCTCAGCTCCTCGGTTGGGGAGGAGATAAGTATTATCAATCGGTTGCCGATCAGTTTGTGCGCAGCGGTGAGGGCTCGGGCTGGGGGATGGTTTACTTGGTTGCCGCTGTCTACAGCGTTGTCGGACGCAACATGCTCGCAGTCCAACTCATGAATTCGGTTTTCGGGGCGGCGACCGCGGTAGTAATCTACTTGTGTGCCTATCAGTGCTTCAAGAATCTAAGAGTGGCGCGGATCGCCGGCATCGCCGTGGCCTTCTATCCGTCACTCGTGCTCTGGTCGGCCCAAGGACTCAAAGATGGACCCATCGTTTTCTTACTGGCGATGGCTTCACGCTGAAGCTCGGTGAAAAGCTGAGCATAAAATATATCGCCGTGCTGGTGTGCGCGTTACTGGGCCTGCTTGCGCTGCGGTTTTATGTCTTCTACATGATCTGCGCGGCCATCGCCGGAGCATTTGTCATCGGAATGCAGCAGATTTCGGCTACAAGCTTCGCCCGCCAGTTTACGGCCATCATTCTGCTGGGATTGGCTTTGACTTACGTTGGTGTAACCCGCTCGGCTAGCATTCAATTTGAGCACTATGGGAACCTGGAAACAGTTCAACGCAGCCGTCTTGACCTCGCGCGCTCGGCCGAATCTGGTTTCGGACGAGACGTAGATGTGTCTACCACCTCCGGCGCTATCTCTACAATTCCCATGGGGGTACTCTACTTACTGTTTGCCCCATTTCCCTGGCAGATCACTTCCTTACGTCAGAGCATCACTCTGCCGGAAATGGTAATTTGGTGGGCTTCCTTTCCGCTCCTGGTTCTCGGTCTATGGTTTGCCATCAAATATCGATTGCGAATGATCTCGCCCATCCTGATTTTCACCGTCATGCTTACCCTTGCCTACTCAGTTTTTCAGGGTAATGTGGGAACAGCCTATCGCCAGCGCGCCCAACTATTGGTGTTTTATTTTATCTTTGTCGCAGTCGGCTTCGTACTCATGAAGGAGAAGCGGGAGGAAAGGAAGCGGCGAGAACTCGAAGAGCGCCAGGAATTGGCGACTCAACAAGCGGTGACTTTCAAAGCACGCCCAGGCAGAACTTCGGCGTAGAAACTGCAATCAGCCGCAGATTTACGCGGAAAAGCGCGGATCTGAGAAAGACGGAATACTAGTGAGTTTTCCGGAAGGCAAGCAGTTTCAGAAGAAAAGAGAGGCCAGTTATTTTGCGGAAGCTTTTCAGATTCGCTTGATCCGCGTTAATCCGCGGCCAATTAGAGTATGTGTGGAATTGCAGGCATAGTTCGTAACGACCGGTCGGACGTTGACCAGGCTCTGCTGGCTCGGATGTGCGCGGCGATCCGCCATCGTGGACCAGACGATGATGGCTTCTATGTTAATGGGCCGGTAGGCCTTGGGATGCGGCGCCTGGCGATAATCGACTTGGAGAGTGGACAGCAGCCGATTCACAACCAGGACCGCACTGCGTGGATAGTTTTCAACGGCGAGATCTATAACTACCGTGAACTCCGCGAGCGGCTCGAAAAGCTCGGCCACACCTTTTATACAAACAGCGACACGGAAGCAATCGTTCACGCTTATGATCGTTATGGCGCGGATTGTCCCAAACATCTGCGCGGAATGTTTGCCTTCGCGATTTGGGACGAGCGGACTCAGGAGCTTTTTCTGGCGCGCGTTCGTGTCGGCTAAAAACCGCTGCTTTACGCCAAGGTGAATGGTCAGTTTATTTTCGGCTCGGAATTCAGTGCGTTGTTGCACCACCCTGATATTGGCAAAGACATCAACGCGGAGGCACTGCACCACTATCTCTCTTTTATGTGTGTGCCCGCCCCGCTGACGGCTTACCAGGCGATCAAAAAGCTGGAGCCGGGACACAGCCTGCGTTGGCGGCGAGGTGAGATAAAGATCGAACGATACTGGCAGCCCGATTTCTCCAAAAAAATCGATATCAGCGAGGAGGAAGCGGGCGAGCTCGCCATCGATATTCTGCGCGACGCGGTAAAGGTGCGTTTGATGTCGGAGGTGCCGCTGGGCGCTTTTCTCTCCGGCGGCATCGACTCAAGCGCGGTAGTGGCGCTGATGAGCGAAGAGTCAAGCGCGCCTGTAAAAACGTTTTCGATCGGATTTGAGGAACAGGACTTCAGCGAGCTTCATCACGCGCGCAGAGTCGCCGAACATGTAGGCGCTGACCATCACGAGTTTATCGTGCGTCCGGATGCGCTTGAAGTTTTACCGATACTGGTGGAACACTACGGCGAACCTTACGCGGATTCTTCAGCTATTCCAACTTATTATGTTGCCCGCGAGACTCGCAAATATGTGACTGTGGCCTTGAACGGCGACGGCGGCGACGAATCTTTCGCTGGTTACGAACGCTACGCTGCGATGCGGCTGGCGGAGAGATATCGCCGAATACCGGCAGTGCTTAGAGAGACGGTGGTGCGCCAGGCAATAGCGTTAATACCGTCATCGGAAACAAAGCGCGGCCGTGTGAGGGATGTGAAGCGTTTTATTCAGGCGGCATCGCTGCCTAAGGTCGAACGTTATCTGCGTTGGGTGAGCGCCTTCGACTCAGCGGCGAAGCAGGATTTATATACCGAGGATTTCCGACGGCAAACCCAGCAAGTCTCTGCCGCCGACACGCTCGAGCCGTGGTTTGCGCGAGCAAACGGATCCGGCATTGTCGATGCAGCGTTGCTGACAGACATCATGACGTACCTGCCCAACGATCTATTGGTCAAAGTGGACATTGCCACTATGGCGGTATCGCTGGAAGCGCGCTCGCCATTTCTCGATCATCACGTCATGGAGTTTGCGGCGAGCTTGCCGGAGAAATTCAAGTTGCGCGGACTAACCAGCAAGTATTTGTTGAAGCGGATCCTGAAGAAGCTGTTGCCCGCCGAAAATCTGGAGCGCCGGAAGATGGGCTTTGGGGTGCCGATTGGCCATTGGTTTCGTGGCAAGCTCCAGCCGTTTCTCCGCGAAACCCTACTGGCGGAAACAGCACTTAAGCGTGGACTCTTTAAACCGGAAGCAGTCAAACGAATGGTTGAGTTGCACACGCATGGCGAACGAGACTATTCCCATCAGCTCTGGACGTTGCTAATGCTGGAGCTGTGGTTCCAAAGGTTTATTGACTAACTACCGGTCTTTGGTTTTGGGTCTTTGGCTTGTGGAAAATTTCGACTGTTTAGGGAATTGACGGGAAAACAGCTCAAACAAAGACCAAAGACCAAAGCCCAAAGACCAAAGACCAAAGGTAAGAACGTCCACCGTCACAAAATTGGAGGTCGACTGAAAGTGAAAGGCATAGTTTTAGCGGGCGGCCTAGGATCACGATTGCGGCCACTGACCGCAGTAACTAACAAGCATCTGCTTCCCGTTTATGATCGGCCGATGATTTACTATCCGATTCAAACCCTGGTGAACGCGGGAATCATCGACATCATGATTGTCACCGGCGGTAATTCAGCCGGCGACTTTCTAAAACTGTTGGGAAACGGAAAGGCCTTCGGTCTCAAACATCTCAACTATACGTATCAGGAAGGTGAAGGCGGTATCGCCGAGGCGCTCTCGCTTGTAGAGCATTTCGCCGCCGGGCATTCAGTCTGCGTCGTACTGGGCGACAACATCATTGAGGGCAATATCGCCGGCGCGGTCCAGGCGTATAAGGAACAAGCAAAGGGGGCCAAGATCATACTGAAGAAGGTGCCCGATCCTGAACGCTTTGGCGTTCCCGAACTCAGCGGCCAAAGCGTATTGCGTATTGAAGAGAAGCCCGCAGCGCCAAAATCGGAATACGCCGTGATTGGAATCTACATGTACGATGGCGAAGTGTTTGACATCATTCGCACATTGAAGCCGTCCGGTCGCGGTGAGCTGGAAATCACCGACGTTAACAACGCTTACATCAAACGTGGTGAGATGACGTGGGAGGAGCTGGAAGGGTGGTGGACAGACGCCGGAACCTTCGAGAGTCTTCTGCGCGCTTCTAATCTGGTGGCTGAGACGGGCGCAAACAAAATGGAGTTGAACCGTGCGGTGGAGATTGGTGCAAATGTCTGAAGTTTTCAGGCCGGGTGACATTCAGGATGTTTCTATCCGCGACTTGCGAAAGTTTACCGACTCGCGCGGTTGGCTAGTTGAGCTTTTTCGTCAGGATGATTTAGCGCCTGAGTTTCATCCGGTGATGGTGTACCTATCATCAACGAATCCAGGAATCACTCGCGGACCCCACGAACATGTAGATCAGGCGGACCTTTTTTGTTTTATCGGCCCATCAAACTTCAAGCTGCGCCTGTGGGACAACCGTCCAGAATCGCAAACTTTTAATAACGTCGCCACGCTGCATGTTGGTGAGGACAATCCAAAGGCGGTGATAATTCCGTCTCGCGTGGTTCACGCGTACCAGAACATTGGTTCGATTCCTGGGATTGTGTTCAATTGTCCCAACCGGCTTTACATGGGCCGGGATCGCAAAGAGCCAATTGACGAAATACGCCACGAGGATGGTCCCCAAACGAAATATAGAATGGAAGATTGAAAAGCATTGCCGATTTCCAATTGCCGATTGCCAATTCAACCTCCCAGCTTGGAGATTACTTGTGCCCACAAATGCTAATCGATCGGCAGAATCCACTTGCAATCGACTCGGCAAGTTGATCGTTTGTCGCCAATCGGCAATCGGCAATCGGCAATTGGCAGTGTCATGAAGATCGTTCGCGTCATCGCTCGCCTTAATGTGGGTGGGCCGGCCAAGCATGTCGTTTGGCTCACGAGTGGACTGCAAACTCTGGAGTGCGAGTCGCTACTCGTGGCCGGAACAGTCCCCCCAGGCGAAGATGATATGACCTACTTTGCTACGGAGATGGGAGTGGCGCCTATCTTCGTTCCCGAGATGAGCCGCGAGATTTCGCTAAAAGACACGCTCACGATTTGGAAACTCTACAAACTCTTCCGGCGCGAACGTCCTGACATTGTTCACACCCATACTGCAAAAGCGGGCACAGTCGGTAGAGTGGCAGGACTCTTCTATCGGTGGTTAACTCCAAGGGTCCTAATAGGCCGTCCGCGCGCTTGCCGCTTCGTGCACACTTATCACGGACATATTTTCCATAGCTACTACGGTCCGCTGAAAACACGCACCTTTATATTGATCGAAAAGACGCTGGCGAAGTTGATAACCGATCGCATCGTTGTCGTGAGCCAACAACAACGTCGGGAGATCAATGAAGACTTTGGAGTTGGGCGCGCTGAACAGTTCTCGGTGATTCCGCTCGGTCTGGACACGAGCGTTTTTGCCGACTGGAAGGAACGCGGGCGACTGTTTCGTGACGAGCTGGGAGTGGCAGCGGACGATATTCTGGTGGGGATTGTTGGCAGGCTTACTGAGATCAAGAATCACGAACTTTTCATTCGGGCGGCAGCGCGTTTCAAGGAAAAGTTCTTGGCGCGATCGTCCGGGGCGCGTGTTCGCTTCATAGTGGTCGGAGATGGCGCGTTGCGAAATACGCTCGAGCAAGACACCACCTCGCTGGGCCTGACTGAAGACTTGATATTTACAGGCTCTCGCCGCGATCTTGAGAACGTTTATCCTGCTTTGGATATCGTAGCCCTGACTTCGCGGAACGAAGGAACACCGCTGACACTAATTGAAGCAATGGCAAACGCGCGTCCGGTTATTTCTACAGCAGTGGGCGGAGTAGTTGATTTATTGGGAGAATCGAATTCGCAGGATCCCAATGAGCCTTTTAAGATCTGTCTGCGAGGCATTAGCGTGCCACCTGACGACGCTTCAGCATTTGCCGCGGGCCTGACTCGCCTGGTAGTAGATCCCACGCTACGTCGTGAAACTGGAGAGCGTGGTTTACAATTTGTGGCTAGTCACTATTCAACGGAGCGGCTGCTAACGGACATCAAGAGCCTCTATGCTGATTTGCTCAAAAGGAAAGGTATTGCGAAGCAGACCAGCGGGGGCAAGCCCACCTTCCGAACCACGAGCTGATCAGAATTGATTGTTCACACTCTGGATTGAAGGACCTTCAAGATGGGATCCTCTGAGGTAACGAGCGGGATCTCCGGGTCGGGAAGGCGGGGTTGCTTCCGCTGGTTTGCTAATGAGCCTGAAACATTGCACTTGATCCAAGATCTCTAAGAAGTCTATCTAAAAAAGGAGCGCAACATTTTGCGTGTACTCATAACAGGCGGCGCGGGCTTCATAGGGTCACATCTTGCCGATGCCTATTTGCACCGCGGCGATGAAGTTCTGGTGATAGATGACCTATCGACCGGCACCATCGATAATATTCAACACCTCAAAAGCAATCCACGATTTCACTACACGATTGATTCTGTTCACAACCAGCCGGTAACCGCAGAGCTTGTCGACCAGAGTGACATCGTGATTCACCTGGCGGCGGCGGTAGGCGTGAAGCTAATTGTGGAGAGCCCGGTGCGAACGATTGAAACGAATGTGCACGGAACCGAAGTGGTACTGGCCCTGGCCAACAAGAAACAGAAGCGGGTGCTGATAGCTTCAACTTCAGAAGTATATGGTCTCAGCGCCGACGTCCCGTTTCGCGAAGATGGCAACCTCGTGATGGGCGCTACGACCAAGGGTCGCTGGAGCTATGCGTGCTCGAAGGCAATTGATGAGTTTCTGGCTTTGGCTTATTGGCGCGAGAAAAAATTACCGACAACTATTGTCCGACTTTTCAATACGGTTGGCCCACGGCAAACCGGGCGCTACGGTATGGTCATTCCCACCTTCGTCAAGCAGGCTCTCGCCGGCCGTCCGATCACTGTTTATGGCGATGGCAAACAGACGCGCTGCTTTGGTTATGTGGGAGACGTGGTCGGCGCGTTGATCAAACTGATGGATCATGCGGACTCGGTAGGTCAGGTTTTCAACATCGGCTCGACTGAAGAAATCTCAATCCTTCAGCTTGCGGAAAAGGTCAAGGAGTTGACTGACTCCGATTCGGAGATCGTCTTCGTGCCTTACGACGAGGCCTACGAGGAGGGTTTCGAAGACATGCCGCGCCGTGTGCCCGACACAGCAAAAATCAACCAGCTCGTGGGGTTTAAACCGGAGATGACTCTCAAGGGCATCCTGCAAAGCGTGATCAATTTCCACCGCGGCCGGCCAGCTTTTCTCGACGACTGACGGAACCAGTTCCATGCCAAAAGCAAGGAATCCGCTGAGCGCAATCCTTCGTAGCCAGCGCTAGCGACTTGATTTGATTTCCGCTATCGATTAGCTTTCCTCTTACACTATCCATCTATTTAGTTTCCCCGTCTCGCGTTCAATATGTCGTTTAGCTCGCTCAATTTTCTGGCTGTCGCCGCGTCGGCAATCCTGGCGTTGGTACTAACGCCGCTGGTGCGTTACCTGGCCCGGCGCTACGGCCTGGTCGCTACGCCGAAGACTGATCGTTGGCACAAGCAGCCCACGGCAATGTTCGGCGGCGTGGCGATCTGGCTGGCGATGGCTGGCAGTTATCTCGTGTTCATTCGGCCGAATTCGGGGCACTTCCCGGGGTCATTTCTGGATGTCGTCATGGGCGCCAGCACTTTTCTGTTCCTGGTTGGCCTGGCCGACGATTTCCTGCATACCAAGCCTTACCAGAAACTAATCGGTCAGGTGATGGGCTCAGCCTTTGTGATCTACTACGGTCTGACTCTTCCCTGGACCAGTTACTCGGCTCTGAATGTAGCTCTAACCATCTTCTGGCTGATCGGTATCACGAATGCGGTAAACCTGCTCGACAACATGGATGGACTGGCTTCGGGGATTGCGGTCATTGCTTCCGGTTTTCTGGCGCTCAGCTTCCTTGCAACCGGCCAAGTGACAGAGGCACTAATGCTTCTTACCTTCGCCGGAGCGTTGCTGGGCTTTCTGGTTTATAACTCCAACCCGGCATCCATCTTCATGGGCGACTGCGGTTCGATGTTTATCGGATTCTTTCTGGCGAGCGCTGCTTTGGTGAATGTGTCCGGTGGCCGCTCGCGGAGCCTGCTGCCGGTGCTTGCAGTTCCAATCCTGGTTTTGTTCATACCCATTTTCGACACCACGTTCGTAACCATTCTCAGGAAACTATCAGGACGTGCGGCATCGCAGGGCGGGCGCGACCACACATCGCATCGGCTTGTGGCTCTGGGCATGTCGGAGCGTCACGCCGTTTGGATGCTCTATGGCTTAGCCGCGCTCTCGGGTGTGCTCGCGCTGTTGGTTCAGGAAGTAAAGCTCGATGTGAGTCTGGCGGCAATTGCCGGCTTCACGGTCTTGCTGACGCTATTGGGCGTTTACCTCGCGGGCGTTAAAGTTTACGACCAAACCGAAGAAGCTTTGGCGGCCGGCGAGAATTCTCTCTACGCATTCCTGATCGATCTCTCATATAAACGACGCATCTTTGAGGTGTTGCTGGATGTCGTTCTCATTCTTCTGGCTTATTGGAGTGCTTACGCAGTGAAGTTTGGCGCGCTTTCGGGAAGCGCCGCCTGGAAACTTTTCCTGCGAACACTGCCGGTACTGGTTTTCGTGAAGATGGCCGCCTTCCTGGTGATGGGCGTTTACCGGGGTCTTTGGCGCTACACCAGTCTTGATGATTTGATTGTTTTCGCTAAGGCGGTGGTCCTTAGCTCGGTTTTGAGTGTGATGGCCGTGCTCTTTGCATTTCGCTTCGAAGGTTTCTCGCGCACAGTATTTATTCTCGACGGCGTCTTGATGTTTATGTTTCTTGCGGGCAGCAGACTGGCATTTCGCTTGTTCCGGCAGGTGATCCCGGTCACACGAACCCGCGAAGGCCGGCGAGTTTTGATTTACGGAGCAGGCGATGGAGGCGAACTGTTACTGAGAGAAATACTGAATAACCGCGCGCTGAAATATTCACCAGTCGGGTTTATTGATGACGACCCAGCTAAGAAGGGTAAGTTGATCCATGGGCTTAAAGTTTACGGTGGCAATGGCGATCTCAATTCAGTTTGCAAACAACATGAAGTTGATGAGGTATTAATTTCCAGTTCCAGAATGCCGGAGGAACGACTCCGGGAGATTTGGGGTTTTTGTCGCTCGCAGGACATCATGCTCAAGCGCATGCGCATTACGATCGAGGATTTCACGGAACATTGAGAGAACGAACTCCAAATTATTCTTCATTAGTTTATGCCTGATCAATTGATGCAATTTAAGGCTAGCGCGCCATTGAAAACGATAACGACGCTGATAGTCGTGCTCGCGTTGTTTGCATCCTGGTTTGTAGTTCGTTGGTATCTTGGTAATACCATCGCAGAATACTTCCAGCCCGAAGAGCATCGCATGGAGACGGCCCAAATGGCCATCGGGTTGGCGCCTAACGATCCGCTGCCTCACTGGAGACTGGGCAATCTCGCGCAAAAGGAGCTTCCTCCCGATCAGATTTCGCTCGTGATAACGGAGTATGAAAAGGCGGTAAGCTTATCGCCCAATGATTACCGATTGTGGATGGACCTCGGCGAGGCTTTGGAGCAGGCAGGTGAGTTTGAGAAGGCAGAGGAAGCATTGCGTGCGGCATTAAAGCTTGCGCCATCGTATGCATACCCACATTGGTACCTGGGAAACTTGCTGCTGCGCACCGATCGTTATCCGGAAGGCTTTGCGGAGTTGCAGCGGGCGAGTGAAGCCAACGGTCAGTTTCAAACTCAATTATTCAATCTCGCCTGGCAAGTCAATAAAGAGGACTTTGAGTCGCTCAAGGCGTCAGTTGGGAGCGGACCTGCGATACGAGCGGAGTTTTCGAAATACCTGATTGAGCGGGGACGGTACGATTATGGGCTGCGGCTCTGGAATAGTTTGAGTGAAACCGAAAAGCGAGAGAGCCGCTTCGCGGCTGATCCAATCATCAGCCATCTGGTTGGCAGCCAACACTATCATCAGGCAATGGAGATTTGGAATCAGGTAGCGCCAGGCGCAGCTTACTATGCCGAACCAGGTCGGATTCTGGATGGTGGCCTCGAAAACAATTTAGCCCATGGACCGGGCGCGGCTTTTGGCTGGCAGGTCCAGTCAAATTCGCAAGTGCAAATAGGCATCGATGCCGGTCAAGGACATACCGGAAGCCGAAGCTTGCGTGTCTTCTTCCAGGTTCGTTCACACATCGATACGATCAATGTCTCGCAATTAGTCCCGGTGAACCCGAACACTGAGTATGATTTTGAATGTTACTTGAAGACGGACAAACTCGAGAGTGCAGAAACTCCAGTGGTAGGGATAACGAATGCCGCCAACGACTCCTGGTTGGTGGGCTCACCGGCGGCGCCTAGCGGTAATAACAATTGGCAGCGTATTGCACTTTCTTTCAAAACCGATGCGAAAACTGAAGCTGTTAAGGTGAAGATGGTACGGAATTCCTGTCCTGATAGCCCGATTTGCCCGATCTTCGGAACGGTTTGGTATGACGACTTCAATCTTAAGCCCCGAAAATAGCGCACTTGTTTCGCGGGAAACTTCAGCGCCGGTCATTCAGCCTCCCGGGTACATTACCTATCGCATCAGGCACACGCTTGCGAGCCGTTTTGCATTCCTGATCGTTTGTCTCGCAATCATTCTTTCGGCGTTGGCTTACGGCACGGTTCATTATTGGGCCCTTGCGCTTTTTTTCCTCGGTGGCGTTTCGATCCTCATTTTATGGGTGGTTGATAGTTGGAGCCTTGCTTCGTTTCGTATCAGCCGCAATGTTTTGCAGTTGCCGCTTCTTGGAATGTTTCTACTGGGGGTGTTTCAACTTCTTCCGCTGCGACATCCGGAAGACTTGGGCAGTCATTCCATTCCCCTGGTTAGCAGTCTTTCGTTTGATCCTTACTCTACCAGGTTCATTCTCGTTCAGGTGGTGACATTGCTCATGTATTTCGCCGCCGTGCTGGTTTTCACCGACACGCCAAAGCGGCTCAGGTTGCTTGTCAGGACGATCACGGTGTTTGGATTTTTCCTGGCCATCTTTGGTTTGACGCAATCGTTTACCAGTCCTGACAAGGTTTATTGGATACGCGATATGCCCCAGAGTCAGGCTTTTGGTCCATTCATCAATCGCCACCACTTTGCGGGCTACATGGAGTTAGCACTGGCTTTGCCGCTAGGTCTGGTTTTCACGGGATCGATCGAGCGGGAAAAGAAATTCATTTATCTTTTTGCCGCCGGCCTGATGGCGGTCGCCTTGATAATGACAAACTCTCGCGGCGGCCTCGTCAGCTTCTTCGCGGAACTGCTTTTCCTTGTCGCTACCATGGGATTGCGGCGCCGGCATAAGCATAGAAGAGAATCAAAGGAACACAAACCACGCATCAAGAGCGCGGCAATGAAAGCAGGCCTCGCTTTGGCCCTGGTAGTCGCACTTTTTGGAGGTGTTGTTTTGTTGGGTGGCGAAGAGGCACTCACCCGAATGGTAGGTTCAGTCAATACCGACGACCCTACCACTGGACGTGCGCACTTCTGGAGTGTGACCGTAGACATAATCAAGAATCACCCTTTGGTGGGCACCGGATTGGGAGCGTTTGGCGTGGTGTATACCGGCTACGATTCACGCAACGGCATGTATAGATTAGAACAGGCACATAATGACTATCTGCAAGTCTTGTCCGATGGCGGAATCGTAGGTGCGGTGATTGGGGTGTTTTTCATCGTCAGTCTATTTCGAATGGGATTTGCGCGACGGGAGTCTCGTGATGACTTCCGGCGAGGTGTGGCCACTGGGGCTTTGGCAGGATGTTTTGCTGTGCTCGTCCATAGCTTTTTTGATTTCACGCTGCACACTACTGCAAACGCTCTCCTGTTCCTTGTGCTGGCGGCGTTGGCAACGATGAATGGACGAGTTGAAGACGTGCAGTCGCGCCGGAAAAGACGTCAGCGCCGGAATTCCGAGGCCGTGGCTCGAGTTGTCTGAGGCCTCGCGGCACCTTCGCAGCAACAAGATTGGCCTTGAAGAGCGTGTAGTATCATCACTCTCGCCTAATCTACGCAGGTCACTGCTAATTGAACAGGAGACGTCTGCTTGACTTCAACTGCTTCGGCCAAAATGGAAGTGAGCAAAGACCGCGAAACGACGACCGCTTCCTCTGTGCCGGGACTCTGTCTCACAGCTGCTTTGAAACATGCAAAGCAAGACGCAGTTAACCACAAGATTGGTAACGAGTGGATCAATATTTCGGCCGAGACGTTTGCAGAGCGCGTCAGAAATGTCGCGCTTGGTTTGGCGGAGTTTGGCATAAAGCCCGGGGACAGAATCGCGCTGCTATCGGAGAACCGCCCCGAATGGTCGATTGCTGATCTTTCTATTCTCAGCCTCGGAGCCATTAATGTTCCTATCTATACCACCCAGGCAGTCGAACAAATCCGCTATATTCTGACTGACTCGGGCGCTCGCGCAATCTTCGTTTCCAACAAGAAGCTGTTTAAGCACGCTGCAAAAGCTCTGCAAGGTCTCGATTTCCTCGAGCGAATTATTTTCTTCGATGGATCTGGCACTGAAGGTGTTGAAAGGTCCACGACGCTAGCGTCGTTGGAAAAGAGAGGACAGGAGCGCTCGATAAATAAGCCCGCTGCTTTTGGAGCTTATCTCAAAGCAATCAGGCCAGACGATCTCGCCACAATCATCTATACATCTGGTACAACGGGCGAACCTAAGGGAGTAATGCTAACGCACGCAAATTTCATTTCGAATGTACTGGCTATAACTGGTGGTTTGCCAATCTCGTCAAGCGACATAGCTTTGTCGGTGCTTCCGTTGTCACACATCTTTGAGCGGACTGGTTTTTATATCTTCTGCTATACGGGCGTCTCGGTGTATTACACCGCTTCGTTTGATCAGGTTGCTGAAAACCTTCGCGAAGTGAGACCGACGGTTATGACTGCCGTGCCTCGTTTGTTCGAGAAGGTGTATCACCGAATTGTGAAAAAAGGACTGTCGCAAAAGGGCTGGAAGCGTCGAGTCTTTGTGCGCTCATTGGAAGTTGGGCAGCGTTATGCCGAGGCGAAGGACAAAGGAAAACTTGTGGGTCCTGCTTTGGCGCTTCAACAAAGGATGGCGAATCGTGTCGTGTTTTCAAAGTGGCGCGAAGGCGTTGGCGGCCGTCTGAGGTACTTCGTGTCCGGCGGAGCGCCACTCTCGCCGGCGCTCTCCTACGCTTTCCTCGCCGCCGGGATTCCAATTCTGCAAGGCTACGGTGCCACTGAGACGTGCATTGTTTCTGCAAATCGCCCCGATAATAATCAGGTAGGTTCGGTGGGTGTACCCTTCGAAGGAATCGAAGTCAGCATAGCCGAAGATGGTGAGATTCTATTGCGCGGCCCAAATGTCATGCGTGGTTATTACGGCCATCCGGAAGAGACCGCGTCGGTTTTGAACGACCAATGGTTTGCCACGGGCGACGTGGGCTATTTGGATAAAGCGGGCCGGCTCTACATCACTGATCGAAAGAAGGATTTATTCAAACTCTCAAACGGAAAATATGTCGCGCCGCAACAGATTGAGAGCCTTCTGAAACAAAGCGAATATGTGAGCCAGGTCGTGGTGGTGGGTGCTGGTCGCAAACAGCCTGTGGCGCTTGTTGTTCCTGAGTGGGAAGCTGTGAAGCAGGCGTTATCTGCGGCAGGCGAAGAGTTTCCGAGTGATCGAGTTGCCCTTGCCGGCTTCCCGGCGGCAGTCAAATTAGTACAAAGCGACGTCGCGCTTCTCACAAAAGAACTTGCCGACTATGAGCGCATCCGTCGCCTTGCATTGCTGCCGGATGAATTCACGATTGACCGCGGAGAGCTGACGCCAACGCTCAAGGTTAAGAGAAGCATTATTGATGAGAAATTTGGCGAGCTTATCGAGCAGCTTTATTCCTAGAAGTAACTTTGAAGAAATAGAATCCAGAATCCCCAACCCGCAATTCACAAACTTCAGAAACTAGGCACTCACCTTAGCCGTTGATGTGGTCGAACACATTCAAGAGAAAGATCCCTGGCGACCTGCTGACGCACTGAGCTTTCACCGTGAGCCTTCGCCGCCATGTCTTGACCCAGGATCGACTCAGCCAGGATTCTCAGATTGATCGGCAAGTCGGGCGAGCGATTCTCTTCCACAGGAGGCTGGGAGTAAAATGTCAACAGGGGAATCTCGCAATAGCAAAAATCACAATCAACCAGGTGATGTGTGACCAAATAGTCTAGTTCCGGGGCAAGTGCCTGATAATGAAATGAGAGTAAGAGGTGGGAAGAAGGACAAGCCGGTGTTTTGCTGAATGACTTTACGCTCGAGGCCTTCATCGTTTTGCCCCCGGACTTGGTGACCAGTTAGTCATTTGAACTAATTTGAACTCATAAAAATCGATCCGCTTCAGGGATTGAGGAAGGCAAAAGGGCAAATTTGCTCGTTAGCTCAACCAAGACGAACTCGCAGACTCATCCACTTGTTCAACAGGTTGATAGACCTAATTGTCCAGGATTTCCACAACTTTATCTTCCCAAACCAGGTCTCTTGTTGCCTTAGATTCAATGAGTTGGCGGGAGTGTAAAAACATGTTGCTCATTTTTTGGAATGTTGTTAAGATGCTCCCCGTCAAGTCAGAGAGCGCCTGCTCTTTGACGCTCTTTCCAGACCAGTCTCCTATTTCTCAGTAATCTCGGGCAAATTCACAAATGACTAGCCGCCAATAGCCCCTGGCTAATTCAAGATTTTTTCTCGGAAGGTCTCTGTTGTTTCCTTACCAATGCTTGTCGCCATTGACTAGCTGAGACTTACCTAAGCCATTCGACCGGGCTGCCTAAAGGTTCCCCGCCAAAGAGCTAATCCCGTCAACTCCGTAACCCAAAGAATAATCCTTGTGAAATCTCTAAGTCGCGAAGTCGAAAAAGAAGTTGAACTGACTCCGATCAGCCAGGAGCCGCAAACTGCCCGCGCCAAACGCACCGCAGAGCGGATGGCTAAAAGTGGCAAGTGGGTCGACAGCCTGCGATGTTCAGATGTAAACCGGCTGTGGTCGGAATTGCACCGTATCGTTTCGCACCATCCTTTGGTGAGGGCCTCGCGAAGCGCTGGTCTCCTGGTGGAGGAAGGCGCAACTACCGCCTATACCGACCTCACCCAAGAGCTTTTCGTCCAGCTACTTAGTAAGAATCGCTTTGAGCATTATCTCGAATCAGAGATGACCGATTACGAAATTGAATGCGAGATCGGCCAGATCGAACTAACCAACCTTCTCACAGCCGAACTACGAAAACGACACCCTGAAAGCTATCGTCTCGCCCGCCGCATCTCTACCCTCATCCAATCAAGCTCAAACTTCCGACGTTTCGATTCGAGCGGTAGCGGAGACGAACCTCATCGTCGATTAGCTGACCGGATTTATGGTCTTAGCGAATGGCCAGATGGCAAACGTCGCCGGGACTCTCACGACGTGGAACAGCGCGTTCACGTAATTCCGGTTAGGGCGCGTGATACACGAATGGTTGGTTGTACGGGCGACTCTCAGGTGGTGATAAGTAATTCGGACCTTGAGGATTTGATCGTTTCAGTGCTGGACGCAGTTGACTCGCCAGTAGACGTAAGAGCCCTTCGCAGTCTTGTCATGTCGCGACTACCGGTGATGGATATTTATCTGGTGCCGCTAGACGGTGACGATAACGATGGGGAAGGCAATCATTTTCAGCCGGTCGATAAGGGCGAAGATCCTGAGCAAGGCTTACTGCGACGCGAATCGGAAGATGAAGCGGCCGGGTTTGTTGATCATTTTCTTGGTCAACTGCATGAAACCGTTCGTGGAAAGATCAAGCAATACAACCGCATTCTCGGAGTGTTATGGCATTGCTATTTGAGCCCTCAGCATTCCACCCAGCTAGAAGTCGCGGCTGTCCTGGGAGTTTCCGATTCGCTCGTGTCTGATTATCGACGACGAATCGAACAAGAACTACGCGCTCTTTCGTTCTCAGAAGTTGAGGAGGCCAGAAGATTCGAGGGTGCTTTGCGGGAGCGGGTCAGCGAGCTTGTTTTAGTCGGCGACCAAAACGAGGTAGCAGTCTAGGGTTGGGCGGGGCTCGTTCAAGGCCTACTACTAAACTGCAAGTCGAGGCTGCTGCGCGTTGAGCGTAGCAGCTTCTTTTGATTTACAGCCCAGCACGTAATCAGCGCTACAGATTCGGCTACATTGCAAAAAGCCATGCGGAACAAATTCGAATTGCAGGACTGCGACGCGGCGACACCATCACCTAACCGGACGCGTTTCTGTTTTTCCGACTGTGAAGACGACTCTTAGCCTATTTATGCTCATGAACCGGTTGTTGTTGCACACTCGCCCAACAGTTTTCAGTTCGCTCTCAATTGATGCTGCGACGGTGCTGAAGAATGCAGCGAAGGATGCCACGACAAACCAAAGCTCCCTCCCTCCCTTCAGAACTTTTGAAGCTGAAGCTCACGAGTCTCCACAGAATTACCGGACGAAGATCGGCTCGCTGCCGATAAACGAACGCGCCTGGCCTTATTCGCAGTCGGTATAAGCGCCTGCGTAGCGAACAGCGATACGATGAATGACATCCGTTTCGCTGGCCTAATAGTGGCGAACTTTGCTGAATCTGTTTCTCTTGAAGCTCGCACGAGAAATGGGCAGGTCGTCAGTTTGCCAGTAAAATTTGCCGGAGCCCAAGCAGGCACGGTCTTGATCAAGCAAGCCTCAGACTAACTCTGGAATTGAGAGCAGCAGGAAACGTAGAGTTGACGACGATCATCGGCGGACAAAGAAGCAACTCCGCGAAGATCTTTATCTGGTCGAGGGGAAGAGTACCGCCGGTGTAGGATATTCACCAAGAGGAAATAACGTGGTCAAAAAGTGGGTCGTTTCCAGTCTGCTGCTCTTCGCGATGGTCGGCGCGGTGGTTGTGTCTGCCGCAAAGGAACCGCCGCGCGAATTCCTTGGCCTGCGCCTTGGCATGAACGAGGAAACCGTTCATCGCCGGCTGCGAAAGATTGCCACGCAGCAAAAGGAAGAGAAGGAAGGTGAGGAAGGTGGCGAACAGGAAGTCTGGATCATCAAGCGCGATTCAAGATTCAATTTCCTGCTTACCAAGTTTAATAGCGAACACCGATTGACCTGGATTACGATAGTAGTCCATCCCAACCGCGTCCGTTATACCGACATCGCGAGTCTGAAGTCGGCAACAAAAGCCACCGACGGTCGCAACTATTCATACAAATGGAAAGTGACAGCGACCAAGCAACAGCCCGCGTTTCTCATCATCGCCCGCGGTAGCAGTCCTCAGTTCCTAACTTCTTATTCGGTTTATCTAAGCCGATAGTGGTGGGGCGGCCGGCGGTTGTCCGGTTACCGTTGCAGAGGTCCCCCCTATCTATTCGATGGCGCCAATGGCAATCAACATCGTCGTAATGGCAGCGCTGCCGACGGCGTACGTTAAGACAGACTTGCCTTCATAGTCTCTTGCATTCACGTCTGTGCCCCAAGCAATTAGTGCTGTAGCAATTTCCTTCAGGTTCTCTTCGGCATAGTGACCGTTTGAATTGGCCGCGTAAATCAACGCGTCCCAGCTATATTTGTTCTTAACATGAACGTTGGCACCGGCATCAAGCAGTAACTTAACACTCTCGCTGCGTGCATTTTGCGATGCAAGCATAAGAGCAGTATTCCCCTCACGATCGACGTCGTTGACTCGCGCTCCTGCTGCGAGCAAGCTTTCGACCACTTCTGTTATACCGTAGTTGATAGTGCCCGCTTGCCGCGCTCAGATAGCGCGATGGTTCGAATTACGACGCCGGTTGAAGATTCTGAAACTGCCGCACTTGAAGCGGCTGCTGCTCTGGCCGCCAACTATTCAATGATTCTGCCTGAATATGTTCCAGACTGACGTGCAGGAAGTTGTCAGCTTGTGACGCAAACCATAGGTCGCGCGTTACAGACGAAACAGCCGCACTAATTGCGGAAAACCTTAACAATTAACTCTTTCAGGAAGGTGTCTCAACTCCAGGGACCGAGGAGTGGCGTTGCCCGCCACTGATAAGGAAGCGGAGTGAAACCTGAGACAAAGACAGGGACGCTACCTGATAGCAGGAAAATTTGCTCCCGAACAAGAGGAAAAGAAAATGGAAACGGAGTGCCGATCGAGAGCTTATTACGCCACCTTTCTGTCCATCCTTTTAGCCGCCGTATTCGCAATAAGCGGTTGCAGTAATCCTGAAAAATCAAACCAGGGAAGACGCAGCCCACTACACATCTCTGCCGGTGCTAACGACAGTGCCTGAGTTGTTGACGCCAGAGGAAGCGCGCAGCGTTCCGCGCCGGCGCAAAGCTGCTGGCCACCGCATTGCGGCCATATTGTAGGCATTCCAGCACTGGCGTTGATCTTGAAACTGACCGCAGGTGTTTGAGCGCTTCGCAGTTTAGAAGCAAGAGATTTGTCAGAACCACCTGCGTTGTTAGCGGGTGGGTAATCGACGGTTTTGTCAAAGACAACGTTTGGAGGTTAGGAAGTGTACGTAGAATTTTACGGGTTAAAAGAATTGCCATTTGCGCTGACTCCCGATCCACGCTTCATCTATTTCACACCATCGCATACGGAGGTGATGGCCAACCTCCACTACGGAATTGAGAGTGGCAAGGGTTTGGTGGTGGTGACAGGCGAAGTTGGGACCGGCAAGACGACGATCCTGCGCTGGATGATGCAGCGTTTGGATCGCACGGTACTGGTGGCATATATCTTCAATCCGCGCTTGTCGGTCACTGATTTTTACCACCACGCAGCGTCATTGCTCGACGTGCAATGGGAAACCAAGCCGGAGTTGTTAGCGTCGCTGGGCCAGGCGCTGGAGTGGCGCCACTCGCGGGGACTGCGCACCGTTTTGATCATCGATGAAGCGCAAGGACTTTCGCCTAACGTGCTCGAAGAGATTCGCCTCCTTTCCAACTTTGAAACGGATACAGCCAAGCAATTGCAGATTGTTCTGACCGGACAGCCGGAGTTCCGCGACGTTTTGAACAACCCTGGTTGTGACAATGCGCTGCTTGCCGGATATGCCGCGGGTGACTTGACCATTGGCCGCGCGATTATCGAAGAGGTTGCAGAAAGTTTTGACATGTTGCCGCGCACGGACCGGCGTATGCAGGCCGGCGAAGTAAGAGAAGTTCCGGCCAGGATCTTTTCTGATGCGGGTCGAGCGGAGCTTTGGGCTGCCGGCAATGGTACGGACGACCAAACTAACTGATGCTTTCGGTGTTCCACAGACCCAAGTATGTCGGACTTCAAATGAGAAGCAATGCTCAGAATTTGCGACACACTAAGACGCGCTAATGCCGCTGAGCCATTCGGTTCGACGGCGCGACAACTACGTCGTTCCAATCCTCGCGGCGAAGTCCGCCCTCATCGCTTCGTCCCTCGGCTAAGCAGATTGAAGAGCAGATATTCAGAGTCTCTTCCATCCTTTTCCGGAAGGAAGATGCGGTGAACAGTTCAGCGTTCACTGCACACACTGCGAATGCCTCTGACGGGATGGCACTCCCCGATGGATCAGCTTCGCGTGCTGTTGGGGCAACTTTGAACGCTGCCAGGCCGGCGCGCGCAATGGGTTCCGTCTCTTATAGCGTAGACCCAGCGCGCGTCGACCCTCATCTCGTAGCCATCACGCAACCACGTTCTGCCCGACCCTGTTGATTTCATCATCATCGATGGGCCACCAGTGGAAATCTTTAGTGACGCTGATGTTCTGATCGATCGCGCGACGGCACGCTTATGGTGGTGCATTCCGCGCCTTAGCCACTTAATACCTTGCAACCTAACCGGTTGAGTCGCTTTCTTCTTGCTCCCCCAATTTCCGCTCAGGCCGCATGTGTGGAAATAGAATGACGTCGCGGATGGATTGCCGATTGGTGAGCAGCATCACGAAACGATCGATGCCGATACCGATGCCGGCGGCCGGTGGCATGCCATACGAAAGTGCGCGAATGTAGTCTTCGTCCATCACCATCGCTTCCTCATCGCCTCGCTCGCGCTGCGTCATCTGATCCAGAAAACGCTGATATTGCTCCGCTGGATCGTTCAATTCGGAAAAGCCATTGGCGCACTCTATGCCGGCAATGAAAAGCTCGAAACGTTCAGCGAGAGAAGGGTTAGCGGGCGACGCCTTCGAGAGCGGTGAGACTACTTTCGGGAAGTCATAGATAAGAGTTGGCTGAATGAGATGGTGCTCCACGTGCTCTTCAAACAACTCCAATAAGTTCTCATCGGTAACCCTTTTGTTGGGTGCAAACCGGTTAACACTCTCTCTCATCGTCAACCGCTGAAAAGGCTCTCCAAAGTCAATCGAGTGTTCCCCAAACTGCGCGTGCGTATGGCCGAGAACCGTAAAGGCAATCGCGCGCAGCATCTCTTCGCAGAAATTCATCATCTGGTTCACGTCAGCATAGGCCCAATAAAACTCCAGCATGGTGAACTCGGGATTGTGAGTACGATCAATGCCTTCATTACGAAAGTTTCGATTTAGCTCGTATACCTTTTCAAAGCCGCCGACCAATAGCCGTTTTAGGTACAGCTCAGGCGCGATGCGCGCATACAGCGTGATGTCGAGAGCGTTATGATGCGTTTCGAAAGCGCGCGCTGCCGCGCCGGTTGCCTTCGACGTCAACATCGGCGTTTCGACCTCGACGTAGCCGTGATCTTCGAGGAAGCGGCGCATTTCGCTAATGATTTTTGAGCGGCGCTCAAAAACTTGACGAGGCGTAAGCTCATTTTCTTCGCGTTCGAGCTTGAGGCTGCCGGCGATGAGATCGGCATAACGCTGACGCTGGCGAATTTCAGGATCGTGGATGCCGTGCATTTTGTCGGGTAGCGGCAGCAAGGCCTTCGCCAGGAACTGCAACTTCTGGACATGAATCGAAAGCTCACCGGTTTTTGTTACGAACAAATAACCTTCGACGCCGATGAAGTCTCCGTGGTCCAGCAGATTGAATAGTTCCCAACCATCTATCTCTGCGCCGGAGGCATCGTTGCTTATGCCTTTCACGTCCGCCCGCTTCACATAAATCTGTACACGCGTAACGCCATCGGACAAGTGGACAAACGCGGCTTTGCCCATTACACGAGGGGGCGAGGCAATTCGGCCGGCGATACGAATCGTGACCTGGTTCAATTGCTGATTAGCAAGTTCGATTGCTTCCGGCGCCGGCCGTTCACCTTCCGCAAGTTCGGGTTCAAAGGCACGATATTTTTCAACCAGCGTGGTGATCGTGTCTTCGCGCTGGGCATCTACCGAATGACTGCGTTCGAACTTGTTCGGGTAAGCGTTGCCAATGAGTTGGCGCAGCGCCTCCAGATGTTCCTGTCGCGCGCGCGTTTGATCGTTCTCTTCGATTGATGGTACAGACATGAGAAGCATCGTAAATCGTAAATGACAAATCGTAAATAGACCACGCGGACTTAATTCAGCCTCAGATGAACACGGATAATGCCGATCAATGAGAAGACAGAGCGTGGGCAAGCCCGCCTTTCTGAGCTGTGAGGGCCCCACTGTTGAGCAGTTTCACGGTGGTAAGCATTGCCAGAAACGAATCCGCGTCAAGTTGGGTAAGCTCAGGGTTAGGAAGTCGGCTTGCGTCCGTTCCAGATGCTTTAGCGCAACCAGGCGGCTCATGCTAGATTGTTATTTATCGATGATCGAAAAGCTTCTGAGCCAGGATGAACTGCTCGGTATGCGGAAAGGTCTGCGCGCTGAGGGAAAATCTCTGGTTTTCACTAACGGCGTCTTTGACCTTCTGCACGTCGGCCACGTGCGCTATCTCGCTGAGGCGCGGGCGCTTGGCGATGTGCTGGTAGTGGCCATTAATAGCGACCGGACCGTTCGCGAATTGAAAGGCAATGGACGGCCGGTATTTAACGAGCATGAGCGCGCCGAGATTCTTGGTGCGCTCAGACAGGTGGATTTCGTGACCATTTTCGACGACGTCTCGCCTCGTTCATTGATTGCGAAACTAGTGCCCGACGTGCTTGTCAAAGGCGGCGACTACGGACTCGATGAAATCCATGGACGCGAGGAAGTGGAAGCGGCCGGTGGCCGAGTCGTGAGTTTGCCCTTCGTCCAGGGTGCGTCGACGAGCACGATTATTGAGCGAATAAAAAGCGCGAAAAAGTGATGAGTAATGAGCAGTACGATTCAAACAACTAATGTATTACAAAGCACGCTTCGCCGGATTATCGAAACGCCGGAGTTCAGGGACGCAGTTGCGGAAATCGCTCGTGGCGCCCGAGTAGTTTCAATAAGTGGGCTCGTAGCCGGCTCCGCCCGCGCATTGGCCCTGGCTGCATTGCAACGAGAAACCGGAAAGCGTTTTGCGGTCGTCACGCAATCGAATCGTGACCTTGAACCGTGGGAAAGCGATTTGCGGTTCTGGTATTGCGCTCTCGCTGGGAAAAGCAATTGCGAAAACGAAGTGCTGATCCTGCCGTCCTCGGAAAGTGATCCTTATGCCGGCTCCTCGCCACACCCCGATACGCTGGAGCGGCGTGCATTAACGCTCTGGCGCCTGGCTCATCACAACCAGGATTTCGTTATGATCACCGCCCGCGCTCTAGCCCGGCGAACAGTGGTGCCAGATGAAATCACGCTCGCGGGAGCTGTGCTCGCCAGGAATGATATTCAGTCGCCCGAAGATCTCGTGGACCGGCTCGTATCCGCCGGTTACGTGGGCGAGGATCCGGTGGGAGCTGTGGGCGAGTTCTCGATGCGCGGCGGCATTCTTGACGTTTGGTCACCCGGACAGGAAAGACCGGTGCGCATCGAATTCTTCGGCGACGAAGTTGATTCAATCCGAGATTTTGATCCCGAGACACAACTCTCTACCAATCAATTGAGTTCAATAGAGATCGTTCCAATGCGCGAGGTCGTGGTTCGCAGCGGGGATTTTAGCCGATGGGCCAGCGCAGCTCGCCGGCGCTGGAGCGACGGGCGTTATGCGCGAGCGCTGCGCGATCGCACCGTGTTTGCGGATGAAGGGGAAAGCTTCGCCGGCTGGGAATGGCTGATGCCTGTAATCCGCGAGAGAAGCGGGAGCGTCTTCGATTATCTGCAGGATGCAGTGCTGGTCGTTGACGAGCCATCATCGGTGGAAACATTCCTCGGCGAAGTTTATCAGACGCTCGCCGATCGTTATGCCGAGACCGACGCGGTTGACGACATCGCGGTAATGCCTGAAGAACTTTACCTGTCGCCGGAAGAACTACGAGCAAAGCTGGATCAAAAACAACGAGTCGAACTGCATGTACTTGGGCGCGCCGCAGCTGAGCTCGATCAAGCCGTTGCTTTGGATGCTGAACCGCCAAAGGTTCAACTCGGACGGAGGCGCAGTACGCGCGCGCCTCTTTTCCTTTTCCCGGTTGCCGGACGGGTTCCCGAAATCGAATGGAAAACTCAATCGACCCGCAAGTATCACGGCCGGCTCGCAAGTCTCGCCGTGGATTTGATTAGCGCGCGCGAAAACGGCACGACAACACTTTTTGTAATGCCAAGTTTGGGAGTTGCCGAACGTGTTGCGGAGATTCTCGCCGAGTATGAGATCGACGCGCAGCTTTCGTTTGCGGGCGAAACTTTCGCGACCGCGGACTCGTCCGCGGCGCAGACAATTGTGACTGTGGGCCGACTGAGCGGTGGTTTTGAAATGGTTGCTGCGCGGCTCTTAGCGCACGTTGAGGCTGAGCTGTTTGATGAAGCCGGCGCGCAAGCGATTGAGCGACGTGCCCCCGGGGCCGAAGGCAGTAGGCAGAAATCAGACGGCAAAAGGAGAAAATCGAAGACCGCGGCTTTTCTTTCTGACTTTCGCGATCTGAAGACAGGTGATTATGTGGTGCACATCGATCACGGAATCGCGCGTTTCGGCGGCTTGCAGACGCTCGATCTGGGAACGCGCAGCAGCGAGTTTATGCTGCTTCTTTACGCCGAGGATGCGAAGCTTTATGTGCCTGTTGAGCGACTTGATCTCGTGCAACGGTATTCGAGCGCGGAAGGACATCAACCCACCCTCGATCGTCTTGGCGGGCTTGGTTGGCAGAAAACGAAGGCTAAAGCGAAGCGGGCCATGCGCGACATGGCAGACGAGCTTTTGCGCTTGTACGCCGAACGCAAACTCGTCGGTGGCTTTGCGTTTGCCGGCGACACACCCTGGCAGCGCGAGTTTGAAGATGGTTTTGAATACGTCTTAACACCTGATCAGGAAACAGCCATCGAAGACGTCAAGCACGACATGCAAGAGCCGACACCAATGGACCGCCTGCTTTGCGGCGACGTCGGTTACGGAAAGACTGAAGTGGCCATGCGCGCTGCTTTCAAAGCCGTGATGGAAGGGAAGCAGGCGGCGGTGTTGACGCCAACGACTGTACTTGCCTACCAACACTACGACACCTTCCGAAGTCGCTTCGCGCCTTTCCCCGTAAAGATTGAATTGCTCTCACGCTTCCGTTCCACAAAGGAACAGAAGGAGGTGGCGAAACGCGTCGAGTCAGGTGAAGTAGACGTGGTGATTGGCACACACCGCTTACTATCGAAAGATGTTCGGTTCAAAGAACTGGGTCTGGTCGTGGTTGACGAGGAACAGCGTTTTGGAGTGGCTCACAAAGAGAGATTGAAGCATTTGAAGAAACGTGTCGATGTGTTGACGCTTTCCGCAACACCGATTCCGCGCACGCTCAACATGTCGCTGAGTGGATTGCGCGACATGTCTTTGATTGAAACGCCCCCGCGCGATCGACTCGCAATTCAGACGCAGGTGGTTCAGTTTTCCGAGCACGTTATAAAGTCGGCGATTGAACTCGAGCTCGGTCGCGGCGGCCAGGTGTTCTTCATACACAATCGTGTGGAAACTATCGACACGATCGCGGGCCTCGTGCAGCGCCTGGTACCGCAGGCGCGTTTGGTGGTTGGACACGGCCAGATGAACGAAAAAGAGATGGAGCGCGTGATGCTCGATTTTATCGAGTTTAAGTATGACGTGCTGGTTGCAACTACCATCATTGAGAATGGTATAGACATCCCCCGCGCCAACACAATCATCATAAATCGCGCCGATCAATATGGTCTTTCTCAACTTTATCAACTGCGGGGGCGTGTTGGCCGTTCCAATCGCCGCGCTTATGCTTACCTTTTGATTCCGGGTGAGCAGGAACTCTCGCCAATAGCCAAGCGCCGTTTAGCGGCAATTCGGGAGTTTTCAGATCTGGGCGCAGGCTTTCGTATCGCGGCTCTCGACCTCGAACTGCGAGGAGCTGGTAATCTCCTGGGTGGCCAGCAGTCAGGCCACATGGATGCGCTGGGATTCGACCTTTACACGCAGATGCTCGAGCGCACCGTTTCGGAGTTGCGCGGCGAAGCAGTGGAAGACGAAACCAGCATCGCGATTAATCTGGGCGTCGACGTGGCCATACCCGATGAATATATCAACGACATGGGCCAGCGACTGCGAACCTACAAGCGTGTTTCCTCGGCCCGCGACGAAGAGACGCTTTCCAATATTCGCAATGAGATCCGCGATCGCTATGGACGGCTGCCGGAGTCGGTTGAACAACTTTTTGGCTACGCGTTGCTGCGACGGTTGGCCGAAGACCTTAGCGTTCTTTCGATAGACAAGACCACAGACGGTGTTGCGATAAAGTTTAGCGAAAAAGCACGTATATCTCCCGAGAAATTAGCCACATTCATTAACGCTCGGGACGGAAGAATTTTTAGCCCAACAGGCATGTTGAAGCTGAATCTCAGCGACGATGAAGAGGATTATCTGCTGGATACAGTGCGGGGAGTGCTGCTGGAAATACGGGATTAGTGATGTGTCGCGAGCCGTGGTTGGTCGTCAACGGCCAGCCTGCGAAGCTTCGCGGTTCGCTGGTTTGTTATTAATAAGGTCTTTATGTTCAAATCAACGGCGCATTGAGAGTTAACAAATACGGAAGCCAGAGGCAAGTGCCAACTGACTACCGACAACTGATAATGACAATTCTTAGGAGTGGATTAGTGAAATCTAAATTCATATCGCTTGCAATAGCGAGCATTTTCGCAATAGCGATTTTTGCTTTTGTGCCGTCCTCAAGTTTTGCTCAAGAGAGCGAGCTACAGGTCGTCGACGAAGTTATAGCGCAGATAAATGACGATGTGATTACGCTCTCAATGCTGAAGCGTGAATCCAAAGAGCGCATTGAAACGCTGAGGCAGTCGGGAATGTCTCAGGAGGAAGCCACCGCCGAGGTGAACAAGCGCCAACCCGAATTGATTGCCACGCTCGTGAACGAGACGCTCCTTATGCAAAAAGGAAAGGAACTTGACCTCGCCAACGAGGTCGAGTCGGAGGTTAACCGGCGCATGCTCGAAGTGGCTAAAGAACAGGGCATTCCCACTATTGAAAAGCTTGACGCGGCAATGCGCGAAAGTGGGGTAGATCCGGTAACAACTCGCCAAACGTTGCGCACGGAGATAATGAAACAGGCGGTAATTCAGCAGGAAGTTGATCGCAAGATTTTCTTTGGCGCGACTACAGACGAACTGCAGAAGTATTTTCAGCAACATCAGGACAAGTTTCGCAAACCTGAGAACGTGACCATCTCCGAGATATTCTTGAGCTCCGCCGGTAAGAACGAGGCCGAAGTGAAAGCCCGGGCGCTCGAACTGGTCAGGCAATTGCGCGCTGGCGCGGACTTCGGAGCGCTGGCTGCCGCAAATTCCGAGCGTGAAGTAAACGGCGTGCGAACCGGGCCGCAAAACAAAGGGAAGGTCGGCACCTTTGAAATGCCGAATCTTCGCGAAGACATCGCAAACTCGGTGAGAAACGTGAAAGCGGGAGATGTTAGCGATCCGCTTCGCACCAATGATGGTTATCAAGTCTTTCGCGTCGACGAGCGGACTCAGGCAAGTAGTACAGCAACCTTTAATGAGAACCAGGTACGTGAGGCCATCACGATCGAACGCGGAGCGGCGAGTCGCGAAGGGTATTTGCAGACTTTGCGGAATGAAGCTTACATAAAGATTTCGGACAACTATCGTGCGGGGGTAGCACCGCTGTTGAAACTCGCGCCGGAAAAGACAGCCGAAAACAGTGGTACGGCAACCACTAAAAAGCCTGAAAAGAAAAAAGGTAAGTTTCTCGGGATAATCCCGAAACCATAGGACAAGTTTCGAGTTTCGGGTTCCGAGTTTAGACAAGTGCGGGTCATACAACACGAAACACGAAACACGAAACACGAAACACGAAACACGAAACACGAAACACGAAACACGAAACACGAAACACGAAACACGAAACACGAAACA
>WNGE01000764.1_pt1 | contig 42049 bp, 37 predicted proteins | sample 5400651 | NCBI WGS metagenome assembly WNGE01 (sample SAMN13153370, study PRJNA577476) | soil metagenome | isolation source: 60 cm soil or saprolite under grassland replicate 2 | place: USA:California | collected 2016-06-15 | reverse complement strand
GAACGCCTCCGCCACGGGGTTTCCCCGTGCCACCGCGAAGGCAGGCGGCTCGATCACCGTCAGCGACCGCAGCAGCTCGGGCCGGCGGGCGGCCGCGAGCAGCGAGATCACGCCGCCGTACGAGTGGCCGACGAGATGGGTTCCAGGCTCGAGGTACCGGTCGAGCCAGACCGCCTCGTCCTCGAAGTCGACCGCCTCCACTTGCGGCCCGGGCGGGAAGCCGCGGCGGTTCGGCACGACGAGCTCGAATCGCTCGGCGAGCGGCCGCTGGGCGGCCCAGGTCGCCTCGCCGTTGGCGACGCTGCCGTGCAGCAGGAGGACGCGGGGAGGGCCCACGCAGGTATCCTCTCAGAGGCGCACGAACTCCGGGAGAAACCGCATGGTCACGCCGGTTCCATGTGTCACAAACGAGCGAGTGACCTCTGGTATCCTCGCCCGGCCGATGCAGGCCGCCTCCCGCCCGCCGTTCCAGCCCGCAGAGGCTGGTGCCATCCTGGCCGGCACGGTCGGCATGTGCGCCGCCGGCGGCGCGCTCGTCGGCTGGGCGGTCGGCTCGACGGGGCTCGGCGTGCTCGGCGGGGTCGTCGTAGGCATTCCCGCCGGTGTGTTCGCCGTCTACCGCCGCTTCAGGGGCTACTTCTCGTGAGGGCCGGCGTCTTCTCGACCCCGCGGCCGGTTCCCGGCCGCCGCACTCCCGTGCTGGCCGGCGCCGGCGTCGTCGCGCTCGCGCTGCCGGTCTTTCTCGTCGGCGGATTTCCGCTCGGCGGCTGGGCGCTCGCGGCCGTGCTCTGGGGCGCGGGAGAGGCGCTCGGACTCTGGCTCGGCCGCCTGCCGATCGGCGCCGACCATCTCGCCAGATCGGGCGTCGTCGCTGTCGCGATGGCGTTCCGCGGCATCGGCGTGATGGTCGTGCTCCTCGTCGTGACCGTCGCGAACAAGGAGCTCGGCGTCGCCGCCGTCGTCGTCTATGCCCTCGCGTACACGCTCTCGCTCGCGATCTCGCTGCTCGAGTACTTCGCCGGAGAGGAGAAGGTCGGATGATCTCCGCGCTCGCCACGACGTTCAACCCGGCCGACGAGTTCGAGCTCAAGCAGTGGGTGTCGATCCACCTCGGCTCGATCGACCTCTCCCTCAACAAGGCGGTGGCCTATCTCGCACTCGGCTCGCTCCTGACGATGCTGCTCGGGATCTTCCTCATGCGCAGCAGGCTCGCGTTGCTCCCGAGCAAGCGCCAGACGGTCGGCGAGGCCCTGTACGAGATCACCCAGACGCAGATCGCGGAGCAGGGCCTGCCGGCGAAGGCCGTCGGCAGGTGGTTCCCCTACGTGGCCTCCCTCTTCCTCTTCATCTGGACGCTCAACATCGTCGGCTTCATCCCGCTGCCGCTCACCGGAGAGAAATGGCACGGCGTGTCGACCTGGGGTATCTACGCCGTCACGTCGCAGCTTTCGGTGACGCTCGTGCTCGCACTCTTCAGCGTCGTCTTCACGCACGTCGAGGGCCTCCGCTGGAACGGGCCCCGGTACATCAAGAGCTTCATTCCGGCCGGCGTGCCGCGCGCGATGATCGGGCCGATGGCCGTGCTCGAGACGATCTCGCACATCTTCCGCGTCGTCAGCCTCAGCGTCAGGCTCTACGCGAACATGCTCGCGGGCCACATGCTGATCCTCGTCTCGATCGGCCTGATCTTCATCCTCGGCGGCATCACCTTCTACATCGTCGTCCCGATCTCGTTCGTGATCGGGATCGCGTTCTATCTCTTCGAGGTCGGGATCGTGGTCACGATCCAGGCCTTCATCTTCGCCGCTCTCACCGCCATCTACATCGGCTCGGCGATCGAGCCCGCGCACTAAGGAGGAAGGCCCGTGATCCATCTCGTTGCAGCAGGAGACGTCGTCAAAGCCGCCAAGGCGCTCGGCTTCGGCCTCGGCATGGGCCTCGGCTCGCTCGGCGCCGGCATCGGCATCGGCACCGTGTTCGGGTCGATGATCCAGTCGGTCGCGCGCCAGCCGGAGCTGCGCGGGGAGCTGCAGGGGATCATGTGGCTCGGCTTCGCGCTCACGGAGGCCGTTGTCTTCTACGGCCTCGTCGGCGGCTTCCTCGGCTTCGTCCTCGTCTCGAGCTGATGCTCGCAACCAGTAGCCCGCTCACGAAGATCATCCCGGGTCTGATGATCTGGACCCTCGTCTTCTTCTTCATCACGTTCTACGTGCTGAAGCGGTACGCGTTCGGCCCGATCCAGCGGATGATCGACGAGCGCCGGGAGCAGATCCGGCGCTCGCTCGAGGAGGCCGACAACGCGCGCGACGAGGCGCGGCGGCTGCTGGAGGAGCACCGGGCGCTGATGGGGGAGGCACGCAGCGAGGCGGAGCAGATCCTGGCCGAGGCGAGGCGCACCCGCGAGTCGATGGAGCAGCGGATGCGCGACGAGACCGCGCAGGAGCGCCAGCGCCGGCTCGAGGAGACTCGCAAGGAGATCGCCGCCGAGACGGCACGCGCGCTCGACCAGATCCGCGCCGAGGTAGCCCAGCTGACGCTCGAGGCCGCCTCGCGCGTCGTCGGCAAGACGCTCGACGCCGAGCGCGACCGCGGGTTGATCGAGGACGCGATCGGCGCGCTCGACTTCTCACGGCTCGAGGAGCGGGTCTAGCTTCCGTGGCTGTCGCGCACCGGATCTACGCCGAGGCGCTCTTCGAGGCGGCCAAGGAGGCCGGACGTCTCCAGCAGGTGCACGAGGCGCTCTCCGACTTCGCCGCGGCGGTCGAGCAGACGCCGGAGCTGCGCTCGGTGCTGCGGAACCCGCAGCTCGAGTCGACGTCGAAGGCCCGCATCCTCGCCGACCTCGCCGGAGACGACGAGCCGCTGTTCAAGAACTTCCTCCTGCTCACTGCGGAGAAGGGCCGTGCGGGCGAAATCGAGGAGATCGCGCACGAGTTCGAGCGGCTGATGGCGCGCGAGGAGCGCCGCCTGACCGTCGAGCTCACGACCGCGCGCGAGTTGACCGACGAGGAGGCGCAGGCGATCGTCGCCCAGATCGAGGAGGCGGCCGGCCGGAAGGTCGAGGCGACGCGCGCCGTCGACCTGAGCCTCGTCGGCGGCATCGTGCTGCAGGCCGGCTCGTACCGCGTCGACGCGAGCGTACGCGGCAGGCTGGAACGACTGAGACAGGAACTCGTGCGGACCTAAGGAGAGACCTTGAAGCTGCGCCCCGAAGAGATCACGTCGATCCTCCGCCAGCGGATCGAGCAGTACGACGTCGAGACCGACCTCGCCGAGGTCGGCAGCGTCCTGCAGGTCGGAGACGGCATCGCCCGCATCTACGGGCTCGAGAACGCCGTCGCGATGGAGATGCTCGAGCTCGAGCACGGCGTCGTCGGGCTGGCGTTCAACCTCGAGGAGGACGACGTCGGCGCGGCGCTGTTCGGCGACTGGGAGCTCGTGCACGAGGGCGAGCCCGTCCGCCGCACCGGCAAGGTGGCGAGCGTGCCCGTCGGCGAGGGCCTGCTCGGGCGGGTCGTCGACCCGCTCGGCAACCCGCTCGACGGCCGCGGGCCGATCCAGGCGACCGAGACGCGCTCGCTCGAGTTCAAGGCGCCGGGCGTCGTCGCCCGCCAGCCGGTGAAGGAGCCGCTCGCGACCGGCATCAAGGCGATCGACTCGATGACGAACGTCGGCCGCGGCCAGCGCGAGCTGATCATCGGCGACCGCTCGACCGGCAAGACCGCGATCCTGATCGACACGATCCTCAACCAGCGCGACACGGACGTCTACTGCATCTACGTCGCGGTCGGGCAGAAGGCGTCGACGGTGGCGGGCATCTACGAGCGGCTGCGCGACGCCGGCGCGATGGAATACACGACGATCGTCGCCGCCGCCGCGAACGAGGCCGCGCCGATCAAGTGGATGGCGCCGTTCGCGGGCTGCGCGATGGGCGAGTACTTCCTCTTCCAGGGCAAGCACGCGCTCGTGATGTACGACGACCTGTCGAAGCACGCCGACGCGTACCGGCAGCTCTCGCTGCTGCTCCGCCGCCCGCCCGGTCGCGAGGCGTTCCCGGGCGACGTCTTCTACCTGCACTCGCGGCTGCTCGAGCGCGCGTGCAAGCTCTCCGAGGCCGAGGGCGGCGGCTCGCTGACGGCCCTGCCGATCATCGAGACGCAGGCCGGCGACGTGTCGGCGTACATCCCGACCAACGTGATCTCGATCACCGACGGGCAGATCTTCCTCCAGTCCGACCTGTTCTTCTCGGGCGTCCGACCTGCCGTGAACGTCGGCATCTCCGTGTCGCGCGTCGGCTCCTCTGCGCAGACGAAGGCGATGAAGAAGGTCGCCGGGCGCCTGCGGCTGGACCTCGCGCAGTACCGCGAGCTGGAGGCCTTCGCGCAGTTCGGCTCCGACCTGGACCGCGCCACGCAGCAGGCGCTGACGCGCGGAGAGAAGATGGTGGCGTCGCTCAACCAGCCGCAGTACCAGCCGTGGCCGACCGAGGAGCAGGTGGTCGCTATCTTCGCGGGCGTCAACGGGCTCGTCGACGACATCCCGACGCCGCAGGTGCAGCGCTTCCAGGACGAGCTGCGCGAGCACATGCGCGCCGAGGAGTCGATCTACGAGGAGATCCGGGACTCGGGCGACCTCCCGGACGAGCTGGCGGAGAAGCTGACCGCCGAGATCGAGAAGTTCAAGAAGCAGTTCAACGTCCAGGAAGAGACCGCGCTCGTCTAGCCCGTGGCTTCTCTCCAGGACATCAGGCGGCGTATCGGCTCGGTCCGGAACACGCGCAAGATCACGAAGGCGCTCGAGCTCGTCGCCGGCGCCCGCCTCCGGCGCGCGCAGACGCGCATCGAGCAGATGCGGCCCTACGCCGACCGGATGCAGGAGCTGATGGTCGGCACGGCGCGCGCCGCCTCGTCGTTCCGGAATCTCGGGCTGATGCAGCGGCGGGAGGTCCGCCGGGTCGGGATCCTCGTCGTCACGGGCGACCGCGGGCTCGCGGGCGCCTTCAACGCGCAGGTGCTGCGGCGGGCGTTCGAGCTCGAGCGCACCGAGCGCGCCGACGGTCACGAGTCGGTCTGGGCCGTCACCGGGCGCAAGGGCGCCTCGACGCTCCGCTTCCGCCGCTACGAGCTCGCCGCGCAATGGTCGGGCTTCGCCGACAAGCCGACGTACGCCGACGCGCAGGCGATCGCGCACCGCCTCGCGGAGATGTACACGGAGGAGGAGGTCGACCGCGTCGTCCTCGTCTACAACCGCTTCGTCTCGCCGCTCGTGCAGCAGGTGACGACCACCGACCTGTTGCCGATCCCGGAGGAAGTACTCGAGCGCGCGGCCGAGGAGGAGGAGCGCGGGCCGGTCCGCGGCGACTTCATCTACGAGCCGGAGCCCGAGGAGATCCTCCAGCGCCTCCTGCCCGTGTACGTCGAGACCGAGATCTACCGCGCGCTGCTCGAGTCGGCCGCCTCGTTCCTCGCCGCCCAGATGACGGCGATGCGGAACGCGTCGAAGAACGCGGGCGAGCTGATCGACAAGCTGACCCTCGCGATGAACCGCGCGCGGCAGGCGGAGATCACGCAGGAGATCCTCGAGGTCGTCGCGGGCGCGGACGCGCTCGCGGGCTAGACGACTAAACTCGCAACCCCACCAGGAGGCTCATGGCGAACAAGCAGACGAACGGCGGCAACAAGGGAAGGATCGTCGAGATCAAGGGCGTCGTCCTCGACGCCGTCTTCCCGGCCGGCCTGCCGGAGATCAACCACGCGCTCAGCATCCAGGCGCCTGCGCCCGACGGGAAGGGGACGGTGGAGCTGATCGCGGAGGTGCAGCAGCACCTCGGCGACGACCGCGTCCGCGCCGTGGCGATGGACACGACCGACGGCCTCGCGCGCGGCACGGAGGTCGTGGACACCGGGCAGGCGATCTCGGTTCCCGTCGGCGACCAGACGCTCGGCCGGGTCTGGAACGTCATCGGCGGGCCTGTCGACGGCAAGGGCGAGGCGACCGGCGAGCGCTGGCCGATCCACCGCGACCCGCCGGCGTTCGGCGACCTGTCGCCGAAGGTCGAGATCTTCGAGACGGGGATCAAGGTGATCGACCTGATCGCGCCGTACGTCCGCGGCGGCAAGATCGGCCTCTTCGGCGGCGCCGGCGTCGGCAAGACGATTCTGATCCAGGAGCTGATCCACAACGTCGCGCGCGAGCACGGGGGCGTCTCCGTCTTCGCGGGCGTCGGCGAGCGCACGCGGGAAGGAAACGACCTGATCCTCGAGATGACCGAGTCCGAGGTGCTCGACAAGGTCGCGCTCGTGTACGGCCAGATGAACGAGCCGCCGGGCGCGCGCCTGCGCGTCGGCCTCTCCGGGCTGACCATGGCGGAGTACTTCCGCGACCAGGGTCAGGACGTGTTGCTCTTCATCGACAACATCTTCCGTTTCGTGCAGGCCGGTTCCGAGGTGTCGGCGCTGCTCGGCCGCATGCCGAGTGCCGTCGGCTACCAGCCGACGCTCGCGACCGAGATGGGCCAGCTCCAGGAGCGGATCACCTCGACGCGTACCGGCTCGGTCACCTCGGTGCAGGCGATCTACGTGCCGGCGGACGACCTCACGGACCCGGCGCCGGCGAACACGTTCGCGCACCTCGACTCGACGACCGTGCTGTCGCGCGCGATCGTCGAGAAGGGGATCTATCCGGCGGTCGACCCGCTCGACTCGACGTCGCGGGCGCTGCAGCCGGGCATCGTCTCCGAGGAGCATTACCGCTGCACGACGCGTGTGCAGGAGGTGCTCCAGCGGTACCGCGACCTCCAGGACATCATCGCGATCCTCGGCATCGACGAGCTGTCGGACGAGGACAAGCTCGTGGTCTCGCGGGCGCGCAAGATCGAGCGGTACCTCTCCCAGCCGAACTTCGTCGCCGAGCAGTTCACCGGCACGCCCGGCGAGTACGTGAAGCTCGAGGACACGATCCGCGGCTTCAACGAGATCCTCGACGGCAAGCACGACGACCTGCCCGAGCAGGCCTTCTACATGGTCGGTGCGATCGAGCAGGCGGTCGAGCGGGCGCGCACCATGGCCGGAGAGGAGCCGGAGGAGGCGGCGGCCCGCGAGGGCGAGGAGCAAGACGAGGCGTCAGAACGCGAGCCGGCCGGCGCGTCGGCGTAGCGCATGCCGGACCATCCGCTCTTCTCGGTCTCCGTGGTGACGCCCGAGGGCCCGGCGTTCGAGGGCGACGCGGAGATGCTGATCGTGCCCGGCGCGGCCGGCGAGATCGGCGTGCTCGCGCGGCACGCGCCGCTCGTCGCGATGCTGAAGGCGGGCGCAACGCGGGTGCACCTCGGCGACGGCGAGGTGCGCGAATTCGCCACCGGCCCGGGGTTCTTCCAGGTGCTGGAGGACCGCGCGATCGCGCTCGTCGACGACGCGGTGGGCGCCGGGGAGATCGACGACGCCCGCGCGGAGCAGCAGCTCGAGGACGCGCAGGCCGAGCTGGAGCGCGTCGAGCGCGGCGAGTCGACGGCCGACCGCTGGCAGCTCGAGCAGCGGATCCGGCACGCCGAGAACCAGCTGCGCGTCTCCGGCCACGGCGGATAGTGCGTGCGGGGCCTGGCCCCTGGTTCTTGGCCGTTCCAAACTCGTCCGGGTTTCACTGAGCCCCTCGCGGGCCGGAGCATTACAACCAGGGGCCAGGCCCCGGCATGAAAGTGTGACGCCTTCCTGGCGGTCAGTAGCCTTCGCCGCGGTCGGCCTTGATGATCGCGTCGATCCTCTTGGCGAGCTTCACCCGTTTCTCGCACGTGTGCTGCGCGGTCTGGAGCCGCGCGCGTGCCTTCGGATCCGGCGACGGCTGCGGCGCGCGACCGAACCCGAAGAAGGCGCGGCCGCGACTCTTGTTCTCGACGAACGGCTTCCCCAGCTCGTACCCGTAGCCGCTCATGCAGGCCTTGAGGTCGCGCAGCGGCGCGAGCGCGGCCCGCCTCGCCGCCTTCGAGAGCGGCTTCGTGCTGACGACTCCCTTCAGGTAGTGGAAGCACGCCTTCTCCGCGGCCTCGTGCTGCTTCGGAGTCGCGGAGGCGCGCATGCGGCGCTCTTGCGCCGGGGTGAGCTCGAAGTCGCCGTTCGCATCCGGGTCAGGGTGCGCGACGCCGTGCGCGCGCATACAGCGAGCGAAGCTCAGGTTCGCCGTATACGCCTTGCTGTGCGGAGCACTCGCGAGCAACGCCGAGCGCCGAGCCGCCTGGTGCCCCGACGCGCCGCCGCAGCCCGCGAGGACGAGCGCGGCAGAGCACACGAGAAGAATCTTCATCGCCTGACGCTTCCTACAACTCTCGCGGGCTCCAGGTTCCGGCTACGCCGTCTGAAGCTGCCCGAGGAGGTCGCGGTGCGCCGGCAGGTACAGGCGCTCGACGTACTCGATGAGCATGCGATTGGTGTTGAACCGTCCGCCGAGCTGGGCGATCGAGCCACGCATGAGGTCGAGCCAGCGCACCGGCAGGCCGCGCTCGTCGCGCTCGTAGTACGCCGGCAGCACCTGCTCCTCGAGCACGGCGTAGAGCGCCTCCGCGTCGTCCTCGTCCTGCTCGTCGTCGCTCGCCGCGAGGCGGTCGCCGCCGATCGCGAAGCCCGTCTCGGGGGAGTAGCCCTCGCACCACCAGCCGTCGAGGATCGAGCAGTTGACGACGCCGTTCAGCCCGGCCTTCATCCCGGACGTGCCGGAGGCCTCGAGCGGCCGGCGCGGGTTGTTCAACCAGAGGTCGGCGCCCTGCACGAGGTGCCGCGCCAGCGTCATCTCGTAGTCCTCCAGGAAGACGAGCCGTCCGCCGGTCCGAGGGTCGCGCGTGAAGGCCACGAGCTTCTGGATCAACCGCTTGCCGCCCTCGTCGGCGGGGTGCGCCTTGCCCGCGAGGAGGATCTGGAGCGGCCGCTCCCCGCCGTCCGCGAGCAGTCGCAGCAGGCGCTCGGGGTCGCTGAAAAGGAGGTCGGCGCGTTTGTACGTCGCGAAGCGGCGCGCGAAGACGATCGTCAGCACGTCCGGGTCCAGTGCGTAGCCCGCTCCGCGCGACCGCCGGATGAACCGGAGCAGCTCGTCCTTGGCGACGCGGTGTGTCCGCCAGAGCAGCTCGGCGTCGACGTCGTACGCGCGGGCGAAGTCGGGCGTGCCGGTGTGCTCTTCCGAGCCGAGCGCTCGCGCGAGCCCGTTGTGGATCCACGTCCGCGCGTGCACGCCGTTCGTGATCGAGCCGATCGGCACCTCCTCGGCTGGCCGTCCCGGCCACAGGATGCGCCAGATCTCCCGCGACACCTCGCCGTGGAGCTCGGAGACGCCGTTCGCGTGGGCGGCCGTTCGGAGCGCGAAGGGCGTCAGTCCGAAGGCGCCGTCGCCCTCTCCGCCGCCGCTGCGGCCGAGGGCGGCGAACTCGTCCCACGAGAAGCCGCAACGCTCGACGAGCGTGCCGACGTTGCGCGCGACCAGGGCCGAGTCGAAGATCTCGTTGCCCGCGGGAACGGGTGTGTGCGTCGTGAAGACGGTCGAGGCCCGCAGCCGCTGGAGCGCGGCTTCGCGTGCAAGCCCCGCGTCCTCGACGAGCTCGCGCAGGCGCTCGAGCTGGAGGAACGCCGAGTGACCCTCGTTGAGGTGGAAGACGGTTGGCTCGAGGGCGAGCGCGCGCAGCACCCGCACGCCGCCGATGCCGAGGACGAGCTCCTGCCTGATCCGGTGCTCGCGGTCGCCGCCGTACAGCGTGTCGGTGATCGCTCGCGCCCAGTCGGGATTGCCGTCGACGTCCGTGTCCAGCAGGTAGAGCGGCACGAGCCCGACCTGCGCGCGCCAGACCTGCACGCGCACCGGCACGAGCGCGCCCGACTCGTCGGCGAGCTCGACGCTGGTCGTCACCGGCTCGAGCGTCAGCGGCAGCCGCGCCGGATCGACCGTCGGATACCGCTCGACCTGCCAGTCGTTGTCGTCGAGCTGCTGCCGCATGTATCCCCGCCGGTAGAAAAGCCCGAGGGCGACGAGCGGCACGCCGAGCTCCGAGGCCGACTTCAGGTGGTCGCCGGCGAGCACCCCGAGGCCGCCGGAGTAGATCGGCAGGCTCTCGTCGAGCCCGAACTCGCACGAGAAGTACGCGACGACGAACGCTGGATCCTCCCGCCGCAGCTGCCACCAGGTCGGATGTTCGAACTCCGTGGCGGCCGCCGCCTGCACCCGTGCGACCCGGTTGGCGTACGCCGGCGTCAGCGCGGCCGCGAGCTCGTCGTCGGACAGCTGGGCGAGGAGCGCGGCCGGATTGTGGTCGACTGCGGCGAAGCGCTCCGGATCCAGATCCGCGAACAGCTCGCGCGCCCCTGGAATCCAGGTGAACGAGACGTTGCCGGCGATCGCGCTCAGCGCATCGCGCAATGCTGCCGGGCCGTCGAGCACGTCGAGGAGCGTAACCCGTAGCAGCGTGGCGGCAGGCGTTGAACGGCACGCTTCGCCTGCTAGCCTTGACCAACCCGGAGAGCTTTGACAGGCAGCTTGGCGACCGGGTTACCAAACGCCTAAAGAGCCGAGGGCGCAGCCGGCGCTCCCGGACGCTGCAGGCGGGAGCGAGACGGATGCCGGACAGACGCGCGACATCGACAAGAGAGCGCCTCGAGGCGGTTCTCCGGGAGCGAATCGCCGTGCTCGACGGCTCGTGGGGCGTTCTCATCCAGCGCGAGGTGCGCGGGGAGGAGGCGTATCGCGGCGAGCGTTTCCGCGACCACCCCCGCGACGTTGCCGGCGATCCCGATCTCCTCAACCTCACGCGCCCGGAGGTGGTGGCCCAGATCCACGACGACTACTTCGCGGCCGGGGCCGACATCGCAACCACGAACACCTTCACCGCGACGAGCATCGGGCAGGCGGACTACGCCCTCGAGGACGCGGTGTGGGAGATGAACGTCGAGGGCGCGCGCCTCGCGCGCCGGGCCGCGGACGAGTGGACACAGCGCACACCCGAGCGGCCTCGCTTCGTCGCCGGCTCGCTCGGGCCGCTTAACGTGGCGCTGTCGCTCTCGCCGCGGGTCGACGAGCCTTCCTACCGCGCCGCGACCTTCGACGGGGTGCGGGAGGCGTACACACAGCAGATCCGGGCGCTGCGCGAAGGGGGCGTCGATCTGCTCCTGATCGAGACGATCTTCGACTCGCTCAACGCGAAGGCGGCGATCGTCGCCGCCCTGGACGAGGCGCCGGAGCTGCCGCTGTGGCTCAGCTTCACCGCCGTCGACAGGAGCGGCCGCAACCTGTCCGGCCAGACGGTCGAGGCCTTCTGGATCTCCGTCGAGCACGCAAACCCGCTGCTCGTGGGCGTCAACTGCTCGCTCGGCGCGCGCGAGATGCGGCCGTTCGTCGAGGACCTCGCGCAAACCGCGACGACCTGGGTCTCGTGCTATCCGAACGCAGGCCTGCCCAACGAGCTCGGCGGCTACGACGAGCAGCCGCACGACACGAGCGGCTTTCTCGGCGAGTTTGCGCGCGACGGGCTCGTGAACGTCGTCGGCGGCTGCTGCGGCACGACTCCAGAGCATGTGCGCGCGATCGCGGCCGCGGTGGACGGGGTGCCGCCGCGCCGACTGCCCGAGAGCCGGCCGCTGACCCGCTTCAGCGGGCTCGAGCCGTTCGCGGTCACGCCGGACACGAACTTCGTCGTGATCGGCGAGCGAACGAACGTCACCGGCTCGAGGCGCTTCCGCCGCCTCGTCGAGGCGGGGGAGTTCCAGGAGGCGGTCGAGGTCGCGCTCGAGCAGGTGCGCGGCGGCGCGAACCTGCTCGACGTGAACATGGACGCCGACCTGCTCGAAGGCGAGCAGGCGATGACGACGTTCCTGAACCTCGTCGCGACCGAGCCGGAGGTCGCCAGGCTGCCGATCGTGGTCGACAGCTCCCGCTGGTCGGTGCTCGAGGCCGGGCTGAAGTGCCTGCAGGGAAAGGGCATCGTCAACTCGCTCAGCCTCAAGGAGGGAGAGGAGACCTTCCTGGAGCAAGCGCGGACGGTGCGGCGGTTCGGCGCGGGCGTCGTCGTGATGGCGTTCGACGAGCGGGGCCAGGCCGACACGGTGGAGCGGAAGGTGGCGATCTGCGAGCGCGCCTACCGGCTGCTCCTCGACGAGGCCGGCTTCGCGCCCGAGGACATCGTCTTCGATGCGAACGTCCTTGCGGTCGCGACGGGCATCCCCGAGCACGACGAGTACGCGAAGGCGTTCATCGAGTCGCTGCCGCTGATCAAGGAGCGCTGCCCCGGGGTCAAGACGAGCGGCGGCATCTCGAACCTCAGCTTCTCGTTCCGGGGCAACGACGCCGTTCGCGAGGCGATGCATTCCTCGTTCCTCTACCACGCGATCTCGGCCGGTCTCGACATGGGCATCGTCAACGCCGGGCAGCTGGTGGTCTACGAGGACATCCAGCCGGAGCTGCTCGAGCGGGTCGAGGACGTGATCTTCAACCGCCGCGCCGACGCGACCGAGCGGCTCGTCGAGTACGCCGAGAACGTGCGCGGCGAAGCGACGCGCCGCGAGCGCGACCTCTCGTGGCGCGAGGCTCCGGTCGCGAAGCGGCTCGAGTACGCGCTGGTGCACGGCACCGTCGACTTCGTCGAGGAGGACGTCGAGGAGGCGCGCACGCAGTTCGAGCGGCCGCTCGAGGTGATCGAAGGGCCGCTGATGGCGGGGATGCAGGTGGTCGGCGACCTGTTCGGCGCTGGCAAGATGTTCCTGCCGCAGGTCGTGAAGAGCGCACGCGCGATGAAGCGCGCCGTCGCCTACCTCGAGCCGTTCATGGAAGCGGAGAAGGCCGCGGGCGGCGCACCCCGCACGCAGGGCAAGATCGTGCTCGCCACCGTCAAGGGCGACGTGCACGACATCGGCAAGAACATCGTCGGCGTGGTGCTCGGCTGCAACAACTACGAGGTCGTCGACCTCGGCGTCATGGTGCCGGCCGAGCGGATCCTCGACACGGCGCTCGAGCTCGGCGCGAACGTCGTCGGACTGTCCGGCCTGATCACCCCCTCGCTCGACCAGATGGTCGACGTGGCCCGCGAGATGACCAGGCGGGGCCTGGCGCTGCCTTTGCTCATCGGCGGCGCGACGACGTCACGCCAGCACACGGCGGTGAAGATCGCCCCCGAGTACGACCGTCCCGTCGTCCACGTCCTCGACGCGTCGCGGGTCGCGGGGGTCGTCTCCGACCTGCTCGACCCGGTGCGGCTGGAGCGGCTCGACCGCGAGAACCGCGAGCTGCAGGAGCGGCTCCGCGAGCAGCACGAGGAGAAGCAGCGCAAGCCGCTGCTGCCGATCGAGGCGGCGCGGGCCAACCGCCATCGGGTCTCCTTCGACGAGCTCGCCGTTCCGGACTTCACGCGCGTGCGAGTCGTCGAGCCGTCCCTCGAGACGCTGCGCGAGTACGTCGACTGGCAGTTCTTCTTCCATGCCTGGGAGCTCAAAGGACGCTTCCCGGCGATCCTCGACCAGCCTGCCGCGCGCGAGCTGTACGACGACGCGCTGGTCCTGCTGGACGAGATCGTGCGCGACGGCCTGCTCGCCGCCCGCGGCGTCTACGGCTTCTGGCCTGTGTCGTCCGAGGGCGACGATATCGTTGTCGAAGATGACAACGAGCCAATCCGCTTCTGCTTCCTACGCCAGCAATCCGCGTACGGCGACTCGCGGCCGAACCGCTGCCTCGCGGACTACGTCGCCGAGGCCGGCGACCACGTCGGCGCGTTCGCGGTCACCGCCGGCATCGGCGCCGACGAGCTCGTCGCCCGCTTCGAGGCCGAGCAGGACGACTACCGCGCGATCATGGTCAAGGCACTCGCCGACCGGCTTGCCGAGGCCTTCGCCGAGTACGTGCACGAGGTCGCGCGGCGGCAGTGGTACGAGACGGGGCCGAAGCTCGCCCACGAACAACTGATCCAGGAGCGCTACCGCGGCATTCGCCCGGCTTTCGGGTATCCCGCCTGCCCGGACCACAGCGAGAAGCGGAAGCTCTTCGACCTGCTCGGCGCCGAGGGCACGGGCATCACGTTGACCGAGTCGTACGCGATGCTGCCCGCCGCTAGCGTCAGCGGCATGTACTTCGCCCATCCAGAGGCGCGCTACTTCTCGGTCGGGCGCGTCGGGCGCGACCAGGTCGAGGACTACGCGGCGCGGAAGGGTCTGCCGCTCGCCGAGGTGGAGCGGTGGCTGCGGCCGAACCTCTCCTACGAGCCTGCGCCCGACCCTGCGGAGGTCGGCGTCTAGGGTGGCCTGACGCCGGTGGACGTCAACTACGGCGCGCGCGCACCGTTCACGCTCGGCGTCGAGGAAGAGCTCCAGCTTCTGAACGCCGAGAGCTGCGAGCTCACCTCCCGGTACGAGGAGGTGTTCGGCGAGGCCGAAGCCGCTGACGCGCGCATCAGGCCCGAGCTGATGCAGTCGACGGTGGAGGTCGCGACCGAGCCCGCGCGCACCGTGGCCGAGGCGATCGAGGAGGCCCGCGAGTTGCGGCGGCGCCTGCGCGACGAGGCCGAGGCCCGCGGCTATCTGGTCGCCGCCGCCGGCACGCACCCGTTCTCGCGGTGGGAGCACCAGGAGATCACCGAGCGGCCGCGCTACGCGGAGCTGATCGAGGCGCTTCAGTGGTCGGCCGCCCGGCAGCTGATCTTCGGGCTGCATGTGCACGTCGGGCTCGAGTCGCCGCAGCAGGCAATCGCGATCGCCAACGCGCTGCGCACGTGGCTGCCGGAGCTGCTGGCGGTCTCGGCCAACTCGCCGTTCTGGCACGGCCGCGACACCGGGTTGGCGTCGGCGCGCTCGAAGGTCTTCGACACGATGCCGCGCAGCGGGCTGCCGCCGGCGTTGGCGTCCTTCGAGGAGTTCGAGCTGCTCGTCGAGCGTGGCGTCCGCACCGGCTCCTTCGACGACTACACGTACATCTGGTGGGACCTGCGCCCGCACCCGCGTCTGGGCACGATCGAGGTCCGGATCTGCGACGCGCAGACGCGGCTCGGGAGCCTCACTGCGGTCGTCGCCCTCATCCAGTCACTCGTCGCCACGCTTGCGGAGCGGTACGAGCGTGAGGGCGCGCTCGAGATCCAGCCGGTGACGCTGATCGCCGAGAACAAGTGGCGCGCGGCACGCTATGGCCTCGAGGCCGAGCTCGTGGATCTGCTCCGCGACGAGCAGCGGCCGGCGCGCGACGCGCTGTGCGGCCTGGCGGAGCTGGCCGAGCCGGCCGCACGCCGGCTCGGGTGCGCCGACGAGCTCGCCCTGCTCGCGCCGCTACTCGAGCGCGGCGACGGCGCCTGCGAGCAGCGGACGGCCTACGAGGAGGCCGGCGGTAGCCCGCTCGGCGTCGCCCGCTGGCTCGCGGAACGCACGGTCGCCGAGTTGTAAGGACTGCGAGGCTTTCCGGGCACTCCGGTATCGTGGCCAGGGGCGCGGCTGCGGGCGCCGAACTTTTCCGAATGCGAACCACGCTGAAGAGAGGGATCGGCCGCGCCTCGGCCGTTAACGGCAACGGCCGCGCCGTGCTCCCGCCCGCGGTGCTCGAGCCGATGCGGCGGTACAGGCAGCCCGAGCCGCCCTCGCGCTCCCTCGTGCGGCTCGCGGCTCGCATCTTCGGCTGGATCCTGCTCGGGCTGCTCGTGATCGCGTCGGGGCTCGCGGGCGGCGTCTACCTGTACGGCCACGAGACGCTGAGCGCGATCGCCCCGCACTCGGTGCAGGTCAAGAAGGCTCAGGGCGACCTCCAGAAGGTCCCCGAGGCCTCGGCGCCCGCGAACGCGCTCGTGGTCGGTTACGACACACGCGCCGGCGCCGACAAGGCCGTGGGCCAGGTCTCGCACTCCGACACGGTGATGTTGATCCGGGCCGACCCGCAGCTGAACACGCTCTCGTTGCTGTCGTTTCCCCGCGACCTCGTCGTGCCGATCTACTGCAACCCGACCAGTCCGACGAGGACCGACCGGATCAACACCGCGTGGGCCGACTGCAACGCCAGGGGAGCGCTCGACACGGTCGAGAAGCTGACGGGCATTCCCGTGAACTACCTGATCACCGTCAACTTCCACGGCTTCAAGCTGCTCGTGAACAAGCTGCACGGGGTCTACGTCGACGTCGACCACCGGTACCTCAACACCGTGGGCGGACCGGCCGGGTACGCGAAGATCAACCTGCACCCGGGGTACCAGAAGCTCGACGGGCAGCAGGCGCTCGACTTCGTGCGCTTCCGCCACACCGACTCCGACCTCTACCGGCTCGCGCGGCAGCAGCTCTTCCTCGACGCCTTGAAGGACCGGGTCGCGACGAGCCTCTCGATCTTCGCGATCCCGCCGATCATCGGCGCGATGAAGAACAACCTCGAGGTCGCCCGCGGTGGCCCCGGCGGCGCGGCCACACTCTCCGAGATCGAGTCGTACGCAGGCCTGGGCGTCCACCTGAAGGCGGGCCACCTCTTCCGAGTCCAGATCCCGAACGTCGTCGACTGCGGCCCCCAGCTCGCCGAGGAGTGCGCGCAGCCGTCCGACATCCAGAGCGCCGTGACCAGCTTCCTGCACCCGGACGTGAGCCTGCCGCAGCGTGCGAACGACGTCGCGCTCGGCCGCAAGCCGAAGGCGCCCAAGCACACGGCGCTGAGGCGCGCGCAGGTCACGACGCTGGTGCTCAACGGGACGACGATCCCGGGTCTCGCCCGCGACACCTCGTACAAGCTCGCGGTCGCCGGCTACCACACCGTGCACCTGCCGGCGCAGATCCTCGCCGACGCGCCCAGCCAGAGCTACTACTCGAACTACGTCTACTTCGACTCGGTGCAGCCGAACGCGAAGCAGGCGGCACGCCAGCTGCGAGTCGCCCTCGGCCCACACACGGTCGTCGCACCGCTCCCGCCCGAGCTCGCGCCGTACGCACAGGAGTCGGGCAACCCGCTGACCATCGTGGTCATCGGCAGGAGCTTCAACGGCGAGCTCGTGAACCCCGAGGCGCACCGCGTGCCAACGCCGACGCGCCGTCCGCCCGCGGTTCGGTCCGATCCGGGTCTGACCTTCGGGCAGATCAAGAGCATCCACGGCAGGCTGCCGTTTCGCGCGATGGTCCCGCACGTGGTCGCAAGCGGCTCGACGCTCTCCCAGCTCGAGCCGGTGCGCGTCTTCAAGCCGGCGGCGGGCCGGCACGAGCTGGCGCTCACGTTCGTGACCGGATCGGGCTTCGTCTACTGGCAGGTCATCGAGACCGACTGGACCAACGCGCCGATCCTGCGCAAGCCGACCGGCACCTATCACGTGCGCGGCCGCACCTTCCAGCTGTTCACGAACGGCGGCAACATCCACATGGCCGTGCTCCGTACGGGCAAGGCGAGCTACTGGGTCGTGAACACCCTGCGCGACGAGCTCTCGAACGAGACGATGCTCGCGATCGCCAAGGGCCTCCAGCCGCTCGGGAAGTAGGCTTCGTCGATGGCCAGGATCGGCATGTTCGGCGCCGGCTACGTCGGGCTCGTCACCGGTGCCTGCTTCGCGGATCTCGGGCACGAGGTGGTGATTCGCGACGTCCTCCCTGCGCGGATCGAGGAGCTGCAGGCCGGCGAGGTGCCGATCTACGAGCCAGGGCTGGACCTCGTGCTGGAGCGGAACCGCGAGCGGCTGCGCTTCACGCTCGACGTGCACGAGGCCGTGGAGGGAGCCGACTTCCTCTACGTCGCCGTCGGCACGCCCCCGACCTACTCGGGCGACGCCGACCTGAGCGCCGTCTGGGCGGTCGTCGACGAGCTGCCGGAGGGTCTCCCCGGCCGTCCGCTCGTCGTGATGAAGAGCACCGTGCCGGTCGGCACGGGCCAGAACGTGCGCGCCAGGCTGGACGGCCGCGGTCTCACGAGCGTCGGCTACGTCTCGAACCCCGAGTTCCTGGCCGAGGGAAGCGCAGTCGCCGACTTCATGAGCCCCGACCGGATCGTCGTCGGCTCGTCCGTGCCGGAGGAGGCCGAGCGCGTCATCGAGCTGTATCGCGGCATCGAGACGGAGATCGTGCGCACCGACGTCCCCTCCGCGGAGCTCGTCAAGCTCGCGGCCAACGCCTTCCTGTCGACGCGGATCAGCTTCGTCAACGAGATCGCCAACGTGTGCGAGCTCGTCGGAGCGGACGTGGTCGACGTCGCGCGCGGCGTCGGGCTCGACCACCGGCTCGGGCCGCATTTCCTGCGCGCCGGCGTGGGCTTCGGCGGCTCCTGTTTTCCGAAAGATGTGACCGCGCTCAAGCAGCTCGCCGGCAACTCGGGCTACCCGTTCCTGCTGCTTCAGGCGGTGTGGGAGGTGAACGAGCTCCAGAAGAAGCGCGTCGTCGGCAAGCTCCAGAAGCACCTCGGCAGCCTCCGCGGCCGCACCATCGCCATCCTCGGGCTCGCCTTCAAGCCGAACACCGACGACATGCGCGAGGCGCCGAGCCGCGTGATCGCCTATCGCCTGCTCGCCGAGGGCGCCCAGGTGCGCGCGTGGGATCCGGTCGCGCGGCCCGACGACCTGCCCGGCGTCGAGCTCAGCGACTCCGTCCTCGACGCGGTGCGCGACGCCGACGCGGCGGTGATCGTGACCGAGTGGCCGGAGCTGCGCTCGCTGGCCTCGCCCGAGGTGCTCGAGGCGATGGCGCGCCCGGTGATCGTCGACGGCCGGAACCTGCTCGACCCGGTCGCCGCGCGCGCCGCGGGCTTCGTCTACGAGGGCATCGGGCGGCCGCGCCACGCGTCGCCGGCCGAGCCAAAGCTGCACGAGCGGGATCCGGAGCTCTCCCGCTGATGGAGGCGTTGCTCCTCGCGGGGGGCAAGGCGGAACGGCTGGGGGAGGCGGCGCAGGGAAATCCGAAGCCGCTCGTGCCGATCGCCGGCTATCCGCTCGCCGAGTACACCGTCGCCCGGCTCGTCGCGGCCGGCGTCACCCGCGTGATCGTGGCCTGCCGGGCCGGGCAGGAGGACGTCTTCGTGAACGCGCTCGGCGGGCTCGGGGCCGAGATCGAGCCGGTCGGGGAGCCGGAGCCGCTCGGCCGCGGCGGCGGGCTGCGGTTCGCGGCCACCCGTCGCCGGGACGACGGGCCGGTGCTCGCGCTGAACGGCGACGAGCTGCTCGACGTCGATCTCGCCGCCCTGCGCGCCGAGCACGAGCGCTCCCGGCCCGCCGCGACGCTCGTCGTCGCGCAGGTCCACTCGCCCTTCGGCGTCGTCGACCTCCGCGACGACGGGGCGATCACCGGCTTCCGGGAGGCGCCCAAGCTGCCGCACTGGGTCAACTCCGGCGTGTACGTGCTCGACGACGAGGCGCTCGCCCGCCTGCCCGAGCGCGGCGACCACGAGCAGAGCACGTTTCCCGAGCTCGCCGCCGAGGGCAAGCTGCGCGGCTTCCGCCACGAGGGCGTCTGGCTGACCGTGAACACGCCGAAGGACCTGAGCCGCGCCGAGCGGTTCATGGCCGAGCACCCCGACTGGACACCGCGCCGGAGGCTGCCGTGAGCGGCATCGACTCGCCGAACTTCGAGGGCCTCGACCGCTGGGCCTTCGAGCCGCGCCGCGTCGAGAAGCCCTGGGGCTGGGAGCTGATCTGGGCGCACGCGGAGGGCTATGCCGGCAAGCTGCTCTTCGTCCGCGCCGGCCACGCCCTCAGCCTGCAGTTCCACAGGGAGAAGGACGAGAGCTGGTACGTCGAGAGCGGCAGGGCCGAGCTCCAGCTCGGCGACACCGGCGAGGCGCTCCTGAACACCGAGATCGTCCGTCCGGGCGCGTGCTTCCGTTTCCGGCCCGGGACGGTCCACAAGCTGAAGGCGCTCGAGGACACGACGATCCTAGAGGTCTCGACACCGCAGCTCGACGACGTCGTCCGGCTCGAGGACGACTACGGGCGCGCGGGCACGAGCGAACCTTGACACACATGTGTTAGGGTTGTGACCGTGGACGGCGTAAGGGTCGGCGAAGCGGCGGCACGTTCTGCGTGGTCGCCGCGGATGCTCCGCTACCTGGAGCGGCTCGGCCTCGTCGTACCGTCCCGCACCCCGGCCGGCTACCGGCTGTACGGGTTGCGCCAGCTGAACCAGCTCAACGCGCTCGGCGAGCTGCGCCGGCGCTTCGGCCTCGAGCTCTCCGACCTCGTCTTCGCCACGCGGCTCCGGCGCGAGCCGGAGCTCCGCAGGGCCGTCGACGCCTGGCTCGCCGGCGCCGACGACCTGGAGTGGGTCGAGTGGGAGCAGCGCAAGCACGAGCGGCTACTCGCCGCCTAGAGACCTGGAGAAAGGACACGATGGCAGCGACGAAACGCTACGACGTGAAGGATCTCGCCCTCGCCCCCGAGGGCAGCCGGCGGATCGAATGGGCCGACCGCCAGATGCCGGTGCTCGCCGCGATCCGCGACCGGTTCGAGCGCGAGCAGCCCCTGAACGGCCATCGCGTCGCGGCGTGCCTGCACGTCACGACCGAGACCGCCGGCCTGATGCGAGCGCTCAAGGCGGGGGGCGCCGACGTGGTGCTCTGCGCGTCCAACCCGCTCTCGACCCAGGACGACGTCGCGGCCGCGCTCGTCGAGGAGTTCGACGTCTCCGTGTTCGCGATCAAGGGCGAGGACCACGACACCTACTACTCGCACATCGAGGCGGCCGTCGACCACAAGCCGCACCTCACGATGGACGACGGCGCCGACGTGATCGGCGTCCTCCACTCGGCGCGCCGCGAGCAGCTCGGCGACATCATCGCCGGCACGGAGGAGACGACGACAGGCGTCATCCGCCTGAAGGCGCTCGAGGCGGAGGGCAAGCTCGGGTTCCCGATCATCGCCGTCAACGAGGCGCTGACCAAGCACATGTTCGACAACCGCTACGGCACCGGCCAGTCGACGATCGACGGGATCATCCGCGCGACGAACGTCCTGCTCGCCGGGAAGAAGTTCGTCGTAGCCGGCTACGGCTGGGTCGGGCGCGGCGTCGCCTCCCGCGCGCGCGGCCTCGGCGCGCAGGTGATCATCACCGAGGTCGACCCGCTGCGGGCGCTCGAGGCCTCGATGGACGGCTTCGACGTGATGACGATGCAGCAGGCCGCCGAGGTGGGCGACATCTTCTGCACGGCGACGGGCGACAAGAGCGTGATCACGCGCGAGCACTACGACGTGATGAAGGACGGCGCGATCCTCTCCAACACCGGCCACTTCAACGTGGAGATCGACATCCCGGCCCTGAAATCGCTGGCGACCGACACGCGCACGGCGCGCGAGTTCGTCGAGGAGTTCACGCAACCCGACGGGCGGCGGCTGTATCTCATCGCCGACGGCCGGCTCGTGAACCTCGCGGCGGCGGAGGGGCACCCGGCGCTCGTGATGGACATGTCGTTCGCGAACCAGGCGCTCAGCGTCGAGTACGCGGTGCAGCACGCGGGCGAGCTCGACCGGAAGGTCTATCCCGTGCCGGCGGAGATCGACAAGGAGATCGCCCGACTCAAGCTCGCGACGATGGGCGTCGACATCGACGTCCTCACCGAGGAGCAGGCACGCTACCTGGCCTCGTGGGACGAGGGAACGTAGAGCTCACGCCCGAGCGAATCGTCCGGTTGGAGGAGGGCGACCCGCCGCGGGTCGTCCTCCTCGACCAGCGCCGGCTGCCGGACGAGGAGGTCGAGCTCGCCTGCGGCTCGGCGGCCGAGGTGGCGGAGGCGATCCGCGTCATGGCGATTCGCGGCGCGCCCGCGATCGGCGTCGCGGCGGCCTACGGCCTCGCGCTCGCCGCCCTCAACGGCGAGGATCTCGCGGCGGCGGAGAGCTTGCTCGCGGCCGCGCGACCGACCGCGGTGAACCTGGTCTGGGCGCTCGAGCAGCTTCGGGCCGAGCCGACGCCCGAGCGGGCGCGGCTGCTCCATCGCGAGGAGGTCGACCGTTGCCGCCGGATGGCGGCGCACGCCGCCGAGCTCCTCGGACCCGGCACCCGCGCGCTGACGCACTGCAACGCCGGCGGCCTCGCGACCGGCGGCTACGGCTCCGCGGTCGGCGCCCTGCGTGCCGCATGGGAGCGGGGTCTGCTCGAGCGCGTGCTCGTCGGCGAGACGCGCCCGCTGCTCCAGGGCGCCCGCCTCACGGCCTGGGAGCTGGCGGCCGCGGGCATCCCGCACGAGGTGATCGCCGACTCCGCGGCCGCGTGGCTGATGGCACGCGGCGAGGTGGACGTCGTCGTCACCGGCGCAGATCGCATCGCCGCGAACGGCGACACGGCGAACAAGATCGGCACCTACTCGCTCGCGGTGCTCGCCGCGCACCACGCCATCCCGCTCTACGTCGTCGCGCCCAGCTCGAGCGTCGACCTGGCCGCGGCGACGGGCGCCGCGATCCCGATCGAGGAGCGCGATCCCACCGAGATCTCGTCGCGCTTCGCGGCTCGCAACCCGGCGTTCGACGTCACCCCGGCGGATCTGATCGCCGCGATCGTCACCGAGGACGGCGTGCAGCGGCCACCGTACGCTGCCTCGCTCGCCCGCGTGCGCGTGATCGCATGAAGGCGATCGTCCTCGCCGCCGGCTACGCGACGCGCCTGCGCCCGCTCACGGACTCGATTCCGAAGCAGCTCCTGCCCGTCGGGGGGCGGCCGATGGTCGACTGGATCCTCGACAAGATCCGAGAGGCCGGCATCGCCGAAGTACACGTGGCGACGAACGCTCGCTTCGCCGCCGACTTCGAGCGCTGGGCCGCGGGGAAGGACGTCGAGGTCCACGACGACGGCACGAGCTCGAACGAGACGAGGCTCGGCGCGATCGGCAACATCCGCTTCGTCCGCGAGCGCGCCCGCCTCGACGACGACCTGCTGGTGGTCGCCGGCGACAACCTGTTCGAGTACGCGCTCGTGGACTACGTCGAGTTCTGGCGCGCCAGGGACGGTGCGAGCGCGGTCGCCGTCCACGACGTCGGCGATCCCCACCTCGTGCGGAAGTACGGCGCCGTCGACGTCGATCCGGAGGGGCGCATCGTCGGCTTCGTCGAAAAGCCCGAGGAGCCGGCCAGCACGCTGGTCGCGACCGCGATGTACCTCTTCGCCCGCGAGCACGCGCGCCTCGTGGACGTCTACCTGGACGAGGGCAATCCGCCCGACCAGCCGGGAAACTTCGTCGCCTGGCTCTACCCGCGCCGGCCGGTCTACGCGTACCGCTTCGCCGGCGGCTGGTACGACATCGGCGATCCGGGCCAGCTGCTCGAGGCCGACAACCGCCTGCGGGCGCTCGCAGGTCTCCCGGCACGAGACGAGTACTCGCTCGCATAGAGTCCGGGCGATGGCGAGCCTCGCGACACGGGCCGAGGACGTCCGCTGGAATCTCGCAGAGCTCGCCGCCGACGCGGACGAGGCGCAGGCGCAGATCGCCGAGCTCGCCGGACGTGCGGCCGCCTTCGGCGAGCGCTACCGCGGGCAGGTCGCCGAGCTGGACGCGGATGGCCTGCGCGCCCTGCTGGACGAGCTCGACGAGCTGCAGCAGGACCAGTCGCGTCTCGAGGTCTACGTCTCGTCGCGTGTGAACCTGGCCGCGACCGACCCTGAGGCGAACGATCTCGCGACGTTCGCCCGCGACCGCGGCGCCGAGATCGAGAACAGCCTCGTCTTCTTCGGCCTGGAATGGCTCGCGATCGACGACGATGCGGCGGAGGCGCTGCTCTCCTCGCCGCAGCTCGCTCCCTACGCGCACAAGCTGCGCGTCGCACGCGAGGAGAAGCCGTACGTCCTCGGCGAGGCGGAGGAGCAGGCGTTGAATGCGCGCCGGCCTGCCGTGACGGCCTGGCAGGCGCTGCACGACCGGCACGTCTCGACGATCGAGGTGCCGTTCGACGCGGGGGAGGGCGAGGAGCCGCACAACGTCAGCCGGCTGCTCTCGTACCTGCACCGCCCGGAGCGCGAGCTGCGGCTCAGGGCCCTGGCCGCCCTGTACGAGGGGCTCGAGCCGCGGGCCGACGTGCTCGCCGCCTGCTACGACGCGCTCGTCGGCGACCGGCTCGGCGTCGACCGCCTGAGGGGGTTCGCCGACCCGATGCAGCCGACGAACATGAGCAACGAGCTCGACGGCGAGACGGTCGAGGCGATGATGACCGCGACCGAGGAGAGCTACGGCATCGCCCGCCGCTGGTTCGAGACGAAGGCGGGCCTGCTCGGGCTCGACCGGCTGGAGCTCGCCGACCAGTACGCGCCCGTGCGCGAGGCGCGCGCCTTTCCCTGGCCGGGGGCCGTCGAGATCGTCGACGCGTCGCTCACGAGCTTCTCGCCGCGGCTCGGCGAGATCTTCCGCACCTGCCTCGAGGCGGCCCACGTCGACGCGGCGCCGCGGACGGGCAAGGCCGGCGGCGCCTACTGCACCGGCGTCTCGAAGCAGGTGCTGCCGTACGTGCTGCTCAACTTCACCGAGCAGTTCCGCGACGTCACGACGCTCGCGCACGAGTTCGGGCACGCGACGCACGGCGCACTCGCGCTCGAGCGCCAGACGTTCCAGTCCTACCGCACCGGGCTCGCGCTCGCGGAGGTGCCGTCGACGCTGTCCGAGCTCCTCGCGCACGACCATCTGCTGGAGTCGGAGCCGGACGCGCAGACGAGGGCCGCGCTCGCGGCCGACCGCGTCGAGGGCGCGTTCGCGGCCATCTTCCGCCAGGTGGTGCTAGCGCGCTTCGAGCAGCGCGCGTACGCGCTGCGCGCGGAGGGGCGCGCGCTGACCGTCGAGCGGCTGTCGGAGCTCTGGCTCGAGGAGAACCTGCGCTACTACGGCGCGTCGGTGGCGTTGCCGGACGGCTACCGCCTCGGCTGGTCGTACATCCCGCACTTCATCCACACCCGCTTCTACACGTATGCGTACTCGTTCGCGCAGCTCGTGGCGCTGCTCCTACACGGCCGCTATCGCGCCGATTCGGAGGCGTTCGTGCCGCGCTACCTCGAGCTACTCGCGGCCGGCGGCTCGGCGTCGCCGGCGGCGCTGCTCGAGCCGTTCGGGCTCGACCTGCGCGCCGCGGACACGTGGCGGGCCGGCTTCGCCGAGCTCGAGTCGCAGCTCGACGAGGCCGAGACGCTGACGAAGCCCTGACGCTTCCGGCACGTCCCGGCGCCTAGCGTCGGAGCGTGCTCGACCTGCTGCTGCCGCAGCGCTGCCTCGTCTGCGGGACGGGCGGCACCCAGCTCTGCGCCGGCTGCCGCGCCTCGCTGCCGGGGCTCCCGCCGCCGCTCTGCGAGCGGTGCGGCGCGCCGACGGCGTGGCCGGTGCGGCGCTGCCTCGAGTGCGCCGGCCGGCGGCTCGCGTTCGCCTCGGCCCGCGCCGCGGTCGCCTACGACGCCGACGTGCGCCGTCTCGTCGCTCACTGGAAGGAGCGCGGCCTGCGCCGCCTGGCCGCCGAGGCGGCGGCGGTCGTGGACGAGCGGGTGCCGCGGGTCGAGGCGGCCGTGCTCACCTACGTGCCGGCCGACGGCGACCGGCGCCGGAAGCGCGGCCACCATCCGGCCGAGCGGCTCGCGCTGGCCCTGGCCGCACGCTGGCAGCTCCCCTGCCAGCCGCTGCTCGCGCGGGCCCGGCCCGCTCGTCGGCAGCGCGGTCTCGCGCTGGCCGAGCGCCGCCGCAACGTCGCCGGCGCCTTCCGCGTCCCCGCGCCCGCTCCGGCGACCGTCGCGCTCGTCGACGACGTCTACACGACTGGCGCGACGGCGAGCGCCGCCGCCTCGGCCCTCCGTGCGGCCGGAGCCCGCCGGGTGGAGGTCGTGACATTCGCGCGCGTGACTCGAGGTCTGGGGATAGGGTTAGGAGGCCGATAGAGGCAGATAGACGTCGATCGAGGAGGCGAGATGCAGCTCCACGTCAAGGGCAAGAACCTCGAGGTGAGCGACTCGATCAGGCGGTACGCCGAGCGGAAGCTCGCGAAGCTCGACCGGAAGGTGCATGAGCTGACCGTTGTCGAAGTCGAGCTCGCCGTCGAGCGGAACCCCTCCGTCGCCGCGAACCAGGTCGCAGAGGCGACCGTCTGGCTCAAGGGCCACACCCTGCGCGCCCGCGAGTCGTCGCGCGACATGAAGGCGTCGATCGACGAGCTGACCGAGAAGCTGCTCCGCCAGGTCACCGACGAGCGCGACAAGCGGACCGCCAGGCGCCGGGCGGGGTCGAAGCAGACCCAGAACGGCGATCTGCCGCCCGATCTCCCGCTCTAGGTGTCCCTCTTCCGGCGGCGAGAGCCGCTCCACGAGCGCCTGGCTCGCGAGGGCGGTCTGGTCGCGCCGCCGAGCGTCGAGACGCGCCCGGCCTGGCAGGAGACGGGCATCCACGGCATCCAGCGCCCGCGCGAGTGGGACGTGACGGTCACGGCCGAGGCGCCGGACGTCGAGGGCGACGCGGTCCGCTTCGTCACGCTCCCGGACGGAACGGTGCTCGTCGAGGAGGGGCCCGACTCGTCGCTCGAGCCGCTCGCCGCGGCCGTCGAGGCCGTGCTGCGGCCTCCATACCGCGCCCGGGCCGCCCGGCAGGGCGAGAGCCTCTGGGCGGTGCAGGCGCGGCGGATCGAGGTGCTCGAGCTGCCGGACGCTCCGGATGCCGATGCTCTCGATCTCACGCACACTGCCGACGGCACCGAGCTCCGGGTAGACGGGCAGCGCGTCTTCGGCACGCTCCCCGCCCTGGAGGAGCGCGGCGCCCGCGAGGGCGCCGAGTACGCCGTACACGCGGAGCAGCTCGACGGCGACCTCTGGGAGGTCAGAGCCTCGGCGCTCTGACCGCTACCCTAGGCCTATGGCACAGCAACTCGGCTCGTTCGAGAAGGTCCTCCGCGTCGGCGAGGGTCGGCGCCTCAAGCGGCTCGCCGAGCAGGCGTCCTTCATCGGCACGCTCGAGCCCGAGTTCGAGAAGCTCTCCGACACCGAGCTGGTTGCGAAGACGGCCGAGTTCCGGCAGCGCGTCGAGAGCGGCGAGCAGCTCGACGAGATCCTGTTCGAGGCGTTCGCGGCGGTGCGCGAGGCGTTCAAGCGCACGATGGGCGTCCGTCTCTTCGACGTGCAGCTGATGGGCGGCATCGTCCTCCACGAGGGAGACATCGCCGAGATGAAGACCGGCGAGGGCAAGACGTTCGTCGCCGTGCAGGCGCTCTACCTGAACGCGCTGGCCGGCCGCGGCGTGCACCTCGTCACCGTCAACGACTACCTCGCCCAGCGCGACCGCGAATGGACGCTGCCCGTCTTCGAAGCGCTCGGCATGCGCACCGCCTACATCGAGAACATGATGCCGTTCGCGCCCCGCCGCGAGGCGTACCAGGCCGACGTCACGTACGGCACCAACTCCGAGTTCGGGTTCGACTACCTGCGCGACAACATGTCCGTCTCGCTGGACGGCGTGGTCCAGCGCGGCCACGCGTACGCGATCGTGGACGAGGTGGACTCGATCCTCATCGACGAAGCGCGCACGCCGCTGATCATCTCCGGCGAGCCCGAGACCGCGGCGCAGCTCTACTACGACTTCGCGCGGATCGCGCCGCAGCTCGTCCCGTTCGAGTCGCACCCCGGCGACCCGAAGGGCGCCGCCGAGGCCGCCGGCGCCGACTACGAGTACGACGAGAAGCACAAGACCGTCGCCGTCACGGAACAGGGCGTCGCGAAGGTCGAGCGGGCGCTGCGGATCGACAACCTCTACGACCCGCGCAACTCGCAGCTCGTCAATCACCTGGTCCAGGCGCTCAAGGCGCAGTCGCTCTACCAGCGCGACGTCGAGTACGTGATCCAGGACAACGAGGTCAAGATCGTCGACGAGTTCACCGGCCGGATCATGGAGGGCCGCCGCTGGAGCGAGGGTCTCCACCAGGCCGTCGAGGCGAAGGAGGGCGTGCGCATCCAGGAGGAGCACCTGACGCTCGCGACGATCACGCTCCAGAACTACTTCCGCCTCTACGAGAAGCTCGCCGGGATGACCGGCACGGCGAAGACCGAGGAGAAGGAGTTCGTCGAGATCTACAACCTCAACGTCGTCGAGATCCCGACGAACGTGCCCGTCGCGCGCGCGGACAAGCACGACATGGTGTTCAAGACGAAGGAGGGCAAGTTCGCGGCTGTGGCGCGCGACATCAAGGAGCGCGTCGAGAAGGGTCAGCCGGTGCTCGTCGGCACGATCGCGGTCGAGACCTCCGAGTACCTCTCGCAGCTCCTCGTCCGCCAGGGCGTCACGCACAACGTCCTGAACGCGAAGGAGCACGCGCGCGAGGCCGAGATCATCAAGGACGCCGGCCAGCGCAGCGCCGTCACGATCGCGACGAACATGGCGGGCCGCGGCGTCGACATCAAGCTCGGCGAGGGCGTGGCGGACGTCGGCGGGCTCTACGTGCTCGCCACCGAGCGCCACGAGTCGCGCCGGATCGACAACCAGCTTCGCGGCCGCTCAGGCCGTCAGGGCGACCCCGGCGAGACCCGCTTCTACCTCTCCGGCGAGGACGACCTGGTGCGCCTGTTCGCGGGCGACCGGATCAAGGGGATCATGGAGCGCTTCAAGATCCCGGAGGACCAGCCGATGGAGGCGAAGATCCTCAGCAAGCAGATCGAGGGCGCGCAGAAGAAGGTCGAGGAGCAGAACTTCGTCCAGCGCAAGAACGTCCTCAAGTACGACGACGTGATGAACCGGCACCGCGGCCGGATCTACGAGCAGCGCCGCCAGGTGCTCGAGGGCGAGGACATGTCGGACCAGGTCAAGCTCTGGATCGACGAGGTCGTCGAAGACACGGTGCACCAGTACACGCAGGAGGAGTACGCGGAGGAGTGGGACCTCGAGGCGCTGACCGGCGCGATGGCGGCGCTCTACCAGACCGAGATCACCGCGCAGGAGCTGCGCGAGGACCTCGGAGAGATCACCCGGGATGCGCTGGTCGAGGAGTTCCAGACCGACGCGCGGGAAGAGTACGAGGCCAAGGAGGAGGAGTTCGGCGCAGAGTTGATGCGCGAGCTCGAGCGGTTCGTGATCCTCCAGGTCGTCGACGTCCGCTGGCGCGAGCACCTCGAGAACATGGACTACCTGCGCGAGGGTGTGCACCTCCGGTCCATGGCGCAGAAGGACCCGCTCGTCGAGTACACCGCCGAGGGCGAGCGCATGTTCACGGCGCTCGGCCAGGCGATCCGCGCGGAGGTCGTGCTGCATCTGTTCCACGCCGAGATCGCGCCGGAGGAGGCGCAGGAGCAGCTCCTCCAGCAGCAGACGAACGGCAACCTCCACTACGAGCACGAGAGCTCCGCCGGGGCCGACGTCATCGCGGCGGCAGGCGCGGGCGAGGCCGTGGCTGCGGCGATCCCGTCGGCGGCGGGCGTCCAGACGGTCTACGCGTCGCCGCAGGAGAAGATCGGCCGCAACGACCCGTGCTGGTGCGGCTCCGGCAAGAAGTTCAAGAAGTGCCACGGCGCGTAGCCACCGAGGCCGCGCCGCTGCTTCTGCGAGAGCTCCTCGATTGGGTTGCGTGCCGTCCGCGCACATATGCGGAGACCATCGACGCGTGGCGGAGCAACTGTCCACGGCACCCGGTGCTCGACGACGCGTTCACCGACGGCCTGCTCCAGGTCGCCGGCGGCAGCGTGGCGCTGACCGAGCGCGGCCGTACCACACTCGCCACGATTCCGTGACACTTTCAACCCGGGGCCTGGCCCGGGCCTGGCCCCAGGTTCGGACTCCGACGGGTTCCGCGCCGTGAGCACCGGTACCATCAGCGCCGCGATGGCCGACCAGGAACTCTCGCTTCAGGACCAGCTCGAGGAGATCGGGGCCCAGCTCGACTGGGTCCGTGGTTACCTTTGACCCCGACCGGCTGAGGGCGCGGGTCGCCGAGCTCGAGCAGGAGCTCGGGCAGCCGGGGTTCTGGGACGACCAGCAGCGCGCGGCCGCCGTCTCGTCCGAGCACGCGCGGCTGACGAAGCGGCTCGAGCGCTACGAGCGCCTGAACCTGGAGTACGACGACGCCCGCGAGCTGCTCGCGCTCGACGAGAACCTCGCCGACGAGGTCGAGGCCTCGATCGCGCCCCTGCACCGCGAGCTCGAGCGCCTGCAGGAGGACGCGCTCTTCAGCGGCGACTACGACGCGGGCGACGCGGTCGTGACGATCCAGGCCGACGCAGGCGGCACCGACGCCCAGGACTGGGCCGAGATCCTGCTGCGGATGTACCTGCGCTGGGCCGCCGGCCGCGGCTTCCAGACCGAGGTGCTCGACACGAGCCCGGGCGAGGAGTACGGGATCAAGTCGGCGACGTTCACGGTCAAGGGCGAGAACGCGTACGGGATCCTCAAGGCGGAGCGCGGCAAGCACCGGCTCGTCCGGCTCAGCCCGTTCGACCAGGCGCACCGGCGCCACACGAGCTTCGCGCAGGTGATCGTGGCGCCGCTGCTCGAGGAGGCAGCCGACATCGAGATCGACGACGACGACCTGCGGATCGACACGTTCCGCTCCTCTGGCGCCGGCGGCCAGCACGTGAACAAGACCGACTCGGCCGTCCGCATCACGCATCTGCCGACCAACATCGTCGTCTCCGTCCAGAACGAGCGCAGCCAGTCGTCGAACAAGGACACGGCCATGAAGATCCTCCGCTCGCGCCTGGCCGAGCAGGCGGTGGAGGAGCGCGAAGCGGAGCTCGCCCGTGAGCGCGGCGGCGTCAGCATGGGCTTCGGCGGCAACGCCGTCCGCAGCTACGTCCTGCACCCCTACCAGCTGGTCAAGGACCACCGCACCGAGTTCGAGATGGGGAACACGCAGGCGGTCCTCGACGGGGAGCTGGACGGATTCATCCGGGCATATCTCCTGCAAGCGGCAGGAAACGGCGCATAGCCTGCCGAACCGTCCGCTAGACTTGGGCGCCTTCGCACAACTGACCGGCGCGGCACTCGGCCCGCCGACGCTCGGCTCACCGGCACAGACGTGACAGACCTTCAGACAGAGCTCCCGCCCGCGGTCGCAGACCGCCCGCTGGAGCCCTCGCAGCCGCGGCCGGCGCCGGGTGCCGGCGCGATGATCGTCTTCGAGGGCGTGAGCAAGGTCTACGAGCCAGACGTCACGGCTCTCAGCGACGTCTCGTTCGTGATCGAGAAGGGCGAGTTCGTGTTCATCGTCGGCGCCTCGGGCTCGGGCAAGTCGACCCTGATCAAGCTGCTGCTGAAGGAGATCGAGCCGACCGGGGGCCGCATCTTCGTGGGCGGTCGCGACCTGACGCGGCTGCGACGCGGCAAGGTGCCGCTGCTGCGCCGCAACGTCGGCTGCGTCTTCCAGGACTTCAAGCTGCTGCCGACCCGCACGTCAGCCGACAACGTCGCCTACGCGCTCAAGGTGCAGGGCGAAAGCCGCTCCTCGATCCGCCGCAAGGTGCCCGAGGTGATGAACATGGTCGGGCTCGCGCACAAGATGAACTCGCTCCCCGACGAGCTGTCGGGCGGCGAGCAGCAGCGCGTCTCGATCGCCCGCGCCGTCGTCAACCATCCGCCGCTGCTGGTCTGCGACGAGCCCACCGGGAACCTCGACCCCGACACCTCGGTCGGGATCATGCAGCTCCTCTACCGGATCAACCGCGCCGGGACGACGATCCTGATGGTCACCCACGACCGCGAGATGGTCGACAAGATGCGCAAGCGCGTCATCGCCCTCGAGGAGGGCCGGTTGGCGCGCGACGAGCGCCGCGGCGGCTACGCGTCCGAATGAGCCGCGTTCGCCTGCTCTTCTCCGAGGCCTGGTCCTCGATCACGGCGAACATCTCGACGACGTTCGCGGCGACGATGACCGTGCTGATCGGGATGTTCCTCCTCGGCCTGTTCATCGCGCTCGGCACCTGGGTGCTCTCGTGGAGCAACCACGTGCAGAAGGAGCTCCAGGTCAAGGTCTACTTCGCGCCGGGCACGACGCAGGCCAAGGAGTGGGCCGTCCGCCAGAAGCTCGCCCACGACCCGCGCGTCAAGAACGTCGTCTTCGTCTCGAGGGCGGAGGCGCAGAAGATCATGCAGAAGAAGTACCCGAAGCTCTACCAGACGCCTCTCCCGTCGAATCCGCTGCCGGACTCGTGGGTGGTGACGCCGACGAAGGCGACGTACACGCCGGTGCTCGGGCGCGAGATCCAGCAGGCGCACTACGCCGGCGTCGACGACGTTCGCTGGGGGAGCAAGACGGCGCACCGAGTGTTGACGATCGCGGAGGTGATCTGGATCGCCTTCCTCGTCGCGGTCGTGCTGCTCGTGACCGCCTCGACACTGCTGATCGCGAACACGATCCGACTCTCGATCTTCGCCCGCAGGCGCGAGATCGAGGTGATGAAGCTCGTCGGCGCCACCAACTGGTTCATCCGCGGGCCCTTCATGCTCGAGGGGCTGCTCTGCGGCCTGGGCGGCTCGATCCTCGCGGTCGTGCTGCTCGTGCTCGGCAAGGAGATCGCGCTGCCCTCGATCCTGCCCCACATCGGCGGCGGCTCCGACGTGCACGCGGTCCCGTTCGTGCTCAACGCGCTGGCGCTCGTGGCCGCGGGCCTGTTGCTCGGCGCGGCCGGCTCCGGCTTGACGCTCCGCCGCTTCCTCCAGGTCTAAGGACTCGGCCCCGCCCCTGGCGGCGCGCGCGGTCACGGCGTATGCTCGCCGGAACCTCATGCGGCGTCCGCTCGTCCTCCTTGCGGTGGGGCTCGTGGTGGCAGGGCCCTTCGTCCTCGGCTATCGCCTGTCACAGGGAAGCCGCGCGACCGCGCCGATCGTGCTGCCGACCGTGGTAGACGAGGTGCGCGAGGCGCTCGCCGCCCGTTACTACCGTCCGGTGCCGCCGCAGGTGCTCCAACTCGGCTCGGTCGGCGCGATGATCTCGGCGCTGCGCGATCCGTACACGGCCTATCTCGGCCCGGCCGACTACCGGCTCATCCGGCAGCGGACGGCGTCGCGCTATTCCGGGATCGGCGTCAGCGTCCTCCCCTCGGCACACGGCTTCGCGGTCGTCTCGCTGCGGCCGGGCCCCGCGCAGCGGGCCGGCGTGCACGTGGGGGACACGATCGTGCGGATCGGCGGCAAGCCGGCGGTGCGGCTCGACATGACGCAGGCGCTCGCGCGAATCCTCGGCCCGCGCGGGACGCACGTCCGGCTCGAGCTCCAGCGCGGCGGCCGGCGGCTCGACCTGAACGTGCGACGCGACGTCGTCCGTGCACCGGTCGTCGAGGCGCGGCTGCTCTCGTACGGCGGCCGTCGCTGGGGCGACCTGCGCCTGAGCACGTTCCGGGTCGGCGCCGCGGTCGTGCTCGACCGCGAGCTGCGGATGCTCGAGCGCGCCGGCGCGCGCGGCTTCGTACTCGACCTGCGCGAGAATCCCGGCGGCCTGTTCGACCAGGGCGTCGCCGTCGCGTCCCTCTTCCTGAAGCGGGGCGTGGTCGTCACGCTGGCCGGCGCCCACACGTCGCGGGCCGTCTATAGCGCCAGCGGCAGCGTGTCGACGCAGCTGCCCGTCGTCGTGCTCGTCGATCGCTACAGCGCGAGCTCTGCGGAGATCGTGGCCGCCGCGCTCGGCGACCACCATCGGGCCATACTCGTCGGCGAGCGAACCTTCGGCAAGGCGCTCGTGCAGTCGATCGACCCGCTCGACAACGGCGCCGCCCTCGAGCTGACGATCGGCCGCTACTACACGCCGTCGGGCCGAGACATCTCGGACGTCGGCATCACGCCGCAGCTGCACGCGGTCGACGATCGCCGCACCCCGCAGGACGAGGCGCTCGGCGTGGCGCTGCGCGTGCTCGCGCATCCCACCAGCTGAGCCGTCCCGGGTACCGTGGCCACATGGCCCACGGACGCCACCAGCGGCAGAAGCGGCCGAGCCGCAGCGAGCGCCATGCTGCCCGCCAGCCGCAGCGGAAGCCGGTGTCGGACCTCACCGTCCGCCTGCCGGCGCGGTCCGCCGAGCCCGAGACGGTGATCGCGCATCTCGGGCCGACGAACTCGGGCAAGACGCACGACGCGCTCCGCTTCCTCGTCGAGACCGGCCGCGGCGTCTATGCGGCGCCGCTGCGCATGCTCGCGCAGGAGGCCCACCGGCGCCTGGCGACGGAGCTCGGCGAGGAGCGGGTAGGGCTCGTCACGGGCGAGGAGCGCGTCAACCCCGATGCGCCGATCATCTGCTGCACGGCCGAAATGGCGCCGTCGCGCGGCGAGACGCTCGTGCTCGACGAGGTGCAGTGGGCCGAGGACGAGGAGCGCGGCTCGGCCTGGACGCGGCTGATGCTCGGCGGCGAGTACCGCCACATCCTGCTGCTGGGTGCGGTCGAGGCGCTGCCGCTCGTGCGGCATGCCTTCCCCGGGGCGGAGGTCCGCTTCTTCGAGCGCAAGGCGCCGCTCGACTGGATCGGACGCCGCGGCATCGCCGGGCTGCACGCCGGCACCGTGGTCGTCGCCTTCAGCCGCCGCGCCGTGATCGGGCTCGCCGGGGAGCTGAACCAGCTCCATCCGGGACGGGTGGCGGTCCTCTACGGCGCGATGCCGCTCGCCTCGCGCCGGGAGGAGATCGACCGCTTCATCTCGGGTGCCGCCGAGGTCTGCACGGCCACCGACGTGCTCGGCCACGGCGTCAATCTGCCCTGCGAGACGCTGCTGTTCGCGGAGACCGAGAAGTTCGACGGCCGCGAGCGGCGCGACCTCGAGTCGTGGGAGATCGCCCAGATCGCCGGCCGCGCCGGCCGCTTCGGCTTCCACGAGCGCGGCCACGTCGGCGTCCTCACCGGCGTCCCCTGGGCCAACCCCGCCCCCGAGCTCGTTCGCGACGCCCTGACCCCGCACGTGGAGCTGCCGGGCGGCCACTGGGGCTACCGGGTCGTCGACACCGGCCGCCTGCGCCCGCAGCTCTCCGATCTGAACGTGGTGCGGGTGGACGAGCTCGAGCCGTCGCTGCACGCGTGGCGGCACGCCGCGCTCCGCTACTGGAGCGTCGACGGCTGGCTGACGGTCGAGTCGATCCAGCCGCTGCTCGCCCGGCTCGATGCCGTGCGCGAGGCCCTGCGCCACTGCCGCTGCCGGCTCGAGCTCGCGGACGTCTGGCGCCTGATGCAGGCCCCGATCGACGAGGACGGGCTGCCGCTCCTGGGCACCCTCGCCTGCGCGGTCGCCGGCGACCGGCCGCAGCGGACCGTGATCGGCTGGATCCTCGATCCGCACCGGCTCGACGCAGCGGGCCTCGGCGAGGCGGAGGAGGCCGCGCGCGAGGCGTCGATCCTCCGCTGGTTCGCGCTCCAGTACCCGGGTGTCGCCGGTGTGACGATCGAGAAGGCGGCCGCCCTCGAGGAGGCTGCGGCCGCCCGCGTCGTCCGGGAGCTGCGGGCCGAGATCGAGGACCCGACGATCGGGCGTTGCCGCGCGTGCGGCTCCCGCACGGCACCGTGGGCGACCTTGTGCGACCGGTGCTTCATGGCGCGCGGCTATCGCGCGGGCCGCCGGTAGGGGGAATCCCCGATTGCGTCTCGGGGACGGCGCCGATGTACGCGGCCGGCGACGCGCGTCAGGCTGCCGTCATGGCTGTCCAGAGAGCGTTCACGACGATGCACGAGGAGCTCCGGGCCTGGACCGATCAGCTCCGCACGGGTGCCCGCCTACTTGCGCGCGTCGACGAGGCCTCCCGCTTCGCGATCGTCGCCGACCTCGTCGCCTTCCTCCAGGAGAAGATCGAGCCGCATACCTATCTGGACGAGCACGTGCTCTATCCGGAGGGCAGCGCCCGGCTCGGCTCGCCTCTGGGCGCAGCGGCGCTCGCGTACGACCACCTCGCGATCCGCTCGTGGATCGCGAAGCTGGCCGAGGCGGACAACGAGGACGTGGAGATGCTGCAGGAGCTCCTGTACGGCCTCGACGCCCTGATCCGCGTCCACCTCTGGAAGGAGGACGAGCTATACGTGAAGCCGCTCGGCTCCTCCGCCTGGCCCGCCTCGGGCGCATGATTCACCCGAACGGGTTCGTTGTGTGCGGGAAACCCGCGATGGCAGGTTCCTCCGTCCGTTGCAGCATGTGAGCATGGCACCTCACTCCCGAGACCGCGTGCTCGACTGGCAAGAGGAGTTCCGGCGCATCGCCCCGGACCTGCCTGGGCTGCCGGCGGCGGCGCGGGCCGCGGTGCTCGGTGTCGTCGCCGCGTTCGTCGACGAAGACGCCGAGGCCGGGACGGCGCTCGCGGGTCGCGTCGTTCCGCTGCACGCGCACGCCGCATAACCGCCGGGAGGCGCACCTACACTTGGCCGGATGGCCAAGCCCAAGGGCGAGAAGCTGATCGCCGACAACCGGCGCGCACGGCACGACTACCACCTCCTCGACCGCTACGAAGCGGGGCTCGTGTTGACCGGCACGGAGGTGAAGTCCCTGCGCGACGGGAAGGCGACCCTGCAGCAGGCGTACGCGGAGGTCCGCGAGGGCGAGGCGTGGCTCGTCGGCCTGCACGTGGCCGAGTACGGGCAGGGGAACCGATCGAACCACGAGCCCGACAGGCCGCGGAAGCTGCTGCTGCACCGGCGCGAGATCGACCAGCTCTACGGGCGCGTCCGCGAGCGCGGCTTCACCGTCGTGCCGACGCGCCTGTACTTCCGGGACGGCCGCGTGAAGGTCGAGCTCGCGCTCGCCCGCGGCAAGGAGCTGCACGACAAGCGCCGCGACATCGCGGCCCGCGACGCCCGGCGCCAGATCGAGCGTGAGCTGAAGTCGGTCCGCCGCTGAAGGTCGCGTGCGAGCGCAGCTACACTGTGCGGGACGAACATACGGGGGCGACCTGGTTTCGACGTGGTCGATCCATCCGGATGAGCTGCAAGCCGAGGTCGCCGGTGGGCCTCGTTAATCAACCGGCACAATGCAAGTGCGACTCAAGACGAACTCGCACTCGCCGCCTAGCATCAGCTAGCACGGCGACGCCCATCCGGGTTGGGCCCGTGACCCGGAGCGGCGCTAACCAACGGGCTCGGCGCCGAGGGAGAGCCAATCGCCCGGAGCGCGACGCTCAAGGATGGCTAGCCCGTCGGTAGGGCGGCTGCACCCCGGCCGGCGGGCGAAATGAAAGGGCAGCCTATGCTTGTAGACGCTCATGCGGTGCGGCTGCGGACGCGGGTTCGATTCCCGCCGCCTCCATCGCTCCTGCAAATCCGGCCCTTTCGGTGGGAACCGAAAATCCGTGCGATTCCGCTTCGACAGGCGCGTCGGATACGCTCGTCCGAGCGATGGAGCCGCGGCGAGAGCACGCAAAGGCGAACTTGCACCGGCAAATGCTCGCGGGCCGGCTGTGCGATCGGACGTTCTGGGCGGAGTTCGAACGGCTCCGTGCCGAGATGGTTGAGCAGCTGGCGCCCCCCGCCGAGGGCCCGATCGTCAACCCGGGCCGTCCGCGCCGCGGCCGGCTCGTATTCGGCGACGCGACCGAGTGACCGGTCAGCCAGACGAGACAGATCTCGCCGCGCTTCGAATCGAGCTTCAGCGAACCGCCGACATTCCCGATCCGACAGAGCAGATGCTCGAGATCACGGGCGTCGTCGATGCTGCGCTTCGTCCGATCGACATTCGCCCCGTCGTCGTGGGAGGCCTCGCCGTTGCGTACTGGACGACGGGCCTTTACCTGACCGGCGACATCGACGTGGTGATGCCCACAACACAGAAATCGAGCAGCGGCTCGGAGCGCTCGGCTTCGAGCGCTACGGTCGCTTCTGGACGCTGCCTGGCCGAGATCCGGTATTCGAGGCTCCAGGCTCGACTCTCGAGTTCAATCCGGACGGTCACGTGGAGGTCGAGCTCGCTAGTGGCCGGACGATCCGGGTCCAGGTCGTCGAGGAGGTGCTTCTCCTTCGCCTTGCAGAGTTCGTAGCCACCGGGAACGCCGACGTGTTCCAGCAGTGCCTCTGGCTTCTGGGAGTGTCCGGGCTCGATCGCGAGCGCCTCCGAGTAAGGGCTGGTGAGGAGGCGCTCGATGTCGCGCTCGACGCTCTGAAACGGACGGCGAAGACGCTCGAGCACGACGCGACGCGGCTCGAGATCTGGGAGATCACCGACATGGCGAAGTCGCTTCGCCGCCCGCGGAAAGATCGATGATTGACAGGCATTACGATTTCCCCATTACGATTTCCCCATGAACACGCATGTCCGCACGTACGCGCAATGGCGAGCAGACCGGGCGACGAACGCCGCCTGGATAACGCGCGTCGACCGAGCGCTACCGCCGTATGAGCGACGCAGATCGCGGGATGCTAAGGAGGCCGAGCTCCTCCGACAGCGCGGCACCCCCGAGCGACTCATAGGGCCTACTCGGCCCGACTGAAGCAGCGCGAGAGGAATCCTTCGCGGGTTCGATTCCCGCCGCCTCCACTTCTTCTCAAGACGAGCTTGTTCCAAAAAGGGACTAGTTCGTGCGGACCGGCTCGATCGCACGCCGCGGCTCGACACCGTTGTAAATCGATCGCAGAAGGTGCAGAATCGACCCGGACCGGGCGCGACAGAATGCCGTCGGCGCGCGCGGCCACCGCGAAGGGGAGGGTCTCATGAGACAGAGGGGGATGCTCGCAGCGCTTGGCGCTGCAGCCGCTGTCGCAGTTGCATTGGTCGCGTTGGCGTTCGCGGCGCCGCCGCCTCCAACGGCCGCGGCCGCTGTTTCCGGTGGTCCCCAGTTCGTCAACGACAAGCTCGGCACCGTCTTCACGTTCGCCGTTCAGAACACCGGCACGACTCCGATCGGCGGCGTCCAGATCACGCGCCCGACTGACAAGTGGAAGATCGTCGCATGCCTGCAGATGCCGGCCAATTGGAAGACGGCCGAGCGCAAGGACGACCGTTGCCGCTTCCGGAGCCAGAAGGATCCGGGCGACGACATCCAACCGGGCCAGACGGCCACCTTCTCCCTGCGTGCGACGACCCGAGACGCGGCTTCGAACCTCACGGGCACCTGGAAGGTCCGCGTCGCGCGCACCGACAAGTTCGACAACGCGAACTCGACGCTCGCGACGCCGCAGGGCGCGGGCCTCGGCGCCATCGCGTACTCGTTCGAGATCCTCGATGCCGTCGTTGCGAACGGCCCGGCGACGCCGGGCTCGCCATGCCCGTCGCCGAACAAGCAGGCGGAGAGTGGCTCAACCGTGACGATTGTCGTCTGCGGTAAGAACCGGACGAGCGCGAAGCTGACGCCGACCGCGGCGCAGTCGTTGCTTGCGGGCACGTTCATCGACTCGGTCGGCGGACCGTTCACGTCCGGGCTGATCAACGCGCACAGCGCGAACGTCGTGCTCGGCAACTGGGCGGACGTCCACGTCGCGACCTCCACGGGAACCGGCAAGACGGTCGTGACGAAGACGGGCGCCTCGGCGACGACGACCTCGCCGCTGACGACGCTCGGCGGCTACGAGATCACGCCACCGCCGGACGAAGCTCCGAACGTGTCGAGTACCTCGCCGGCGGACGGCGCGACGCACGTCGCGGTGAACACGAACATCGTCGTCAACTTCAGCGAGCCGGTCACCGCGACGGGTAGCTCGTTCACGCTCGAGTGCCCGAGCGGGACGCCCGAGAGCTTCGGCGTGAGCGGCTCGCCCGGCTCGTCGGCGACGCTCGATCCCACGAGCGATCTGCCCGAGGGCACGGTCTGCTCGGTGAAGGTGCTCGCGAACCAGATCAGCGACGTCGACTCCATAGATCCACCGGACAACATGGCGGCCGACTACAACTTCTCGTTCACGACCGACGCGGCCCCCGCTGTCACCGGGAGCTCGCCCACCGACGGCGCGACCGACGTCAGCGCCTCCTCGAACATCCAGGTCTTCTTCAACGAGCCGGTCAACGTCGACTCGAGCTCGTTCACGCTCGTCTGCGACGGCAACCCGCAGACGTTCCAGGTCAGCGGCTCCGGGACGGACACGATCACGCTCGATCCGGACTCCGACCTGCCGACTGCGCACTGCACGGTCACCGCGGTGGCGGCGAACATCAGCGACGTCGACACGGGCGACCCGCCGGACCACCCGGCGGCGAACTCGAGCTTCTCGTTCGCGACCGCCGACGCGGCGCCGAGCGTGTCGAGCACGTCGCCGGCGGACGGCGCCGACCACGTCGCCGTGAACACGAACATCGTCGTGAACTTCAGCGAGCCGGTCACGTTCTCGGGGAGCTCGTTCACGCTCGAGTGCCCGAGCGGGACGCCCGAGAGCTTCGGCGTGAGCGGCTCGCCCGGCTCGTCGGCGACGCTCGATCCCACGAGCGATCTGCCCGAGGGGACGGTCTGCTCGGTGAAGGTGCTCGCGAACCAGATCAGCGACGTCGACTCCATCGATCCACCGGACAACATGGCGGCTGACTACAACTTCTCGTTCACGACTGACGCGGCGCCGGCCGTGACGACGACGACGCCGGCCGACGGCGCGACCGACGTCGACCCAACCTCGAACATCACCGTGAACTTCAGCGAGCCGGTGAACGTGACCACGAGCTCGTTCACGATCGTCTGCGACAGCAACCCGCAGACGTTCACGGTCGGCGGCGACGGCACGAGCTCGATCACGCTCACGCCGGACTCCGACCTGCCGGGCACGGCGCACTGCACGGTGACGGCGATCGCGGCCAACATCAGCGATACCGACACAGGCGACCCGCCGGATCACCCGGCCTCGAACACGAGCTTCTCGTTCACGACGCAGGACGCCGCGCCGTTCGTGAGCAGCACGAACCCAGCCGACGGGGCGACCGACGTGGCGCGCGACGCCACGATCGACGTGAACTTCAGCGAGTCGATCAGCGCGACGAACAATGCGTTCTCGATCGAGTGCCCGACGGGCACGCCGGAGAGCTTCTCGCAGTCGTCTTCGCCCGCGACGACGATCACGCTGACCCCGACCGCGAACCTGCCGGCCGGGACGGTCTGCACCATCACCGTCCACAAGGACGAGATCAGCGACACCGACAACGTCGACCCGCCCGACAACATGGCGGCCGACTTCACCTTCTCCTTCACGACGAAGGCGAACACGGCGCCAACCGACATCCAGCTATCGAACAGCTCGATCGCCGAGAATCAGCCGTCCGGCACCGAGGTCGGAACCTTGACGACCACCGATCCCGACTCGGGCGACACGCACACCTACACGTTCGCGAACACGGGCTGCGGCGGCGGGCCGTTCCCGGACAACGGCTCGTTCCAGATCGGCGGCGTCAACGGCGACAAGCTGCAGTCGGCGGCCAGCTTCGACTTCGAGGCGCAGAGCTCGTACACGATCTGCCTCCGCTCGACCGACAGCGGCGCGCTCTCGTTCGACAAGCAGTTCACGATCTCGATCACGAACGTCAACGAGCCGCCGACCGACATCTCGCTCGACAACCAGAACATCGACGAGAACAAGGCGAGCGGCAGCCTGGTCGGCGACCTCTCGCAGGTCGGCGACCCCGACAGTGGCGAGACCTACACCTTCACGCTGCAGACCTCCGGCTGCTCAGGGAGCTTCCCCGAGTCGAGCAACTTCCAGATCTCGGGCTCGCAGCTGCAAAGCGCGGTCATGTTCAACTACGAGGTGAAGAACTCGTACTCGGTCTGCGTCCGCGTCAACGATCCGGGCAGCCCCAACCTCAGCTTCGAGAAGTCATTCACGATCGCGATCAACAACGTGAACGACCCGCCGGTCGACGGCAACGAGTCGACGAACGCGGTCGGCAACACGCTGCTCGAGTACGGCTCCGTCGCGTCACCGTCGTCCGCGGCGAAGAAGGTCGTCGCAGGCAACCTGCTCTCGAACGCGACGGACGAGGACCAGCCGCCACAGACCCTGACGATCAGCGCCTTCGACGCGACAAGCGCACAAGGCGGAACCGTCGCCGTCTCTCCGAGCGGCGCGTTCTCGTACGTTCCTGCGGCCGGATTCACCGGCAACGACACGTTCAACTACACCGTCTCCGACGGCAACGGCGGCACGGACACCTCGACGGTCACGATCACGGTCGCTTCGCGTGTCTGGTACGTGAAGAACAACGCGACGGCGGGCGGCACCGGCCGCTCGACCGACCCGTTCGACACGCTGGCCGAGGCCGACACGGCCGCCAACGCGACCGGCGACATCACCTACGTCTACAAGGGCGACGGCACCACGACCGGCCTCACCGGCGG
>WNGE01002502.1_pt2 | contig 42075 bp, 42 predicted proteins | sample 5400651 | NCBI WGS metagenome assembly WNGE01 (sample SAMN13153370, study PRJNA577476) | soil metagenome | isolation source: 60 cm soil or saprolite under grassland replicate 2 | place: USA:California | collected 2016-06-15 | reverse complement strand
ACTTCGTCCGCTCGCCCTACGCCCACGCCCGGATCAAGTCCGTCGACGTGTCGAAGGCTCTCGAGCTCGACGGCGTCTACGGCACGTTGACCGGCGACGAGGTGGCCATTCTCACCGAACCGTTCTTCGAGCTCTCGACGCCGCCGGGCGCGCACATCAAGGACTACGCACTCGCGGTCGGGAAGGTGCGGCACGTCGGCGACCCGGTCGCCGCGGTCGTCGCGCGCACGCGCGAGCTCGCCCGCGACGGCGCGGAGCTCGTCGAGGTCGAGTACGAGCCCCTGCCCCTCGTCCTCGACGGCGAAGAGGCGCTGAAGGACGAGGTGGTGCTGCACGACGACGCAGCGTCGAACACGGTTTGGTCCGGCATCTTCGACTGGGGAGACTTCGACGCCGCGCTGGCCGAGGCCGACCACGTCGTCCGGATCGAGCGGCTCCACTTCGACCGCTTCTCCTCGACGCCGCTCGAGTGCTCCGGCTGCCTCGTCGAGTACAACCGCGGCACCGGCCAGTGGACGATCTACGGGAACCACCAGATGCCCGGGGTGGGAGCGATCTGGATGGCGCCCGCCCTTCGCGTGGGACTGGACAAGCTCCGCTTCGTCAGCCAGGACATCGGCGGCGGCTTCGGCACCAAGATCACGCTCCACCCGCAGTTCACCGCCTGCTGCCTGCTCGCGCGCAAGCTCAACCGGCCGATCCAGTGGACGGAGTGGCGCACCGATCAGCACACGGCCAACACGCACGGGAACGAGCGCACGTTCCTGGACGTGACCGTCCCGGTGAAGGCGGACGGGACGATGCTCGGGTTCTCCGTCCGGGCCATCGACGACTGTGGGGCGTTCCCGCGCTACGAGCCGCTCGGCTGCATCATCTGGGCCCAGGTCACGCCCGGTTGCTACCGGTGGCGAAACGTCCGCGTCGACTTCACCCAGGTCTGTACGAACAAGTCGCCCGTCGCACCGAACCGGGGCTACTCGCGCATGCAGCACCTCTGGCTGACGGAGCGGATCGTCGACATCGTCGCGAACGAGCTCGGCCTCGATCCGATCGACGTGCGCAAGAAGAACTACGTCAAGCACGAGGAATTCCCGTACGAGACGCCCAACGGCTGCGTCTACGACTCCGGGGACTACGCGCGCTGCCTCGACATCGCGCTCGAGCTGATCGGTTACGACTCGATCGAGGATCGGCGCCGCGATGCCGAGGCGCGAGGGAAGCTCTTCGGCATCGGGATCGGCTCGACGCTCGACTCCGGCACGAACAACTTCGGCCAGTCGATGATCCTCAACCCGGAGCTGCAGTTCTCCGGGAACAACGAGGTCGCGACTGTGAAGCTCGACATCTTCGGCGAGGTCGTGGTGACGCTCGGAACGGTGCCGCAGGGGCAGGGACACGAGACCACGTCGGCCCAGGTCGTCGCCGAGATTCTCGGCTGCACGCCCGACGACGTGAACGTCCGGGCGGGCCACGACACCTACTGGAACTCGACCGCCGGGTTCTCCGGAACGTATGCGTCGCAGTTCGCCGTCACGGGGCTGGGTGCGGTCAAGGGCGCCACCGAGAAGCTCGCAGTCGAGATGAAGCAACTCGCGGCGGCCGTCTTCGGCTGTTCGCCGGACGACATCGAGCTCGTCGAGAGCCAGGCCCGGATCAAGGGCAATCCCGAAGCAGCGTTGCCGTTCATGGCCCTCGGCGCGATTCTCAACGCGAACAACGCCGGGCTGCCGGCCGACCTCGACGTCACGCTGAACGTACGGCATGTCTATAGGCCGCAATTCGAGAAGCCGGATCTCGAGCGCAAGTTCGGCAACCTGACGCTGACGTACGCCACGCAGATCCATGCCTGCGCGCTCGAGATCGATCCCGAAACGGGCGTGTACGAGATCGTCGACTACGCAGCGGTGGACGACTGCGGTAACCGCATCCATCCGCAGATCGTCGAAGGGCAGGTGCACGGCGCGACCGCACAGGCGCTCGGCGCGGCGACGCACGAGATCTTCACCTACGACGAGGAAGGCAACCTGCTCACTCCCAACTTCTACGACTACCACGTCCCGCACGCGCTCGACATGCCGCCGATGAAGAACGGCTTCATCGAGTCAGAGTCGCCGTTCACGCTGCTCGGCGCGAAGGGAATGGGGGAGGGCGGCGGCGCAGGAATCCATGCCGTCTGCGCTGCACTGCAGAACGCACTGGGCCGCCGCGGCGAAGGGCCGATCGTCTGGCGCAGCTGCAATCCCTACGAGGGTGTGTGGGACCTGCTGCAGAAGCCAGAGGAGACGCGCAAGCTCGTGAGCGTGGAGAGCCGATGAAGGTCACCGGAGAAAGAGAGTTTCAGGCGCCGCGGGAGACGGTGTGGCAGGTCTTGAACGACCCGGCGCAGATGGCGAAGACGATGCCCGGGGTCGAGTCGTTCGACATCCAGGACGACAGGCACTGGCGCGCACACGTGAAGATCCCGCTCGGGCTCGGCGGCCTGCGCATGTCGATCGACTTCGAGAAGATGGAGGAGCGCGAGCCGGAGTTCGCCAAGCTCCACGCCAAGGGCAACGGCGTCGGCGCGGTGCTGAACATGGACACCTCCTTCAATCTCACCGAGGCCGGCGAGGGGACGAACATGAAGTGGGAGGCGGAGGTACATCTCCTCGGCCCGGTTGCGTCGATGGGGCAGCGCGTCCTGCAGCCGATCGTCAACCAGCAGGTCTCGCAGGTGCTCGGCGCGCTCGACAAGCAGGTGCAGGAGGCGAAAGGGCCGACGACCTCGACAGCGGACCAGTAGCCAACCCACTGCTCCGAGTTCGCCGCTCTGGACCGGAGCCTTCTGGATCCGCGAGCTCGCGGAGACGGATTAGACCGCGATTAGCGGGGTCGGCCAGAGTCGCTGCATGGATCATTCCTTCGTCGGAAGGGCCGCTCCGTGGCTTGCGGGCCTGGTGGCGGCGATTGCAGTCCCGGTAGCTGTCGCCGGGGCCGATGCCGTCCCACTGAACGGACAGATCGCCTTCGCGGTGCGGTTCGACACGCAGCAGCTGTACAGCCTGCGGCTAGACGGGTCCCGACCAAAGCGCCTGACCACCGACCTCGCCCAGAACTACCAGGCTGTCGAATCGCCGGATGGGCGGCGCGTCGCATTCAGCAGGGGCCCGCTGGGCCAGGCCGACATCTTCGTCATGGATCGAGACGGTTCCGGGCTGACCAACCTCACCCGCAACCCTCGGGACGACTACGACCCGATGTGGACCCGGGACGGCCGGCGGATCGCCTTCACGAGTCACCGCACCGGAGACGACGAGATCTACGTCATGAACGCCGACGGGAGCCACGTGCACCGCGTCACCCGGTCGCGCGGAGCAGACGAGAATCCGACGTGGCTGGCACAGGGCCGACTCGTGATCTCGAGTGAACGGGCGGGAAAGCTGGCGCAGCTCTATGTCGTCCGCATCTCGGACGGCCATGCGGTTCAGCTTACGCACGAGAAGCTCTACCACGCATATCCGCAGGCGTCTCCCGACGGCCGCTGGATCGCGTACACGGCCCAGCGCCTGGTGGACTCCCAGGGCGACGTGGTCGTGATGCGGTCGGACGGGTCTCAGAGCAGGCGCATCACACATGGCTCTTCCGACGATTCCTATGCAGCCTGGTCACCGGACAGTCGGCGGATTGTTTACTCGCGTGACGCGACGCTCTACATGATCGACCGCGACGGCGGGAACAACCGTCGCGTCGACCCGATCATCGAGGGCTACGACGCATCGTGGGGCCGCGACGGAACGATCTTCTTCGACAACTCGACGTACGAGAACGAGGAGATCGCTGCGGTGGGCGCGCAGGGCGGGATCATGCGGCTCCTCACCGAGGCGCCGGGCGATGCGGACGTGGAGCCGAACTGGTCGTCCGACGGTACCCGGCTCGTCTTCCAAAGCGACCGCTCCGGAGACGACGAGATCTGGTCGATGAACGCCGACGGCAGCGGTCTCCACGACCTTTCCCAGGCGCCGGCCGCCGCCGACGGAGAGCCGGTGTGGTCTCCGGACACGACACGGATCGCCTTCTCGAGCGACCGCGGATCGGCGCACAACGACTCGGAGATCGTCGTGATGAACAGTGACGGCTCGAACCAGGTCAATGTCAGCCATTCGCCCGCCAATGACTTCGAGCCGGCCTGGTCGCCGGAAGGGAGTCGAATCGCCTTTGCGCGGTTTGTCGGCAACGCAGGCGACATCTGGGTGATGAACGCGGACGGCAGCAACCAGATTCGGCTGACGACGAGCGCCGCGGACGACGAGGAGCCGGCCTGGTCACCGGACGGCTCCAAGATTCTGTTCAAGAGCACGCGCGACGGGGGCGCACAGATCTACGTCATGAACGCCGACGGCTCGGGTCAGCACGTGCTCGTGGTCTCGGGCGACTACGACGCCGAGCCGTCCTGGTCGCCCGACGGCACCGCGATAGTCTTCGACCGATACACGAATGCCGGAATCCAGATCGTGGTGGCCGGCGCCGACGGATCGAATGACCGCGTGCTCGCGCCGGCGTGCGTCGGGAAGGAATGCAACCGGGCCTACGCCCCCGACCCGAGCTGGCAGCCCCTGCGCTGACACGACCACGGCGTCGGAGCCTCCCGGGATGAGAGGATCTAGTCGGTGCCGCAGCCTTTCCGCATCGGGGTGATGCAGCTGACAATGGAGCCGCTCGAGGAAATGCTCGAGTCGGCACGGGTCATGGACCGGGCCGGGATGGACACGATCTGGCTCGCCGAGGCCTACCCCTGGTGGCGGAAGCACGGGATGGAAGCGCGCTCGTCCACCGTCGTCTCAGGCCTGATCGCGAGGGCGACGGAGCGCCTGACTGTGGGCTGGGGGATCATCTCGCCGTTCACGCGCCACCCCGTGCAGGTCGCCATGGATGCGCGCGTCGTGCAGGAGGCTGCGGGGCCGGGACGATTCCTGCTCGGCTTCGGCACCTCGAAGATCTTCCTGAACAACGCACGGCTGAACGGCAAGCGCACGCTCGGGCCGATGCGCGACGCGGTCGAGATCGTCCGCGGTGTCCTCTCGGGCAAGCCGTTCACCTACGAGGGCGATACCTGGAACGCCGACGTGCCGGGCCTTCAGGACGAAGCGCAGACGCCCCGCGATGTGCCGCCCGTCTATGTCGCGGCCACCGCACCGAAGATGCAGGCGCTTGCCGGCGAGATCGCCGACGGTTGCCTGACGCCTTCGATCACGACCCCCGCCTTCGTCCGCTACACGCGCGAGAACGTCGACGCCGACATCGACATCGGGTGCACCGTTGTCGCGTCGATCCATGCCACTGATCGCGACGCCGGCCGCGACGGCGCGCGCGAGATCGCCGGCATGTACCTCGCCAACAAGGTGCAGAACATCAAGGGAGCAGCCGATACGCTCCTCGATCTCGCAGGGCTGAGCCAGGCTGAGATCAAGCCGGTGGCAGAGGCGATGGAGCAGGGGGGTCGGCTCGCGGCGAAAGCGAAGGTGACGGACGAGATCCTCGACAAATGCAAGCCGATTGCCGGCACTCCCGCCGACTGCATCGCGGCGATCGAGGAGTACCGCGAGGCAGGCTGCACCCACGTGATGCTCGAGCTCTGGGGCGACCGCCGGCACGAGCAGATCGAGCTGTTCGGACGGGACGTGCTGCCGCATTTCAGATAATCGCCGCAGACCGGCTATTGACAGACGAGGCGGGAGGGTTTAGACCACTCGCTCACGGGGTCTCGGGATCGAAGGAGAGTGCGATGGCACACGATCACACCGCCCACAACGACCGCCCCGCCTCGTTCTACGCGTCACCGGAAGAGGCGCTTGCGGCGCCCGCTGAGGAATTCTTGTACCTCGCGTGCCTGCACGAGGGAACCGGAGTTGCCGCACCCGACTTCCTCGCAGTCGTCGACGCGGAAGATGGGCGCATCATTCATGAGACGCCGATGCCGAATGTAGGCGATGAGCTCCATCATTTCGGCTGGAACCGGTGTAGCTCGGCCTGTCACGGACCTGAGCGCTCGCATCTGATCGTGCCCGGTTTCCGCTCGTCGCGCATCCACGTCGTCAACGTCGCAGACGATCCACGCCGTCCGCGCGTCGAGAAGGTGATCGAGCCGGAGGACCTCGTACGCGCGACGGGCTACACGCGGCCGCACACCGTGCACTGTATGCCCGGAGACAACGTCGTGGTCAGCATGCTCGGGGATGCGGACGGCGGCGGAGCAGGGGGCTTCGCAGTTCTGGATGCGAAGACGTTCGAGCTCAAAGGACGGTGGGAGAACGGCGGGGAGCGACCGCCGCTCAACTACGACTTCTGGTACCAGCCGCGTAAGAACGTCCTCGTCTCATCCGAGTTCGGCGAACCGAATGCGTACGAGCCGGGGTTCGAGCTCGACGACGTCGGCGCAGGCCGCTATGGGCGGCGTCTGCACTTCTGGAATCTCGAGGAGAGGAAGCTCGAGCAAACAGTCGACCTGGGGGACAACGGCCTCATACCGCTCGAGGTTCGCTGGCTTCACGATCCCGAGGCCGAGAGTGGCTTCGTCGGCGCCGCGCTTTCGAGCACGATGTGGCACTGGTACCGAGAAAACGGGGAGTGGCGGGCCGAGCAGGTGATCGCCGTCGACAGTGTCGAGCTCGAGGGCTGGCCTTTCCCCGTACCGGGGCTGATCACCGATCTGGTGCTCTCCATGGACGATCGCTTCCTCTACTTCTCGAACTGGCTGCACGGCGACCTTCGCCAATACGACGTCTCCGACCCACTCAAGCCGAAGCTGACCGGACAGCTCTGGCTCGGCGGGCTGCTCGGCCGGTCCAACGACGCAAGTCGCGACCTGAACGGAGGACCCCAGATGCTGCAGCTCTCCTTTGACGGGAAGCGCCTCTACGTGACCAACTCGCTCTACTCCACCTGGGACAACCAGTTCTATCCGGGGCTGCGCTCTTGGTTGCTCAAGATCGACTGCGATCCCGCCGGCGGGATGGAGGTCGACCGCGGATTCTTCGTGGACTTCGACGACCGTCCCGGTGGGCCCGCGCGCGCGCACGAGGTGCGACTGCAGAACGGAGATTGCACCACCGAGATCTTCGCCTAGGGCGGTAGGGTCCCCGGCGCCCGGGCGCGGCCTGCTCGTAGACTGCGCCCGTGAGAGCCGAGGAAACCGTCGCTGGCGTCGACGCGGGGCGCCTCGTCCGCCTGGCCGTCGACCTCGTCTCGATCCCGAGCCCCACGGGCGACGAACAGGCGATGGCCGAGCGCGTGCGCGAGGAGTTCGCCGACATCGGGCTGCAAGTGCAGTGGCAGGACGTCGAGGACGGGCGTCCGAATGTCCTCGGGATCTGGGAGGGAACCGGTGGCGGCAAGTCGCTGATGTTCAACGGGCACATGGACACCTCGTACTCGGGCCAGGAGACGTGGCTCAAGGGCATCCGGGGCTTTCAGCCGGAGGGCTTCGTCCATGAAGGCCGTATCTATGGGCTCGGCATCTCGAACATGAAGGGCGCGCTCGCCTGCTACGTCGAGGCGGTGCGCTCGTTGCAGGACGAAGGCATCCGGCTCAAAGGCGACGTGATGATCGCGTGCGTGTCCGGCGAGATCGAGAAGACCCAGTGGCACCCCGACTTCATCGGCCGCGAGTACCGAGGGTACGCCGCTGGCTCGCGTTTCCTGGCGACGCACGGCGGGGTCACGGACATGTGCATCCTCGGCGAGCCGACGGAGCAGAAGATCGTGCTCGGGCACTACGGCGCGATCTGGATGCGCATCTCGACGAGCGGGCCCTTCATCCACACGGCGTTCAGTGAGGGCCGCCGCGACGAGACGTCGATCGTCCGCATGCGAAACGTGCTCGATGCGGTGCTCGAATTCGCGCCCGGGTGGGAAGAGCTCACCTCTTACGGCGGCAAGAAAGGGATCGTCAACATCGGGGCGATCAGCGGTGGCTTCCCGTGGCGCGTTTCGCGCACGCCGCATCGAACCGACCTCTTCGTCGACTTTCGGGTACCGCCGACGATGCCGATGGCGGAGGCGCGGACCGCGCTCGTGGACTTCGTACGCAACCTTCGAGCACGGTTTCCTGACCATGGGATCGAGTCCGAGATCTACGTCACCGCGCCCGGCTCCGAGATCGCCGAGGATCACTCGCTTGTCGGCGCAATCGATGAGGCGCACGCAGAGATCTTCGGCGTGAAGCCCGAACGCGACACCGTGCGCTGGTTCTCGGATGCATCGGCGCTGACCCGCTACGGGATCGAGAGCGTCAACTACGGCACCTCGAGCGGCCTGCCAGATCCTGTGCTCGGCGAGAACCTCGACATCGACGGCCTGGTGAAGATCGCGAACGTGTATGCCCTCGTGGCTCAGCGGATCTGCGAGACGGCGTGAAGAGCCTCGACGCGTTCCTGCCGAACTACGAGTTCTCGACCCGGCACGAGGTCTCGGTCGCCGTCCAGCCCGCCCTGGCCGACCGAGCCCTGCGCGAGGTGACGTTCAGGGAGGTTCCGCTCGTGCGCGGGCTGCTGCTTGCGCGAGGGCTGGGTCTGCGCAGGGCTGAGGACACGGTGCTGGCAACGATGGTTCCGCGGGCCACCGTCCTCGAGGACGTGCCGGGCGAGGGACTGATCCTCAGGTTGAGTGGCCAGTTCTGGCGACTCCGAGGCCGCGGGCCGGAGGCTCCCGCCACGGCTGTGATCGACTTGCGCGCGTTGCCCGGGAGCCTCGCGAGCGAGACGCGCGTTCACGTTCCGGATCCCGTTTCGCGACGGAAGTTCGGGCAGTACTGGCGTGTCGTCCGTCCTTTCAGTGGGCTCATCCGGGTGGGGTTGCTCCGAGCGGCGAAGCGGCGCGCGGAGGCCGTATGAAGCTCGTCACCTTCGACAACGGGCGTGTTGGCGAGTTGCGCGACAACATCGTCGTGGAACTCGACGTTCCCTCGATGCGGGAGTACTTCGAACGTGCGGGTCATGTGCGACCGACCGGCGAAGAGCCGACGATCGAAACCGTCAAGCTGCGCGCGCCGATCATCCCTAAGAAGTTCATCCACACGGCCGGGAACTTCCGCGAGCACGAGGAGGAGTCGAAGCGCGTCGGCTGGTCGCACGAGATCGCTCCCTGGATCGTCTTCTTCCAGAACGTCGACGCGATCGTCGGCCCCGACGAGCCGATCGTCTACCCGGAGCACCTGACCCAGGAGCTCGACTACGAGCTCGAGCTCGCCGTCGTGATTTCGAAGTCCGGCAAGTGGTTCGGCCACGAGGAAGCGGCGGATTACATCGGCGGCTACGTCATCTTCAACGACATCACGGCACGCGACATCCAGCGCCGCGAGATGCGCTCCGGGGTGTTCTCCTTCTGTAAGGCCATCGACACGTTCTGCCCGCTCGGGCCGTGGATCGTCACGCCCGACGAGATCGGCGATCCGCAAGACCTGCGGATGGAGCTCCGCGTCAACGGTGAGAGCCGGCAGGAGTCGCACAGCGGCAACATGTCCGTGACGATCCCGGAAATCCTGTCGCACTACTCGGCGCTCGGATATTCCGCCGGCGACGTCGTCTCGACCGGCACTGTCAGTGGGGTGGCCGGCTTCAGCGAGGACGCGGCGTCGCTCTATCTCAAGCCCGGCGATGTGATCGAGGCCGAGATCGAAAAGATCGGCGCGCTCCGCAACCCGGTCGTCTCATGGCAGGACGCTCACGGTGAGCCGGCACCGCCGCGCGTCTCCTGGTGATTCCGGCGGATCGTCTAGCGGCGCTGCTCGCCGTACGGGGAAACCTCCCGGTTCCCCCGTACCCCCTCCACTGGTCCGCTGCGCGGACAGGCGCTTCGCGCCGGTGAGCTGGGCGCGCGACGACGCCAAGCTCGACCGCGCCCAGGCGCTGATGGCCGAGCAAGGGCTGGATGCGCTCGTCGTCAGGGCGCCGGACAACGTCCTCTATCTGACGAACTTCTGGGGAATGAAGGGTTACGACGCGGCGGTTTTCCCCCGCGAGGGGCCGCCGGTGTTGATCACGATCGAGCCGTCCGCCGCCGATGCGGCCGCGACCGCCTGGACGACGGGCGTCGTCCTCGTGCCCGGGTACGACCCGGACGACCCGCGTCCGCCCCTCTCGCGCACGCTCGAGGCCGTCGTTGAGGCCGCTCGGCCCTACGCGAAGGTGGGGCTCGAGCTCTCGCTCGGCACCCAGGCGTCCGACCGGATGGTGGGCGAGCCCACGACTTTCACGAAGGCCTGGTTCGATGCATTCCCGCAGGCTGCTGACGCCACACCGCTCCTCGCGCGCGCGCGTGCGCTCAAGACGAAGCAGGAAATCCAGCGGATGCGCCTCGCCAACGAGATCGCGGCTGCGGCAATGGAGCACGTGGCCGCAGAGCTCCGCCCGGGGATGACGGAGAGCGAGGCAGCTGCTGTGTGGGAGGGGTTCGTGCACGGCGAAGGTACCGGCTGGAAGGGGCAGGTCGAGCTGGCACTGGGCTTCTCGCTCGTCTGGTCGGGGCGGGGGATCCGCACGTTCACCGCAACCGGGCATAGGCCCGTGCAGGAGCACGAGCCGACGCTGTTCGAGATCTGGGTCTGCGCAGACGGTTACTGGTGCGACCACACGAAGAACGTCTGTCCGGGAAGGCTCGACTCGCGCTACGAGGAGCTGTTGGACGTGCTCCTCGACGTCTACGGGCGCGCGCTCGACCATTGCCGCCCTGGGGCGAGTCTTGCCGAGCTGGACGTTCTCATTCGCGCGGGCCTCGCGGAGGCCGGCTATCGCGGCCAGCCGTCCCATCCCATCGCGCACGGCGTCGGCGCCCGCGCACACGAGCCGCCGTACGCGCACCAGGCAGGCGCCGGGACGATCGAAGCAGGGATGGTGCTCGCGATCGAGCCGGGCGCGTATTGGGAGGGCGGCGGAGGCCTGCGCATCGAGGACAACTTCCTCATCACCGCGGACGGTCCCGAAAAGCTGTCGAGCTATCCGGATGATTTTAGGTGACCCTACCGGTGGCATCGCTCAGGCCCCTGGCCCGCGATCACACGGCGCCATGCCGCGTCCTCAGTCACCCCTGGGCATCCAGCCCAGGGGTTCGTTGCGTCCTTGCATGGCTTGGTGCTCGCGAGCCAGGAGCGTGGCAATGCCACCGGCAGGATCACCGATGAGTTTCTGGACCGGGCAGCTCAACGATCCGCACCGCTTCGATGCGCACGTCGCCTTCTACGACACGACGCTTCGCGACGGCGAGCAGACCGTGGGTGTCGTCCTCGGCCCCGAGGACAAGCTCGAGCTCGCGCGAGGACTCGACGAGCTTGGAATCGAGCGGATCGAAGCCGGTTTCCCACGAGTCTCGAAAGACGACCGGCGCGCCGTCGAGTTGATCCGCGATGCCGGGCTGAATGCGGAAGTCTGGGGCTTCTCGCGTGCGGTGGAGGCGGACGTGAAGGCGCTCGTCGAGCTCGGCGTCCAGGCGAGCGTGATCGAGTCGCCGATCTCCGAGCTGAAGCTGCGGGCGCTCGGCGTCGATCGCGAGGCGATGCTCGAACGGATCGTCTACGCGATCTCGTTCGCAGTCGAGCAGGGCGTGACGGTGGCGTTTTTCGGCGTTGATGGGACGCGTGCAGACCCGGGTTACTTCGAGACGGTCTACAAGACGGCGATCGAAGCGGGTGCGCATGAGGCGGTCGTCGTCGACACGATCGGGATCGCGAGCCCCGAGGCTGTTGCGGAGCTCGTCGGCCGGACGAAGGACTGGCTCGGGCCTGATGTCCCGATTCACTTCCACGGGCACAATGACTTCGGCCTGGCCACCGCGGCCGCTCTCGCCGCGGTGCGTGCCGGAGCAAGTTGGATCCAGGGCACCGTCAACGGCATGGGCGAGCGCGCCGGCAACGCAAACCTTCCCGAGATCGCGCTGGCGCTGCGTGGGTTGTACGGCGTGGACACGAACCTCCGCCTCGACAGGGCGCGCGCCTTCTCCGAGCGCCTGCGCGGTCTTTCGGCCTACGAGCTCGAGCCGTTCAAGCCACTCGTCGGCGACAACCTCTTCCGCCGTGAATCCGGTGCGGTCGCGAGCCAGTTCCACGATCCCGCCGCAATCGAGCCGTACTCGTCTGAGCTCGTTGCCGCAGAGCGCAGCATCGTGCTCGGCAAGAAGAGCGGCATCGACTCCATCCGCATCAAGGCCGAAGAGCTCGGGCTCGATCTATCCGACGACGCACAGCGCGAGCTGCTCGCCCGGGTGAAGGAGCTCGGAACGAGTAAGCGTGGGCTCGTGACCGACGACGAGTTCCGCGAGCTCGCGCGTGGCTGACTACGACGCCGTCCTCGTCGGCAGCGGCGTCAACTCCCTCGCGTGCGCGGCGTTTCTCTCGCTGGCCGGCTGGCGCGTCGCCGTCCTCGAGCGCGAGGCCGAGCTGGGCGGTGCGGTGCGCACGGCCGAGCTGACCGAGCCGGGTTTTCACCACGACGTCTTCAGCGCGTGGCATCCACTCTGGGTCGGAGGCCCGGCACATGCCGAGCTCGGCGCCGCGCTCGGCGAACGCGGCCTCGCATACCTGAACACCGAGCACCCGACCGGCACGCTGTTCCCGGACGGCGAGAGCGCGTTCCTGACGACCTCGACCGACGCAAACGCGGCGGAGCTCGAGCGTCACGCGGCAGGCGACGGCGACGCGTGGCGTGAGGCGATCGCGAGCGTCGGCGCGCAGGCCGAGCTCGTCTTCGGCGTGCTCGGCACCGAGCTCTGGTCGCCCGCCGGGCTGAGCCTCGGAGCGAAGGCTTACCGCCGCCTGGGGCGCCGCGGTCTCGCCGAGTTTGCCGCAGAGGTCGTCCAGAGCAGCCGCGACTGGCTGACGACGACCTTCCGCTCCGAGCGTGCGCACGGTCTGCTCGCGCCCTGGGTCCTCCACACGGGGCTCGGGCCGGACGCTGCCGCGTCGGGATTCATGACCCGCGTGATCGCATTCGCGATCGAGGCCGGGGGCATGCCGGTTCCGCGTGGCGGCGGTGCGCGTCTGGTCGACGCGCTCGTCCGCCTCATCGAAGACCACGGTGGCATCTGCGAGACCGGCACGGACGTAGAGCAGGTCATCGTCACTCGTGGGCGCGCCACGGGAGTGCGGCTCGCCGCCGGCGGTACCGCCGGGGCCGAGCGAGCCGTCATCTGCAACGTGACACCCACGCAGCTCTACGGACGCCTGCTCGGTGCCGCCGACGTTCCTGCGGACGTTGCCGAAGCGGGGAAACGGTTTCGCTTCGGGCGCTCCGAGATGCAGATCCACTTCGCGTTGTCGGAGCCGCCTCGGTGGGACGGCGATGACCGGCTCGATCAGACCGCCATCGTCCATCTCACACCCGGGCTCGACGGCGTGTCCCGCGCAGTCAACGAAGCGGAACGGGGCTTGCTCCCGGCCGAAGCGACCGTCGTCGTCGGGCAGCCGCTTGCCGTCGACGATTCCCGTGCGCCTGCCGGGAAAGGCATGCTCTGGATCCAGCTGCAGGAGTTGCCCTGGCACGTCAAGGGCGACGCCGCCGGCGAGCTCGACGTCGGACACGGCGCATGGGACGAGTCTCTGCGTGAGCGCTATGCCGACCGGATCCAGGCGCGTATTGCTCGCCACGTTCCGAACCTCGAGTCCTCCATCCTGCGTCGCGTCGTGCTCTCACCTGCCGATCTCCAGGCTGCGAACATCAACCTCGAGCACGGCGACCCCTACTCGGGCTCGCTTGCGCTCGACCAGAACTTCCTCTGGCGTCCGTTCGCCCGACAGCCAGGGCACAGGACTCCGATCGACGGTCTCTTTCAGATCGGCGCCAGCACGTGGCCCGGCCCCGGCCTCGGCGCCGGCTCGGGCACCCTGGTCGCGAAGGCCCTCCTACAGCCCCCGGCGGCGCAGCGGCTGGTCGGGCGGCTCGGCGCGGTTCTGCGCCCTGGACAGGCATAGAATCGCCTGCATCCGCCCACGTTTCTCGATCTCGCAGATCACGACCCTGGCATCGACGTTCGCGACGGATGTGCGCGCGTACGCCGCCGCAGGCGTGGACGGGATCGGCATCTGGGAGATCAAGCTTCCGGCCGGAGGCGACGCGGAGGCGCTGGAGCAGTTCGAAGCGAGCGGCCTCGGCTCGGCCGCTGCGATTCCCGCGGTGCCGTCGATCCTGCCGTTGCCGTTGATGGAAGGCCCCGAAGATCCGCAGCAGCGAATCGAAGCGATTCGTGCCTCGCTGCACCGTCTCGCCCCGTTCAAGCCCAGCAGCGTCGTTTGCCTGACCGGACCGGGTGAGGATCGCGACACGGTCGTCGAAGGTCTGCAGACGATAGGTGAGGAAGCCGCACGACTCGGTCTGCGCATCGGTCTCGAGCCGGTCAACCGCATCGGCGGCGAGGACTGGACGATGATCTCGTCCCTCTCCGAGGCGGTCGAGCTGCTGGAAGACGCGAACAGGCCCGCACTCGGCATCCAGTTCGACAGCTGGCACGTCTGGAACACCACCGGAGTCGTCGGGGACGTCGAGACGTATGCCCACCATTTCGTCGGCGTCCACATCGCCGACTGGAGCGAGCCCACTCGCGGGTGGTGCGATCGCGTGCTACCCGGCGACGGCGTCGCCGACCTTCCTCGGATCCTCGGCGCGCTCGACAGCGCAGGCTGGGACGGCTACTACGACCTCGAGATCTTCTCCGACAACGGCACGTTTGGCAACAAATGGTCCGATTCGTTGTGGGATGTTCCGGCCGACGAGCTCGCCCGGAGGGGGAAGGAGGCGTTCGAGCGCGTCTGGGCCGCTCGAATCCGAATGTCGCTTGACCAGGTATCGCCCGGTGCCGTGTAATCGACCAATGAGGACGACCCCAAGAGGAGGCAGTACATGAGAGCTCGAGGGAGGTGGGCGTTCGCCACGGCTGGGCTGCTGGCGCTCGTCCTGATCGGAAGCGCGCTCGCGGCGACGGCGGGGCACCGAGCCACACAGGCGAAAGCGCCGATCATCATCGGTTGGGCATTCGACGGCAAGGGTGCGATGGCGCCGTTCGACGGCCCTGCGCTGGCCGCGGCCCAGCTTCGCGTCGCCCAGGTGAACGCGAAGGGCGGCGTCAACGGACGAAAGCTCCAAATCCGGACGTGCGACACCCAGGAGAACGCGCCCGCAACTGCCAAGGCGTGCGCCCTGCGCCTACTCGGCCAGAAGGCCAACGTCCTCTTCACGACCTGTGACGTTGACTTCGCCGCGCCCGTGGTCAGAGCGGCGATCGACCGCGGTGTCCTGGCGATCGCTCCTTGTATCGGCACCGACCAGATGGGCCCGAAACGGTTCGGCTCGAAAGGTCGCCTGGCGTTCAGCTTCGGCAACGTCGCGCAGGACGAAGGCTCAGCGATGGCGCAGTACGCGTGGAGTAGGGGCTGGAAGTCAGCCGCGCTCGCGACAGACACCGTCATCGTGTACTTCAAGAACGTCGTTCAAGCCTTCGAAGTGCGGTTCAAGCAGCTCGGGGGCAAGATCGTCGCGAAGGAGACGTACCAGTCGCTCGGCGGCAACAACGTACAGAACGCCGTCAGCCGTCTAAACAACGTCAAGGCCGACGTGATCGTCACGTCGACCGCAGGTGCGTTCGGAGCGTTGTCGACCTTGATCTCCGGATTGCGGTCGCTCGGGAACAACACGCCGATCCTCAGCTTCCTGCTTCGGCGACGACCCGAGCGCCGCTGTCAACACACTTGCAAAGCAGGTGAAGGCCGGAACGGGTGGCTTCATCACGGGCCCGTCCGCCATCGATGGTCTCGTGACCGCGATCAAGCGCGCGAACGGCTCGACAAAGGGAGCTGCTCTGTCGAAGGTGATGGAGCACTTCAAGAAGGTGCCCACGATCTCGGGCAAAGTCAGCTTCTCGGCGAAGTACCACACGGTGTTCGGTCGCCGGTACCGGGTGATCCGGATCCAGGACAACGTGCCGAAGGTCGTGGGCACGGTCGTGGCCAAGGTCGTAGCGAAGATCTAGATCACCTTGTCGCAAACGAGGGGCGACGAAACGACGAGGAGGCCCGGGGACACACTCCGGGCCTCCTCCTTGTCCCGGTCCTTCGAGGGCGTGCATGCCCTGCGCGACGTCACGCTCGAGCTGAGAAGACGGGAGGTCGTAGGGCTGATCGGGCCGAACGGGGCGGGCAAGTCGACGCTCGTGAACCTGTTGAGCGGCTTCGACCGCCCGACCGCGGGGACCGTTGAACTTGAGGGCCGTGACGTGACGCGCTGGAGCCCGAGCCGGCGGGGAAGGCATGGGCTGGCCAGAACCTTCCAGCACAGCCATGCCTTCCGGTCGCTGTCGGTGCAGGAGAACGTCGAGGTCGCGGCACTCGGCGTCGGCACGGCGGCCCGCCAGGCCCGAAGGCGGGCGGCGGAGCTGCTCGAGACGCTCGGTCTCACCGCGCATGCGGACGCTCCGGCCGACACGCTCGCGCAGGGTGACGAACGGCGACTGGGCGTTGCGCGGGCCCTCGCGACGAATCCGCGTTTCGTCCTGTTCGACGAGCCGGCGGCCGGCCTGCCGGAGGCCGAGGTTCCCGAGCTCGCCGACGCGGTCCGCTCGGTCCGGGACGAGCACGACGCGGGCGTGCTCCTGATCGACCACAACATGGCGCTGATCATGGCGATCTGCGACCGCATCTACGTCCTCGACCAGGGACGCGCGCTCGCCGAAGGGACGCCGGAGGAGGTTCGCGGCAATCTCGACGTCGCCGCGGCCTACCTGGGCGAGAGCGCAGTGCAGGACGACAGATGACCGTCCCTCGCCTTCGGCACGCTCCCGTGGGGGAAACGATGTTTCCCCCACGGGCCCCCTTCTTTAGACGTCGCCTCAGCGGTGCTGCCGATGCGACCGCCGCCAGCACCCCTGAGGAGAAGCAAAGGGGAAACCTCCCGGTTTCCCCTTACGCCCCTTCCACCGCTCATAGGCCAGAGATCGGCCTATGAGCCCTCCTGCCCTCGCCGTCGAAGATCTCGAGGTTCGTCACGGCGCCGTGGATGCCGTGCGCGGGCTGTCCTTCGAGGTCGGACACGGCGAGATCGTCGGTCTCATCGGGCCGAACGGGGCGGGGAAGTCTTCGACACTGCACGCGATCATGGGCGCGGTCCGTCCCACTGGCGGAGACGTGCGTGTCAACGGGGCCTCGGTGGTCGGCCGCCGACCCGAAGACGTGGCACGGCTCGGTGTCGCGCTCGTGCCGGAAGGGAGGCGCATTTTCGCCGAGTTGACGGTCGAGGAGAATCTTTTGCTCGGGCTCGCCGGGCGACGCAGGCGGGAGGGCGTGGCAGCGGACACGAGACGCGTCTATGACCTTTTCCCCGTCGTCGAGGAAGCGCGTCGCAGAAAGGCGGGGACACTCTCCGGCGGGCAGCAGCAGCAGCTTGCGATCGCTCGGGCACTGGTCGCGGATCCGGAAGTGCTGCTCCTCGACGAGCCTTCGCTCGGTCTCGCGCCCCGCGTGGTCGACCTGGTCTTCGACGCGCTCGCCGCGATCCGCGAGCGCGGCCTCGCGATCCTGCTCGTCGAGCAGCGCGCGCAACGGACGGTTGCGTTCGCAGACCGGTCCCACGTCTTGTCCAAAGGGCAGTTGCGCCTGACTCTCGGGCCCGAGTCGGCGGGTGACACGGCCGCGCTCGTCAGCGCGTATCTCGCATGACGGTCGCGATCCTTGGCATCGATTGGCAGACGCTCGCCGACGCGATCGGTCTCGGAGCGATCTATGCGCTCATGGCCGTTGGCATCGGCCTCGTCTTCGGCGTCCTGCGTCTTGTCAACTTCGCCTACGGCCAGCTGGTGATGGCCGGCGCGTACGCGCTCGCATTCGCCTCCGAGCGCGGCTGGCCCGTCTCTGTTGGCATCGCCCTCTGTTTTGCGGTCGTGCTCGCTCTCTCGGTCCTCATGGATCAGGTCGTCTTTCGCCCACTGCGCGGGCAGTCGCCGGCCGTAATGCTCGTCGCGACGTTCGCGGTCGCCTTCCTCTTACAGAGCATCGCCCTCTTATGGTTCGGACCCCTCGGAAAGATTTCGGCCTCTCTTGCGACGTTGAATCAGCCGGTCACGATTTCGGGCGTGGACATTCGCAAGATCGCGATCGTCGCGACGATACTGGCTGCCGTCTGCCTGCTGATCCTCGTCCTGCTGCTGGGTCGCACCCGCGTCGGACTGCACATGCGTGCCGCGGCAATGGACTTTCGCACGGCCGAGCTCCTCGGCGTGCGAGCGGGGCGCGTGATCGGCGCCGCCGTGCTGATCTCGGGGTTGCTTGCAGCGGTCGTGGCGGTGATGCTCACGGTGCAGACACCACTCGTCACGCCGGACTTCGCCCTGCGCGACACGATCCTGGTCCTCGCGGGCGTCGTGCTGGGCGGCATGAACCGCCTCGTGCCTGCGACCCTTGGGGGGTTCGCGATCGGTTTCGCATCCGGGCTGCTGGGAGGTGCACTGCCGACAGACCAGAGTCAGTACCTGCCCTCTTTCCTCTTCGCGGCCGTCATCCTCGTTCTCCTGGTCAGGCCAGGTGGGCTCTTCACGCGCGAAGGCCAGCAGGCGGTCGAGCGGGTATGAGGCGCGTCGACCCTGCCCTGCAGCTGCTCGCCCCGATCGCGCTCATCGGCGTCGCCGCGCTCGTCGGAACGATCGTCTCGACGTCGACGGAGACCTACGTGATCAACGCGCTGGTGAACGTCGCGATCGTCGTTGCGCTCTACGTCTTCATCGGCAACTCCGGCGTTCTCTCGTTCGGACACATCAGCTTCGTCGCCATCGGCGCGTGGACCGCCGGTGTGCTCTCGATGCCTGTGGAGGAAAAGCCCGCGATCATGCCGCACCTCGCGAGCCTGCTTCGCGACCACACGGTCGGCAACGTCTGGTCACTCGCCCTCGCCGCCGCCGTCGGTGCGGCGTATGCGCTCGTCGTCGGCCTGCCGCTGATGCGTCTCTCCGGCCTGGGAGCGGGGATCGCGACGTTCGGCGTCCTCGAGATCACTCACAACGTCCTGCGCTACTGGGAGAAGATCGGGCCCGGGCTGAACACCTTCTCCGCGGTCCCCGAGACAACCGGGCTCCTGCAAGCCTCGCTGGGGGCCGCGCTCGCCGTGGTCGTCGCCTTCGCGTACAGGCGCAGCCGGTTCGGCAGGCTGCTGAGCGCGACGCGCGAGGACGCGGCCGCGGCGCGAGCAGTCGGCGTGTCCGTGCATCGCCAGCGGCTGATCGCGTTCGTGCTCTCGGGCGCGCTGGCCGGGTTCGCCGGCGGGCTCTACGTCCATCTGCTCCCGGTCAATACCGAGTCCGTCTATCTCGACCTCACCTTCCTCACGCTGGCGATGCTGGTGATCGGCGGCGCGACCAGCCTCTGGGGCGCCGTCGTCGGAGCGCTGACCGTCAGCGCCGTCGACTCGTTCCTCGCCGAGGCTGAGAGCGGCATCCACGTCTTCGGACAGTCGCTCAATCTGCCGGCCGGCACCCGGATCGTGGTCGTCGGGGCCCTCATGGCCCTCGTCCTGATCCTCCGTCCGGCGGGGCTCACCGGCGGCCGGGAGCTCGCGTTTCGGCAGCGCCGGCCCCTGCGCGTTCTGACAAAGTTCGCCAAATGACCAATCCGAAGGTCGAGCAACTGAAGGAGCGGCTCGCCGAGACGCAGGACCTGACGGCGCCGCGGCTCGCGCGGAAGCGACGGCGACCGTCAGCCGTCTCGCGCAGGAGCGGTTCGTGACGGACGAGATCGGGCGCCTGCTCGAAGACCTCCGCGAGCTCGAGGAGAGCTCGGACTACGACTCCTTCGAGGCGAGTCTGATCCGCGTCACGCGGCGCGACTACGAGAAGGCCACGCGCGTCCCGCCGGAGCTCGTGGGGGAGATGAGCCGGACCTCGACGCTCGCTCTCGCGGCCTGGGGGCCAGCAAGGGAGGAGTCGAACTTCGAGGCTCTGCGACCGCACATCGAGAAAAATCTGGAGCTGCGTCACCGCTACGTCGAGTGCTTCGATCCCCCCGACGAGACGTATGACGTCCTTCTCGACAACTTCGAGCCGAATATGAAGACGGCGGAGGTGCGTGAGATCTTCGACGAGCTCAAGGAGGAGCTCGTGCCGCTGATCCAGGAGATCGGCGACGCCGGGGAGATCGACGACTCGTTCCTGCACGGGGAGTTCGACCAGGACGCACAGCGGGTCTTCAGCTTCGACGTCCTGCGGCGCTTCGGATACACGGATGACGAGTGGCGGCTCGACAAGACGCTGCACCCGTTCATGACGACTCCGGGCCACCGCGACATCCGGCTCACCACGAACTTCCGCGCCGACGATCTCAGCTCGCTCTTCGCCACGATGCACGAGTTCGGTCACGGGGTGTACGAGTTGGGAGTCGACGAGTCGCTCGCGAGAACACCGCTCCACTCGGGAGTGTCCCTCGGCCTGCACGAGTCTCAAAGCAGGACCTGGGAGAACCTCGTCGGGCGCAGCCGCTCGTTCTGGCGATACTTCTATCCGCGGCTGCAAGAGACCTTCCAGTCGCAGTTGGGCTCAGTGGACGAGGAAGCGTTCTACCGAGCCGTGAACAGGGTGCAGCCGTCGCTCATTCGCATCGACGCGGACGAGGTGACCTACAACCTGCACATCATCCTCCGCTTCGAGCTCGAGCAGGACCTGATCGAGGGCCGCGTCGCCGTTGCGGATCTGCCGGCGGCCTGGAATGCGAAGATGCACGAGTACCTCGGGGTCGAGGTTCCCGACGACGCGCGCGGCGTGCTCCAGGACATGCACTGGGCGGCCGGCGGGTTCGGGTACTTCCCGACCTACGCGCTCGGCAACGTGATCTCGGTGCAGATCTGGGAACGGGCGAAGGAAGACCTCGGCGAACTCGACGAGCGCTTCGAGCAGGGCGAGTTCGGCGAGTTGCGCGAATGGCTGCGGGAGCACCTCTACCGGCTGGGGCGCAAGTTCACGCCGCAGGAGACGATCCAGCGCGTCACCGGGGGCCCGATCGACGCGAAACCGTACGTGCGGTACCTCCGCGAGAAGCTCGCCCCCCAGGCCGTTTGACGGTCGGGACCGAATCGCCGCAGCTCGAACGGCTGAAGGCCGTCCTGGCAGAGGTCGCGGATCTCTCTCACGCCCAGCAGATCCTCGAATGGGACGCTCGCGTGTCGATGCCTCGCGCTGGCGCCGCGGCCCGTGCAGACGTGGCGTCGACGGTGACACAACTCGCCCACGGACGCTTCGTCTCGGACGACGTTGGGAAGCTGCTGGCCGACCTGGACGCCGACGGCCACGATCCCGACTCGGTCGAGGGCGCGCTGATCCGGATCACCCGGCGCGAGTGGGAGCGAGCGAGCAGGATCCCGTCCGAGCTCGTCGGCGAGATGGTCCAGGCGAGCGGCCTGGGTGTGGCCGCGTGGGACGACGCGAAAGGCGCGTCGGACTTCGAGTCCTTCAGGCCCCATCTCGAGCGTCAACTCGAGCTCAAGCGCCGCTATATCGCATGCTTTCCCAAGACTGACGATCCCTACGACGTTCTCCTCGACGAGTACGAAGAGGGCCTCACGACCGCGCAGGTCGAAGAGATCTTTGGCCGGCTCAAAGGCGAGCTCGCGCAGCTTGTCGATCGGCATCGCGGGGACTCGGTCGAGGACGTCCCAGGCCCGTTTCCCGTCGAGCGGCAGCACGAGGCAGGGCAACTGGTGCTGGCGGCGTTCGGCTACGACTCGGAGTCGTGGCGGCTCGACGAGACGCCGCACCCGTTCGCGGCCAAGCCGGGCGCCGGCGACATCCGTCTGACGACTCACACGGACGAGAGGGATCTCACGTCGCTCTTTTCGACGATGCACGAGTTCGGGCACGGCGTCTACGAGTTCGACATCGACTCCTCTTTCGCACGGACGCCGCTCGGCCGGGGGACGTCCAGCGCCATCCATGAATCGCAGAGCCGGACGTGGGAGAACCTCGTCGGACGAAGTCCGGGCTTCTGGCAATGGTTCTATCCGCAGCTGCGAGCCCTGTTCCCCGACGCGCTCGGCGGTGTCGACGAGGTCTCGTTCGTACGCTCGGTCAGCGCAGTGCGGCCCGGACTTAGCCGCGGCGATGCCGACGAGGTGACCTACGGGCTGCACATCATCATGCGGTTCGAGCTCGAACGGGAGCTGCTCGCCGGCACCGTTGCGGCAGGTGATTTGCCGGAGGTCTGGAACGCCCGCATGAAGGAATCCCTCGGCGTCGACGTTCCGGACGACGCGCACGGCGTGCTCCAGGACATGCACTGGTCGACCGGGCTGTTCGGGTACTTCCCGACCTACCAGCTCGGCAACGTCATCTCGGTGCAGATCTGGGAGGTCGCGCGTGCGGCGCTCGGCGAGCTCGAGGAGCAGTTTTCCCGCGGTGAATTCGGGCCGCTGCGCGAGTGGTTGAGCGAGGAGATCTACCGCCACGGCAGCAGGTACCCACCGCCTGACCTGTTGCGTCGTGTGACCGGATCCGGCATCGATCCCGAGCCGTATCTGAAGTACCTCCACGCGAAGTTCGCGTGAGGATCTGCGTCATCGGTGCAGGCGCCATCGGCAGCCTCTTCGCTGCGCATCTCGCGAAGGTTGCGGACGTGCTCGTGCTCACGCGTCGCAAAGAACACGCGCAGGAGTTGAACGACCGGGGGCTCCAGGTCAGCGGCCGGCACGACTTCACCGCGCGGGTGACGGCGGTAGCCGACGCCAACGAACTGCCCGAGTTCGATGTTGGAATCATCGCGACGAAGGCAAACGGCGTCGAAGAGGCGGCCACATCACTGGCGGGCCGATTCCCTGCCGCGACGATCATGACGGTGCAGAACGGTCTCGGTGCAGAGGAGATCGTCCACCACCACGGCGAGTGGCCACTGATCTCGGCAGTGACGTTCATGAGCGGCACCAAGCATTCCGACACGCATGTGGAATACATCCTCGACACGCCGACGTGGCTCGGGCCGTACGGGGCAACGCCGTTCGAGCGCGTGGAGGAGCTCGCCCGGGTCTTAGTCGAGTCCGGGCTCGAGGCCGAGGCTCTGCCCGACCTGCGTCCCGCCCAGTGGTCGAAGCTGATCTTCAATGCCACCGTCAACGGTGTCGCCGCCCTGACCGGGCTGCCGCACGATGAGCACTTCGCCGCCGAGGGCGCCGAGTCCGATCTCGGCCACCTCGTCCACGCGCTCGTGAACGAGGGCAAACGTGTCGCCGTAGCAGAAGGTGTCGTGCTGCACGACGATCCGTGGGAGATGAACGTTCTTGCCACCAAGCGCGGGAGCGCGCACTATCCCTCGATGCTCGAGGACGTCGAGGCGCGGCGACCGACCGAGGCGGAACTGATCAACGGCGCGCTCGTCCGGGAGGCAGAGCGTCATGGGGTGGACGCCCCTCTGCAGAACGCCGTTTACCGACTCGTCGCGGCCAGAGAGGCGTCCTACTCGTGAGGGTTTGCGTAGTCGGCTGCGGGGCGGTCGGCTCGCTCTTCGCCGCGAACCTCGCAGGGCTGAAAGACGTCGAGGTCTGGGCCTACGACCTCTCGAGAGAGCACGTCGACGCAATCAATCGCGATGGGCTGCGGCTCAGCGGCGCAGGCGAGGTGTTGGGGCGACTGACGGCCACCTCCGACCCCGCCGCGCTCCCGGCATGCGACTTCGGCATCGTGGCGACGAAGGCGATGCACACCGCGGCTGCGGTCGAGGCGACGGCGGCCGCGTTTGTGGGCGGGTGTGTCGCGACCGTCCAGAACGGCCTGGGGAACGAGGAAGCGATTGCAAAACACGCCGAGCGGGTGATTCGAGGCACGACCTTTCCAGCCGGCAAGCTGGTAGGGCCAGGCCACGTCCAGTGGGACGTCAAGGGCGACACGACACTCGGGCCGTTCGAGCCCCGCCCGGCTCCGTTCGAGGAGGTCGAGCGACTCGCCGAGGCTTGTACCCGAGCCGGGATGCCGACGACGGCCGTGCGAGACGCGCGCGGTCCGCAGTGGCGGAAGGTGATCTTCAACGCGGCAACGAATCCGGTCGGCGCGCTCACGCGCTTGACGCACGGGCGTGTGTGCGAGGACCCTGAGCTTCGGCGGCTCGTCACCGGCCTGGTGGACGAGGGCAAGGCCGTCGCCGCGGCGCAGCGGATCGAGCTCGACGCCGACCCGGAGGACCTGATCGACCACGCCGCGAGGCCGGAGGTCGCCTACGACCACAAGGCGTCGATGCTCCAGGACGTCGAGGCGCACCGTCCGACGGAGATCGACTACCTGAACGGCGGCATAGTCCGTTTCGGCAAAGAGCAGGGCGTCGCGACGCCGTTGAACCGTGCGATCTGGTCGCTCGTGAAAGGGTTGGAGCAGTCATGGTGAGCCGAGAGGAGATCGACCGCCGCTACGGCCTCGCCCGCGCAGCGATGGCGGAGCAGCACCTGGACGCGTTGCTCGTCTGCGGCTCCGAATACACCGGTTTCGAGGGCGCGGTCACGTACATGTCCGGCTTCGTGATCGTCCACCGCTACGCGTACGTCTTGCTGCCGCGCGAGGGCGACCCGACGATCATCTTTCCGGCCGAGGCGCGCTACGTCGGGGAGCACGGGGCTTCGTGGATCGAGGATCAGGTTTTCGCGGAGCGTCCCGGCAACTACATCGGCGACCGCCTGGTCGCGCAGCGGGTGGGCGTGTACGGCCTCGACTACGTGATGGCCGTCCGGGACTTCGAGGCCGCGCATCTGCGCGTCGAGTTCGTGCCGTTCGACGTCGAGTTCGACCTGGCACGTGCGGTCAAGAGCGCGGCGGAGATCGAATCCGTGCGCGACTCGGTTCGCATCAACACCGAGGGCTTCTGGGCGTTCCTGGAGGCGTACCGCCCCGGCAGGTCGGCGGCGGAGGTGCTTGCTCCCGCGGAGCGGCTCTTCGTGGAGGAAGGCTGTGGGCGGCTGACCATGAACATGGTGCTCGTCGGGGCAGAGTTTGCGCTCGCTCGCAAAGACACGCTCCTCGGTGACTTCTGCGTCCCGTCGCTCGAGATCGCCGGTCCGGGCGGCCACTGGGTCGAGGTGTCGCGCGCGATCGGCGAGCCGAATGCCGAAGTGAGCCGGACGCTGGAGGCCTATGAAGAGTACTTCGAGGCAGCAAAGGCGGGCCTCCGTCCCGGGGCGACGGCTCACGATGTTCACCGCGCGGTCTCGCAGGGCTTCACCGGCCGCGGCTATCAGCTGGGTCACGTGACGGGGCACTCGATCGGCATGACGATGATCGAGCATCCGAAGATCGGCGAGGGAGTCGAGACCGAGCTTCGAGAGAACATGGTCTTCTCGATGCATCCGCATGTCATCGCGGACAACGGTATGGACTGTCTCTATATGCAGGACACGTGGCTCGTCACCGCGGACGGCGGCGAGCCGCTCGCGGGACTGCCGATGCGGATCTTTCGGTCGGGCGAGACACGGAGCTAACCGACCCCTGCGGCTCGGGGAGGAACTCGGAAAGCGACCGTCGGGGTCGCTTGCGATGCCGACTTCGAGGACGGGCGGGCTTGGCCCGCGCGTCCGCTCTACGCCCGATCTGGGTCTTCCCTCGAAGCGGCCCTTAGTGACCGCAACGACAGATCGCCTCGCCGAGCTCCGAGCGCTCGAGCTTGAGCCCGCAGCGCGCGCAGAGAGGCGGGGCGATCTGGGCCCGCACGAGGAGCGCCCGCATCAGGCTGGCCCAGAGAGCCAGGTAAGGAAGGAGAAGCTGGCCGCTCATGCCGTTCTTTATCGGCGCTGAGGCCGCCCGGGTTTAGCGGACGATCACGAGCTGGGTCATGCGGGCTGGGTGGAGAGAGCAGAAGAGGCGGTACGTCCCAGGGCGGGTGAAGCGGTACGTGAAGGTGCCACTCCGCATGCTCGGAGATGCGAACCCTGCGGGGCCGCTTGCGACGGTTACGTCGTGGTCGACGCCGCCGCGGAAGTGCCAGGTGAAGCTCGCGCCGCGGTGCAGCGAGACCCGCTGCGCGCCGAAGACGTAGTCGCCGACCCAGGTGCTGCGGACGTTGCGGCGGAGCGGCCCAGTGGGATTCTTGAGCAGCTCCACCCTGACGCGTTCGGCCGTGGAAGGCGGGGGCACCGACGAGGTATATGCAGCGCAGGAGGAAGTGGAGCCGGGCGCGAGGTAGAGGATCATGATCCCCATCACGCGCACGTGAGGCCGCGAGTTGTCGTACGTCGCAGTGAGCTGCAAGGTGTCACCCGCGCGCACGGGCCTGCCCAGTGGATCGGCGAAGCCCGTCATGTGCAGCGGCCCCGGCTCGTGCAGGACAGGCCGCGGGAAGACGAGGCCCCAGGTCGGATACGAAGTGAACAGCGACCCGCAGCTCGTGTCACTGACATCCAGCGAAACACCGCCCCCGTGCAGGTGGCCTCCGGCGGCGACGAAACGGCCGCTCTCCGGTAGCTGGAAATCGGCTGTGCGCGAGACGGTCGCGCCGGGCTTGCCGGTCCCCGCCACGCTGAAGACGGGATCGGCGCGACAGTTCTTGACGTCGAGCCAGACGGGCTTGACGGCGGTGAGAGGCTCGCCCGTGACGTAGCGGACGGTGTAACGGATCTGCACCACCATCGTGTGCGGATGATGGTTCATCAGCATGTACAGGAGTCCCCAGGTGTCCGAGCCGCGGTTGGGATAGCCGTAGCCCTCCGGAAGCGATAGGGCGAAATGCTCCTCGCCCTCGGCATAGAACCGCTGGGCCCGGAGGCTCGAGGCGTTGCCCGAGTAGTCCTCGATGCCCGAGCAGGTGTAGTCCGGCACGCCCACCTTCGCGAAGACGACGTGATGGAGCATCACGTCCTGCATGGGGACCGGATTCCCGAGGACGTCGACGACCTCGGCGGTCATGCCGACGACGTATCCGTCGACCTGCGGCGAGGGGGCAAGGCGCACGCCTCGCGCCACCTCGAAGGCGGTCACCGTGATCGGTGACGTCTCCAGCACGAGGGTTTCGGTGGCGGCCGCGGCGCGGCCGGGAAGGAAGAGCGCGGCCAGGGTCGCCAGAACCAGCAGGCGCAGGGCAAGGCGCATCCGAATGAATCTACCACCGGTAGGCGACGGGTAGAATGGCCGCGTGGGCTGGCTGATGATCGCCCTGCTACTCGGCACCGTTGCGGCCGTCATCGGCGCGGAATGGCCACGGCTTTCCGGCCGATTCGGAAACGAGGCGCGGCTTCGGCGTGAGCGCGCGCACCGTAAGAGCCAGCTCAAGCTGCTCCGGACGGAGACCGAGGAGTTCGCGGCGAGCGTCGAGCGCGACCTCAACGAGCTGCCGACGATCGAAGAGACCGACCGGAAGCGCTAGGTCATCTAGGGCCGCACGAAGGTCGTCCGCAGCGTCCGGGTGTTCGGCAGGATGCGGGCGACGTTCTCCATGTTCTTCGTCTCCTGATAGTCGGAGACGGTGAAGGTCAATGCGTGCCGCCCGCGTGCAAGGTCCGCCAGGGGCACGCGCGCGCGGCCGGATGCGTACGAGGCCGACACGAAGTCGCCGTCGATCTGGACCTGAAGCGACAGCGGATCGACGCCTGAGCCGCGGTCGCTGACGGCCAGTTCGAGGAACCCGTTGCGAACGCCGAGCACTCGCACCGAAGGAGGCTGGACGTCGCCTTGCCAGAACCGGAAGCGAAACACGCCGGAGCGCGCGCCGCGCGGCGTGTCGAAGACGACGTCGTACACACCGGGAGCGGGGAGGACCACGCCGGCGACGAGCCGGTGACGACCGTAGCTGCCGCGGTACGGATTCTGGTCGAACGGCAACCCCGTGTAGCCCGCGAGCCGGTTCTCGTCGCCGGCGCGAACGACGCGCGGCTCGACTCCGACGCCGCGGTTGCGGGCGATCACCGCCACGCCGAAATTCGCGATCCGACCGTGAATGTGGACGCGATACACGACTTCGCGTCCGGTGAGTCGGATCGGGAAGGAAACGTGGCCGGGCGAGACCTCGGGATACCGATAAGACGACACGCGGGCGGCGCCGCGCGTCGTGTCCGCCTTGTACTCGCCGGGACGCACGAGCGCGGTGCGTCGATCGAGCCGAAGCTTCGGCCGCTCGACTCGGATCCAGAAGGGGATCCTTCGCCGGTTGCCTTCGCGCGAGAGGATCACGAACCCCGTCGACTCACCTTCGGGGGCGTTCCGAGGAACGACCACGCGCACGGGAACGAGACCGGGCACGGTCACCTGAGCCGGAACCGAGAGCAGCGCACCGGGGACGCTGGTGGCGACGTTCCAGACTCCAGCACCTCCGCCTGCGTCCGAGAGACTCAGTGTGCGCCGAGCAGTCGCGCGCGGCTTGAGCAACCCGAACGAGAGGTTGGTCGGGCTCGCGAACACGAGCGGCTGATCGGCTCGGACGAGATCGATCCGGCCGCCGCCCTCACGCAAGGGGTTGACCTCTGCCGAGCCGCCGTTGTGAACGGGGTCACCGGTGAGGACGAGCGCTGACTTGATCTGGGCCGGCGTCCAGGTCGGGTGACGCTGACCCAGCACGGCCGCCGCACCGGCAACGTGTGGCGCGGACATGCTGGTCCCGCTGAGCTCGACGAAGCCGCCCCCGGGTGCGGCCGAGAGCACGCTGTCGCCCGGTGCGGTGACGTCCGGCTTGAAGAGGAGCGAGTACGGCGTGGGCCCGGCGGACGAGAAGTTCTCGACGTTGTCCACGTTCGGGCTGCCGTGGCCGCCACTCGATGCAGCGACGGAGATCGCCTTCGCAGCGTTCGCCGGTGAGGTGATCGAGCCGAAGCCGAATTCGCCGAAATCGTTGCCGGCGGCGATTGCCGAGACGACGCCCGCGTCGGCGGCGGCGTTCAGCGCCCTCGCGACAACGTCGCGGGCCGGCTCGATCTCGGTCTCGCCGATGGAGAAATTGATGACGTCCATGCCGTCCCGCACCGCCATCTCGATCGCGGCGGCGAGCTCCGGTGAGTTGCCGTTTGCACCGAACTCGCTCGGGATGCTGAGGGCTTTGTAGTTGCCCAGGTAGGCACGGGGCGCAATCCCGGAGAGCCGGAGCCCGGTCCTGGTGAGCGTGTTGTTGTTCCCGGCCGCTATACCCGCGACGTGGATGCCGTGGTCGGAGAGATCGGGGTCGAACGGCAGCTTTGCGTTCGCGTAGGCCGGTGTTGCAGGAGCGAACGCTCTGGCGACGATCACCTTGGGCGTCGTGTACGCGGTCTGACCCTTCGGAAAGCCCGGCGGATACGCGTAACCGGCCGGGGCGAAGAACGGGTGCGTTTGGTCGATGCCGTCGTCGACGATCGCGATCTTCATCCCCTGTCCTGCGGTCGCAAGCGTCGGACCCCAGACGGTCGGCGCGCCGATGAGCTGCGGCGTCCTGTCGAGCAGCGTGTGGTAGCGGACGCTCGGCCAGACCTGTGCGCCCGCCATCCTCGAGAGCCTGGTGAGCTGAGAGCGCGGGACGACGACGGCGAAGCCGTTGAGGACGACGCCAAAGCGCCAGCGCACCCGGGCTGCGGGAATCCTCGTGCGGATCCGGGCCTGTAGGAGACGCTGTGCGGAGTCGAGCCGCAACAGGTAGTCGCGGCTCGCCGGCGCACGCAACAGCAGGCGGTTCGGTCGCGCGAAAGAGGAGAAGGCGAGCGTCCCGTGCCGCGCGAACACCTCGGCGAGTGGCGGCGCCTTCAGCGTCACGAGCACCTCGACGTTCCCGGCGCGAGCAGCGGGAGCGAGCGAGAGCGCGAGCAGTCCGCAGATCAGGAGACCCCGTCTCAGGCCGGAGATCGTACGGCCATTTGCCGATGGAGTCGGCCGTTGGGCGACGCGGCAGCTATGAGCGAATCAAGGCCTGGCTAGACTGTGCGTCCGCGCGGATGTGGCGGAATTGGTAGACGCGCACGGTTCAGGTCCGTGTGGGGGCAACCCCGTGGAGGTTCAAGTCCTCTCATCCGCATAGCCAAAACATGCGGTGTGCGTGCCCAATTGGTGCCCAAACGTCTGAGAAGGGAGCGGAGCAATGAGAGCAACGCCGACCAAGACGAAACGTTGGACGGTCTACGGTCGAGACGACGTACGAGCATGAGGAAGGCTGTGAGCCGCACGTCGGCAGTCCAGTTTTGTTCCAGGACGGCTCAGGGCGACCTCTCGTCGCTTGCGTCACCGAAGTGCATGACGAATCCGACACGGTGCTCGCCAAGTTCTACAACCAGCCCTAGGCCGCACTAGCCCGTTGTCTCCTTCGCGTCGTAGGCGTCAAAGGCCGCGCGCAACTGATCGTCCGTCCGCTTGAGCCAACGCGCGTAGGTGTCCTCGATCTGAACGATGCTGGTGCCCATCACCCGGGCGAGGTACCAGCGTTCGATACCCGACTCGATCGCCCAGGTCGCGAACGTATGCCGGCAGTCGTACAACCGGCGATGAGGGATGCCAGCGGCGCGTATGGCCGGTGCCCATTCGCGGTGCCGGAACTTCTCTGTGTCGATATGTCCGCCGCGTGGTGCGGGGAAGAGGAGCGGGGAGTCGATCCTGGGCGGCATCGTGTCGAGCGCATCGAGTACGACCTTCCGCAGGGGCACGGTTCGGACTGATCCGTCAGTCTTCCCGCCCTCTTTGAGGACGCCTCCCGTGAAACGCCGCCGAACATGCAGGATGCTGTCTTGGCGGTCGATGTCGCGCCGTTCAGGCGCGAATAGTTCCTCCGGGCGTAGGCCGCAGCCGATCCCGACGAACGGAATCGCCCGGTAACGCTTGTCGAGTTCGTCGGCGACCGCTTCGACCTCGGCCCAGGACTCGAACGGCAGAACCTCGCGCCGCTCGTGCCTCTTCCGCTTTGGGTTGCGGATTCCATTCGATGGGTTCCGTGTCGCCAGGTCGCGGTCGATCGCCCACGAGAGAGACTGCCGAAACGCCCGGAACACGTCGTGGCGGCTGCCGGCGGGTAGCCGTTCGCGCCAGTCCTCGAGCTCGACCTTGTTCGGCCCGTCCGGGTGCCGTTCGCCGAACGTGTCGCGTGCGTGCCTCAACTGAACCTGTAGCTTCCGCTCTGTGGCCGGGTCGACGGTGCGGCCGTGTCGTTCCAGGAACAGGCCGATGAGCGCGTCGATAGTCTGCGGTCGTTTGCTTGCGGGGATGAAGGTGTCGCCGCGCCGAAGCGAGGCGACCTCCATCACTTTCGCGTCAAGCCAGGCACGAGCGATCGTCTTTGATTCGAAGCCGCCGTGGAAGCGCCTGACACCGGCCTCGTCATAGAAGCGGGCACCCCAACGCTTGCCCCGCTTGACGACCGAACCCCTTTGCGCGCTAGGCACTTGCTCTTTCCTTGAGCTCGGGGATGGCTCTTGCCTGAAGTTCGTCCAGTTGCGCGGCAAGCCGATCGATGACGCGCTGCAGTTTGAGCGCGGCTCGCTTCGCACGTTCGACCTCGGCGGGCGTGAGTGTCCGTGCCTCCATCTCCGCCTCGCGAGCGCGCGCTGCGTCCTTCGCGCCGTCGATTTCCTGGCGGATCTGGCTCAGTGCTGAGGACATTGTCCTCTCCTCTCAGCGCAGTGCCCCCGGACAGCGATAGGCCCGCCGCCGGGGGCAAGCGCATCTAACCAAGTGAGGAAGTCGGGGCCTATCCGACATGCCGTCATCTTAGGACCTTCTGCGGCGGCTGTGAACCCTTGGGTCCGCGGCGTTGCGCCTCGACCCACTCAAGGACCTCGCTCTCGCGGAACCTGACTGCGCGGCCAAGCTTGAAGCCTGGAAGCTTTCCGCTCTCGAACCAGTCGAGAACGGTGGCCGGGGAGAAGCTGAGGACTTCGACGACCTCTCGCGCGTTGAGGAGCCGATCGTTCACAACCGGACGGCTCCGTAGAAGGCTTCCTGTTCGTCGCGGTGTGTCTCGCAGAACCATTGGCCGGCGTACGCGAACACCCGGCCCTCGGCTTCGCAGACGTAGCACTTGCCGTTCTGCGATTCGCCCAGTGATTCGGCTCTCTCGAGCGCGAGTTCGGCCGCTTCGTGGTGGCGGCGGTCGAGCATCCACAACAGAAGCCCAACCGGGTTTGGTGTCGCCTGTGTGAATGCGCGGCGGGCGACAACCTCGAACCGCGTGGATGGTCGCGCCACGCCCGCCGTGCTGCGAACTCCTCGCGAACGCAGACCCGGCCCGCTACGAACGAGCCGCACTGCGCTGGCTCCAACCGTTCATCGACGAACGGCTGCCACCGCTCACCGAGGTCACGCTCGCTGCATCAGCACTCGCCGAGCTTCGCCACGGCAACCGCAACACAGGTGTCGAGACGCTGAAGCGCTTGCTGCGCAGCGGATAGGCGAATACGGTTGCTCCGCAATGCGTCTATACGCGCTCGTCGAGGCCGGCGATCCCCAAGCGATAGACGTCTACCTCTGCGAGGACGACGCCCGCCGCGCGCTCGAGGACTGTCTCTGGTCTCTCGGCGTCGCGGCGTTCGAGCGTCTCAGCGGATGTTTGCGGCAATGACGTCCCGAGGGAAGACGTAGACAACCGTCTGCGGTCCGAAATGGCGTGTTACGGTGGACGGCCCGAACGAGGGAGGCGGTCTGAACGTCATCCCCCCAAGCCGATCGACGATGAGGAACGTCGGTCCCGGTCTTGGCTTGAACCACGAGTCGATCGTGAAGTCGGGGATCTTGCACAGATGAACGCCGTCTGCGCAGGCCTGCGCGGATACGATGACAAGGCGTAACCCGCTCTTCCACATCAGGCTCTGGGAGTCGTAGTAGCCCGCGTATCCGTGCTCGAGGCCACGCTGCTCGAGGAAGTGAATGACCTGTGGCCCGTAGACGCTGGCACCGTAACTGAGGTACCTGTGCGTCTTGACGATTGCAACCATGTTCACGGATCCGACGAAGGCGATTGCGACGGCAGCGAGGATGCGGCCGGCGTTCGAGCCGGCCGTCATGAGACCGACGCCTGCACCGGTTGCCGGAATCAGCGCGAAGAGGTAGTTGGGGCCGCCGGTGACGTTCACACCGGTACCGATGTTCGTCAACCAAAATGCACACGCGACGAGAAGAGCGGAGACGGCCCAATAGCATGCGTACGCGGTGCGCTGGGGATCAGAGCGCCGTAGGAGAAACCGCGCCGCTGCGACGAGCGTTGCGCCGACTCCGGCGAATGCGATGAACGTGATCGCGTACCGCAATCCGGTGCTCGGATAGACGCCCGGGAAGTAATGGTTGGCGCCGAAGAGCAGAGCGGTGGACTTGCCGAGCTTGATGAGGTTCGTGACGTCGTCGCCGACGCCCGCGAGTTGTACTGTGACCGGAACGAGGTGGAAGCCGAGCTCGCGCATGACGAAGTCCGTCGTTGGCACGCCGACGAGCGTGAGGCCGCACACGAGACCTCCTCGGAGCGCGATGTCCCGTCTCCGCGTCAGGAACACGAGAACGAGGGTGCCGACGAAGAATGGCGCGATACCGGCGATCCAGAGGATGCCGTCCGATGCCGTGTTCACCGCCGCGAGTACCCCAATCGCAATCGTCAGCAACCATGAACGGGTGCGCGCGAGCACAACGAGATAGGCAGAGAGGACGGCGGCGGTGAATGGTGTCGACGTGTGGAAGTTCACGATCACGAGGTTGGAAAGGGCGGCGGGGCCGACGACAATCGTGCACGCCGCCGCTAGGGTTCCGGCAGTGCGCCCCGCGACACGCCCTGTCGCCCAGCCGACGAGGGCAGCGGTCAGGACGACGAACACGTAGCCGGTTGCCTCCCAGACGACCACGTGGCCCGGTAGATGACGTGTCGCGAGCATCCACCACAGAGACGTCCACCAGCCGAACCGCGGTATCACGACCGTGTGATGCGGGTGATAGAGCGACGCGATCACGAACGCGCCTGCGGCGTCGGTGTTCCAATACAGGCGCTCGACCATCCGCGGAAAGCTGACTGCGACGCACGCTATGTACGCCAGGACCGTTAGCGCCGCCAGCGCCTCGGCCGTTCGTGACGCTTTAAACCGTGTCGAGGGACGTGCCGCCAGGCGGCCTAGCCTATCCTCGCGCGATGCTGTCGTTGCGGGTCGTCACTTCGGTCTTCAACCTCGAGCAGGATCTCCGCGCCGACGTTCGAATAAACGACGGGCGGCGGGACACCACGCGGCACTAACGAGGGATTTGGCCTAGCTCTCCGGTTCGAGGTGGGCGTTGAAACCGACGCTGTAGGCCTCGTCCGCGAATGCCGTCGCCTGGGCTTCATCGATGAAGCCCTTCATCATCACCTCGTACCCGCCGCACGGGTCGCTCTCGAGCTGCGCATTCGGGAAGCCGCTGATGGCAACGCGAGCAAACCTTCAGCCCATCGAAGAACCCATGCCACTGAGACGTCACTCCTTACGCCCGCCACTTCTCTGCATCGAATGTCTCTCGCGAAAAGTTGCGGGGGTGAGACACAGTCGGTTCGCCCGGCTCGAGGCCACCCCTCCCCTCTTACTGGCCGAGAACTCATGCCAAAAAAACCCGCGAGTCGAGGGCGGGGTGAGATGGCGCGCAGACCCCCCGGACTCGACCCTCCCCAGGGTTAGCGGGGCGAGGCGACCCCGCAAGAAAGGATCGCCTCGCCTTCGGCACGAGAGGCGGACGCACGAGTTCACCCACCTCAGGGGAGGGCAGCGCTCGTTGCGGCATGGTTACCCACGTCCGCCCTTTCGTCTCATGCGGCCTGTTCGGTTGCCGGCTCGAACAGCTGCTCGCGACCCTTGACCGCCGGGTGGTTGCTTGGAACGGTGTCGCCCTGGCGGATGATGTGCTCGACGCCTTTGACTGTGCAGGCGAACGAGGTGACAGCGACGAGGGTTTTGCTTGCTGCCATCACAGCACCTCGAGGTAGCGGAAGGCGTTTGGTGCGACGACGCCGCCACCCACAGGGAAGTAGTAGTAAAGACCTGCCAACCCGGTCGATGATCGCGTAGCCGGTGTTCCAATCACCGGCGACCATGATCTTCGACCCGGTCGTGGTCGTGGTCACGAACGTCGACAGTTCTTCCTTCGGTGCGCCGAGGAAGTTGCCGCCACGGTCGCCGTCCGAGAACTGCCTCGGCTCCGTCGTGGAGCCCTGCGCAACGAACCTGTACGTCTTGTCCCAGATCGCCGGGCCTGCGGCGTAAGTGACGGCGGGAATGAACCTGGGCGGAAGCTGCGCCTTCAACAGCCACGGATCGCCGACGGCGTAGGTTGCCGACGTTTGCGTCTGCACCCTCTGCGTCGTCGTCAGTCCGTCGGTGCCGCCGATATTGAGCACGCCGCCGGGCTCGTTGGTGCCGGTGCCGAGCAGGAATTTCGTCGCCTCCAATAGCTCCGATGGTCGTCCGAGCCTGGGTATGGGTGCCGCTGTCGAAGCTTCCCGGCCGCTCTGATCGGGAGGATGAGTCGTCCTATGAGTCGAGGCTCGCCGGCAACGCTCCCGGCCTTGTGCTCGAAAGCCTGTCCGACGGACTCACTGCATACCGGCAGCCTTAGCGGCGGCGCCTTGGTCGTAGGCGTCGAACTCTGACAAGCCGTTACCCGTCGAGTCTCGGGGACGCCATCCCTTGCATTGGAGTGGCGCTGCGTACCCAAAAAGGCGCCGTGTGCGTTCTTGAGAGATGGAACGTAATTCGCTCTTTGCGCGCCGGGGAAGCCGCCGAACGCTTCGCCTGATCCGGGAGTGGCCCAAGCCCGCGTCAGGTCTAGCGGCTCGTGCCCGCTTGTCGAACCAGCGCCGCTTCGCGGTCCCTACGCGCCCGCGCCAAGCCGGCTGAACCAAGCTCAGAGCTCTCTACCGAGTGCCTTCCCCGCTCTTGCGGCAGTGGGCTTATGGTCTAGGTCCCTCAGCCTCGAGACGTGACGCGACGAGGGTGGCCGTCAGAGCCAGCAGAGTCAGCGCCAGGGCGTCGGCGCTGCCCCTGCGGTGCCCGATGTGCGGAGGCGATGTCTGGGAACTATCGCCCCGAGACCTGTCGCCGCACCTCGTCACCGAGAACGCCATATCGCGAACACCGCGGCGGCTGGGCTGGCGTTATAGAGCTGGCCTCACGGGGTTGCCGTTGAGGTCGGCAACGTCTCGGTTCGAACAGTTGCCGTGGTCTCGCTTGTCGTCTCGCTCGTGGAGGACGGCGTCGACGAGATGCCTGTCGTCGCGCCGACAGTCGACCGAGAGGCGGTCGTCGTCGCCGGGGCCGTCGTTGTCGCTTCAGACGACGTGGGGCCTGAGGAGCTGTCGCGCGAGCTCACCGCAGCGGACGCTTGTTGGTCGAGTGTGATCGCGGGTCGCCGTTTGGAACGGCCGGAGCTGATGCCGGCCGATTCGTCAGCAGGAGGGCGCCCAAGAATCCGGCGAGCGTCAGGACTGCAAGCGAACCGCCCGCGAGGAGCGGCTTCGGCGAGAGGCGGCGCTGCGGCACCCCGAGGCCCACGACCTGTGTCTCGGCCTCAGTCCCGATGTTCTTTTTCTGACTAAGGTCGAGCGCCTCGAGAAGCGCGGCACCGTCGGCTGGGCGAGCCTCGGGGCGCTTGGCGAGGGCCGACGTAACCAGTCTTGCCAGCGACACAGGCGCCTCCGGACGAATCGACGCAAGCGACGGCGCCTCCACGTCGCGATGCATCGCAGCGAGCTCTACGGGACTCTGCGCCTCGAACGGGCCGACCCGAGAGAATCCGATACAACAGCACGCCGAATGAATAGACGTCGCTCGCCGGAGTGGCCGGCTCCCCCCGCGCCTGCTCGGGCGAGATGTATGCCGCCGTCCCGAGGACCATTCCGGCCTTCGTAATCGTGTCGACCCCCCCAATGCGGGCTATCCCAAAATCCGCGATCTTTGCTCGCCCCTCGACGTCGAACAACACGTTCCCCGGCTTCATGTCGCGATGGACGACGCCACGCGCGTGCGCGTGGGCCAACCCGGCGGCGATCTCGGCGGCGATCCGCGCCGTGTCCTCGTCAGGCAGGCGCAGCGGCGCGTCGAGTCGCTGTTCCAGCGATCCGCCGGGTAGGTACTCGAAGACCATGTACGGGCGGCCTTCCTCCTCGCCGTAATCGAAGAGTTGCACGATGTTCGGGTGAGCGAGGGCGGCCATCGCCTGCGCCTCCCGTTCGAAACGGGAGCGTTCAGCGTCTGGCGCGAGCAGCTTGACCACGACCAGACGCTCGAGCAGGAGATCCGTCGCCATTCGGACCTCGGCCATCGAGGTCGTGCTTAACAGGTCATGAATGCGGTACCGCTCCGCCAGAATTCGTGACGCCATGCAGACACGTCATGCCCATACGACGACTTTGCTACGCGCCGCCCAGAGTGTCGACCGAGCGCGGTCTCCCCTGCGAGGGCCTTCCCCCTTTCGGTAGACGCCAGCGAGAAGCAGAACCCCCAACGGCGCTCACGAATCTTTTACAACAGGCAGCGATTTCAGGGCAGCTTGCAATCGAGCAGCGTCTGCATACAGTCAAGAGCAGGGGATCTTTGACGGGGGTTTCATGCGGCTGTTGCAGATTCGAGCTAGGACGGACGCGGATGCGGACTGCTTGATGCGGGAGCTAGCTGCGTACTCAGCAACGCGGTCGCGACGGGCGATCCTGGTCGAGCTTGAAGAGCGGTCGGAGACCGATGTGCTGGGCGTTCTGGCTGCGGTGGAAACGTGCCTTAGCGCCAACGAGATTCGTAGCGTGCGCATCCAATTGGACGGGCGCTCTTACATGCTGGCGCCCTCAGGTTAGAAGCGCCGCCGCCCGAACTCGCGCCCCTCGGAAGGCGAGCTACTAGGCAGAGAGAGCCCGAGCGGCCCCCCGCACTCTCCCTAGGAGAGTTGCCGTCAGCCGGTGAACGGCTCGGGCTCCATCAAGTAAGACGCGACTCGAGCTCGACTTCTTGCGTCCCACTAGTGGCCCAAACGTCCGAGAACGGGACCGGATGAACAAGCTGCGCATGTCTCCCACGGTAGGCAGTTCAATGGAGCGAAGCCACTTCACACCACACCGGTCCGAACTCCGCCACTTGTCTGAGAACCCCGTGGAGGTTCAAGTCCTCTCATCCGCGTAGCCAGCAGTGGCGTATCGGTGCGATCAGTTTTCATGCGGTCTTCGCTGGGGGCTATGCGATTTGGCTTTGCGAGGCCACGCGGCGTGCGCCCCAGAGTGTCCGGAGCCCGTTCGACCATTCCTGCTTGAAGGCATGCAGCAGGAGGCCCAGGACAATCGCATCGTCGAAGTGTCCGACGACAGGTATGAAGTCGGGGATGAGGTCGAAAGGCATAACGAGGTACAGCGCCGCGGCGGCTGCCAGCAGTTTGTACGCCGGCCGTTCGCGAGTGACCGCAGTGGAGGCCGCCTCGGTGAGGCTCTTGTCCTCGATCACAAACGACGCTCCATGCCACCCGAATTGGACGTACGGAGTCCATTCCCATTTGTCCTCGTCAGAAGTGACCTCCAGCAGCGCCTTCCTCTCGCCGGAAATCTGGGAAGGCGACCAGCAGAAGTAGTCGTCGAACGCCACGATCATCCCATGCTTGAGCCGAGGCTCGAGGAACCGGAGAACAGCTCTCGTGCTCGAGTAGAGATCGCAATCCACGTAAGCCAGGGCGATGTTCGTCGGTTCGTCGGTAATCGACATCGTCGACAGTGTGTTCTCGTAGAAGCCGGGAATAACCTCGTACGCGTCACGGGGAATGTCGTTCTTGGCGCATGTTGCATGGAACTCTTCGAGCGTTGTCGACAGACGCCCCGGTCCGCCATTCCGGGTGCTCGTCGGCCTCCACTTGTGGAGACGGCAGTCCTTTGAAGGAATCAAATGCCCAGAGTTTCGCAGGGTGACCACGGCGTCTAGCCTCCTGGTGCGCGAGCGCAAATGTCATCCCGCCCCAGCTCCCGAACTCGGCGTAGTCCCCGTCGATGCCGTTGAAACGAAGCGCCTTGAACGCGTTCGAGAAGAACTCCTGCCGGTATAGCCGCTCCCGGACGTAAACATCGAAGAAGTACTCCTGTGCCGCGCGTTCGGCCGCCTCGCCGACTGTCGGCGCAAAGAGCCGGACGAGATGCCCGTTGACCTTCTGCGCGACCTTCCCCAACCGGACCCGCACGGCAGCTGCTACTCCCTTCTTGGGTTTGGGGCGAGACAGTAGGGGGGCGATCGAAGCCGGCGCGCAACTCGGCCGCCCCATTACCCAAAAGTCCTATCAAAGGGTTCGTCCCTCATGCGCTACACGACGCCTCTGAAGATCTCGCCGGCTACGTGCCGGCGAGCTCGGGGTCGAGCGCCTCGAGTCCTGCGCTAGGTCCGAGACAGGGGAGGCTCAGCTCTTCTCATTCGCATTCGGCCCCAGCGCTTCTCGATCGCGATTCACGAGCCGTAGGGCCGCTCGCTGTGGTGCGTCCAGCTCCCGGTGGTCCTGCTGCAGATCGACCCAGAACGTGGTCCCTGTCTGCGGATCCTTCAATTCGATCTGGGCCGGCTTCACGCTCGCCGGCGTGAAGCCGACGACAACGTAGGTCCGCCCGTCATAGGTGACGGAGTCTCCGATCAGCATGTTCCGCAGTTCTCCTCCCCCAGGAGATGTCTCTCTCAGCTTGGCGCGCAAAGAGTCGGCGTCAACCCATCAAAGGTATGGATTACCGTCGTGCGGTTCGTCCGGTCTGACGGCGCCTCAAATGGTGAGAGGTGAGCGGAACGGCAGGAGGGTGCCATGCCCTTCTGGAGCTTTTTCTCATTCGTCAGTAACATCGGAGCCCGATGCTGCGACGGGGACTGGGGGTAGCGGCCATCCTGCTCGTCTTCGCCGCGCCTGCGCGGGCCGGGACGCTGGGACTGGCCGAGGTGCGCTCCGCCGACGGGACGTTGCTCGGAAAGGCCGCGGCCGGGGCCTACTCCTACCCGGCGGACGGGTCCATCCTCAGGATCGGATCGTCCAGGGCGACGGCGGCACGCGTCGAGCTGCGCAATGTCTCGATGTTCAACGGGCGGATCACCGTTCGCCAACTGGTCGTGCCGTCCCGCGGCCTCCAGGGAGCCAGGATCGACGGCCTCGTCGTCGACGGAACCGGCTATGTCGTCGGCCCGAACGCCATCATTCCGCTCGACGGCGGCAGTTACATCGTCGCGCTGCAGGAGGCGGTCTCGCCCGGAAGGACCGGCTCCGGCCTCGTCGCTTTGCGTGCTTTCGTCTCCGACCCCTCACTCGGCCTGGCACCCGGGACGCAGCTGCTCGTCGGACTCGCCCGTGCGGCCCATCCGGACTCCTCGAGCAGTCGGGCCGCAACGGTGCTGGGACTCCCACAGCTTCCGGCCGCCCAAGCGTCGATGGCCGGTGTGCCGACGTTCCTCGCGTCCGACATCCTGCCGCCGACCAACACGCTCGGCGGCCAGGCGGTCGCGCTCGCCTATCGCTACCTCGGCATCCCCTACGTCTGGGGCGGCGAGTCGCCTTCCGGCTTCGACTGCTCCGGCCTGACGATGTACGTCTACGGGCAGCTCGGGATCAAGCTCGGCCACTACACCGGCTTCCAGTACTACGCCGGATTGCGTGTCCCGCTCGACCGGCTGCAGCCTGGTGACCTTCTCTTCTTCCACGCCAACTCTGCCGGCATTCCGCAACACGAGGGGATGTACGTCGGAAACGGATCCTTCATCCATGCTCCGCAGACGGGTGACGTCGTGAAGATCTCGAGCCTGTTCGAAACCCGGTACGCGCTTTCATACGTCGGCGCGGTCCGGCCTTACGCGGCCGGCAACTCGCCTGTGTCGCTCTCGACCTGGACCTCGTTGTCCGGGTAGAGCACGCGCCAGACCCGGAGAAAGGTCTCGCTCGGGTGAACTTCTACGGCAGCGAGTCGAGCACCTCCGATGCGTGCCCCGCCGGCCTGATCCCCATCATCGCTCGTGCGACGTTGCCGTCGGGATCGATGACGAACGTCGAGCGGTTGATGCCCATGTACTTCTTGCCGGCAAAGCTCTTCTCGCCCCAGACGCCGTACTTCTCCGCAACCTGGTGATCCGGGTCGGCGAGGAGGGTGAAGGGGAGCTCGTGCTTCCTCTTGAACTTTTCGTGGGAGGAGACATCGTCCGGGCTGACGCCGAGCACTTCCGCATTGCGTTCGCGGAAAACGTCGTAGGCATCGCGGAACTCGCAGGCCTCGGTCGTGCACCCGGGTGTGGCGTCCTTGGGGTAGAAGTACAGAACGACCGCTCGGCCACGGAGGTCCGAGAGCTTGACCGTCTCCCCGGCGTCGCTCTGGAGCTCGAAGTCGGGGGCGGGCTTGCCTTCTTCGATCACGGTAGGTCCTCTCTGTAGGGTGCGCTCGCGATGCTAACGGTGCACCACGCGCTGGCATTCCTCGTGATCGGTGTTTGCCTCCTCGCGACGGTGCTCGCGCTCGTGGCGTATCGAAGGCGAGGTGGCGCGGGTGCCCTGGTGTCGCACGTGCTCGCGTTGGCCCAGACGCTGGTCGTCACACAAGTGGCAGTCGGCCTGCTGCTCCTTGGCGACCACCACCGCGCGGACAAGAGCGTTCATTACATGTACGGAAGCCTCGCGGTGCTCGCCGTGGCCTGGCCTTGGCTTTACGCCCCGCCGGATCCGCGGCGCCGGCTGGCGTGGTTCGCCGGAGCTACCCTGTTGGCAGCCGTGCTTGCTGTGCGGGCCTACATGACCGCCTAGGACCAATGCCAAAGTTCCTCTCAGACCGGCCGACGCTCCGAGGCTTCCTCGTCATCGGGCTGATCGCGCTCGTGGTCGTCGCACTCAACCAGTACACCGCGCTGCTTGCAATCGCGATGCTGCTGCGGATCGCGTTCTTTCTCGCCGTCGCCTTCTTCGTCTACCTGATGTGGCGCGAGCGGCGCGGCGAGATCGAGAGCTGGTCGACGCGCGAGCGCGTCGTCTTCTACGGCTCGGCTCTCCTGATCGTGGCGGCGATCGGCCTGTATTTCTGGCACGGGTTGCCGGGGTACGAGCAACTCGGCTTCCTGGGCATTCTCGCCGGCGCGGGGTACGCGATGTTTCGCGTCTGGCGCGGCCGGCATTCCTATTCGTAATGCCGAACGCTTGAGGGGACCGCTCACCCGACCGATTCGAGTCCGGTGACCCTTGGACGCCTCCTTCGGCCGCTGCCGCATCTGGATCGGC
>WNGE01000949.1_pt1 | contig 42085 bp, 32 predicted proteins | sample 5400651 | NCBI WGS metagenome assembly WNGE01 (sample SAMN13153370, study PRJNA577476) | soil metagenome | isolation source: 60 cm soil or saprolite under grassland replicate 2 | place: USA:California | collected 2016-06-15 | reverse complement strand
ACAAGGTCAGATCGTGTTCGTGAACTCAACCGCGGGCCTTCGCGCCGGCGCAAATGCCAGTCAGTATGCGTCAACCAAACATGCCTTGAAGGCGGTAGCGGACAGCTTGCGCGAAGAAGTAAACGCCGACGGCGTTCGCGTGCTGAGCCTGTTCCTGGGGCGGACCGCCAGTCCAATGCAGGCCAGGGTCCACGAAATGGAGCACAGGAAATATAGTCCGGAATTACTAATTCAGCCGGAGGATGTGGCAGCGGTTGTTATTAATGCCCTGACGCTGCCTCGAACTGCTGAAGTTACAGAAGTCAGCATACGGCCCTGCATGAAGTCGTACTAATCGCAGCCAGAAGTAAAAGACATAAACGTGATTCAGGAGAACAGATTATGAAAGTAGTTTTATTTTGCGGTGGTTTCGGCATGCGCATGCGCGAATATTCCGAAGCTTTGCCTAAGCCGATGGTGCCGATTGGATATCGGCCCATCCTTTGGCACGTAATGAAGTATTACGCCCACTACGGACACAAAGACTTTATTTTATGTTTAGGTTACAAGGCTAACATTATAAAAAAGTACTTCCTCGAATATGACGAGTGCGTGTCAAATGACTTCGTCCTTTCCCGCGGAGGCAAGAACATTGAGTTACTGAATAGCGACATCCATGACTGGAACATCACTTTTGTCGACACAGGGCTTACGTCGAACGTTGGTCAGCGTTTGAAAGCTGTCCGAAGGCAGCTTGAAGGAGAGGAGATGTTCCTTGCCAACTACACCGATGGTCTTTCGGACGTACCGCTCCCTGCAGTCATTGAATCTTTCAAGGACAGCGGGAATATCGCCTGCTTTGTGGGTGTGAAGCCGCGGGCCAGTTTTCATCTTATCACCATGGAGTCCGGTGGCGTCGTCACGAGCATCGAGCACATCGCGAAATCCGGGGCGCGGATGAACGGGGGGTTTATGGTGTTCCGGCAGGAGATCTTTAGTTACATGAACGACGGCGAGGAACTGGTAGAAGAACCGTTCCGGCGCCTCATCGGCGCCGGTCGGCTGATGGTCTATCCACATGACGGCTACTGGGCCTGCATGGATACTTTCAAAGAAAAGCAGGACCTTGAAGACCTCTTCGGTCGGGGCCGTGCGCCTTGGGCGGTGTGGAATAATCAGCACGAAATCACGAAATGATTTCGTGCAATCTGAATCGCTTGAAACGAGTGCTGTGCCTGGGGGCGCACAGTGACGACATCGAGATCGGTTGCGGTGGAACGATCCTTAGCCTCATCGAGAAGTCGAACCGAATCGAGTTCTATTGGCTCGTTCTATGTGCTAACCCGGAACGGACCATGGAAGCCAGACGCAGCGCCAACGCGTTCCTCGGGCGAGCGCGCAAGAAAACTATCGTCGTAAAACCCTTTCGAGACGGATTCCTGCCCTATCTCGGTCCACCGGTCAAAGAATGCTTCGAGGAACTCAAGAAAGTCTTCACGCCGGATGTCATCTTCACCCATTGCCGGCATGATCTTCACCAGGACCACCGTCTGGTGTGCGAGTTGACGTGGAACACCTTCCGGAACCATCTCATCCTCGAGTACGAGATCCCGAAATACGACGCGGATCTGCGTTCACCGAATTTTTTCGTACCGTTGAGCGAGGCCCACGCGCGCAAGAAAGTGAAGAGCCTGATCCGCTACTTTACCACGCAAAAGAAAAAGCAGTGGTTCTCTGAGGAATTGTTTTACGGTCTGATGCGGCTGCGAGCCGCCGAGGCCGCCTCACCCGCCCGTTACGCGGAGGCTTTTTGCTGCCGGAAAATGCATCTCGGAACGGTGAATTGAGCCGTGTAATAGCTCTGCGATAAATTTGCCCACCCGAATTCTATCCATGCATGACTATGTAATCATCGGAGGTGGAATCATAGGATTAGCGACGGCTATGGCTGTGGGCAAAAAATATCCCAGGGCGAGGATCCTCGTCCTGGAAAAGGAGCAGGATCTTGCGCAACACCAGACTGGGCGAAACAGCGGTATCATACATTCAGGTATTTATTACAAGCCCGGAAGGCTGAAAGCGAGGTTCGCCCGGGAAGGCAACCGCTCAATGATCGAGTTTTGCCGCGAGCACGGCATCAAGCATGAAGTCTGCGGAAAGATTATCGTTGCCACCAAAGCGTCGGAACTTCCGCTTCTCGACAGCTTGTTTCAACGCGGCCTCGATCACCGGCTCGCCGTTGCGCGCCTCGCGCCCGAACAAGTGCAGGAAATTGAGCCACATGTGCGCTGCCTCGCCGGCGTCAGAGTTCCATCAACGGGAATCGTCAACTACCGGGAGGTTTCTGCGAAATATGTTGAGCTGATTAAATCACAGGGTGGAACGGTGCAAACCGGCACGCGCGTTGACCGCTTGCGCGAGGTGAATGGGATTCAAGTTATCGAAACACCCCACGGAGAGTTTGAGGCCGGATTCGTTATCAATTGCGCCGGCCTGTTTAGCGATCGCGTGGCCCGCTTCGGTGGCCTCGATCCGGGTGCGAAAATCATCCCGTTCCGTGGCGAGTACTACGAGTTGGTGCCCGAAAAGCGGTATCTTGTAAGGACGTTAGTTTACCCAGTGCCCAATCCCGATTTTCCATTCCTGGGTGTTCATTTTACGCGCATGATTGATGGATCAGTCCACGCCGGACCCAACGCCGTACTCGCCTTCAAACGGGAGGGCTATCACAAGACGGACATCAACTGTGTGGATTTGTTTGAGACCATCACATTCCCAGGTTTCTGGAAGCTGGCGCGGAAGTATTACCGAGATGGGATTATGGAGATGGTGCGCTCCCTGAGCAAACGGACCTTCGTAAAGAGTCTTCAAAAACTCATCCCTGAAGTAACTGAAGATGACCTGGTTCCGACGCATGCTGGAGTCCGGGCGCAAGCCTTGATGCCCGATGGGAAACTGGTGGACGACTTCCTGATAGTGAATGGGAAAAATTCCATTCACGTGTGCAACGCGCCCTCCCCGGCAGCGACGGCCTCACTTGAAATCGGACGCTTTATTGCGAACGAACTTCCCGAAGTGACGTTGGCTCGCCGGCCTCGTCGCATTTATCTTGCCAATCAACAGATTTGTAGGGTAAACGACCTTGCATGACACGCGACAGCAGACAGATGCCGAACCATCGACAATTACCGGGCACTGCCACAGTTTATCGCAGACGTGAGCCGAGCGGGTCCTCTTGCCTGTTCGCTTTTCTGGTTTTTGCCGCGCTTGCATGCGGTGGCTGCCAGAGCCCGCTACCACCTTTGCCAAATCCGCCAGGTCCTCATACACCCGTGAGGCTCTCTCCCGGAGATGTGCTCAAGCTTTCCTTTGCCGAGGAAAGCGATTTGGATCAAACACAGAAAATTCGCAGGGACGGAAAGATAACTCTGCCGTTCCTTGGGGACGTGACCGCGGCCGGCAAGCGGGTTATCGATCTCCAACGTGAGCTTACCAGCCGCTATAAAGAGTATCTTGAAAACCCCGAGGTGCTGGTGACATTGGAGAGTGGTTCGGCAAACGTGATCATCTCCGGATTTGCAAGTAAACCGGCTAAACTTGTTTTTGATCGCCCCACGACCGTGTATCAGGCGATCATGGAAGCGGGCGGAGTAAGTGACTATGGAAGCCTCAGCAACATTCATCTCACTCGCATAATCAACGGAGTACAGGTGACTGAGACCATTAATCTTAAGCCGAGTATTCGCGGCCAGCCTACACAACCAAAATATGTCCAGGACGGGGACGTGATCTATATCTCGCGCAGCTTGTTTTGATTTGACGTGCCGGCAGGGCGCGACTTGCAAACATGATTTTGCCATGTCGAATTCACCGGAGCCGTTACCGCGTTGAATTTGTCCCTTTTTCGCTCCTCTTTATTGCTTTTTTGCTGACTGTGGCCAGTGAAGCGACGGCTCAAGAGGCGGTCGGTTCGATGGGAGAAGAAGCTGGCGTGAGCTGGTTCCCAGCTGTTCCGGTTCGAATCACAGCCGGCGTGGACGCCGGCTACGATGACCACGTTCTCGGGAGCAGCGCAACGGCGAATTCGAGCGGCCAAGGCTCACAAGGCTCATTTTTCTCAAGAGAAAATCTTGTCCTGACTTATGATCGGGCCCGTGAAGCCACGGAGGTTCGTCTAATAGGCGTGGGACGTTTTACTCAGTATCTCGATGCGGGAACAGATGACAAGGACGTCAACCTTACCTTAGCGGTTACGCATAATTTCTCGACCCGCCTTTCCTTCCGTGCCGACCTTTATGCCGCTTACCAAACCGAGCCGAATTTCCAATCCAACGTTGGCCCGCAAAACGTGCGCGCTCCTCACTTCGACATGAGGGATATTTTCTCACTGAGCTATCATTGGTTACCGCGATTGGCCACTATAACAAGCTACACCTTCGACCGCATTAAGTATGAGCAGACGACACCGACGACGACGGCGATTGGAATAGCGCAGGACCGGTTCCAGCATACGCTTGACGAACAGCTTCAATTTAGCCTCACCAGACGCACGCACCTGGTTGTAGAGTATCGTTATCTAATCGTAGATTACGACACCGCGCCGAACGATTCCACGACTCATTTTGCTCTGGCTGGTTTCGATCATAATTTGACCGAGCACCTACGGATTAACGTGCGTGGTGGTCCATCATTTCGTTCTTTCCAAGACGACGGCAACTCGATCAACCCGTACGCGCAAGTGATAGTTAACTATGAAGGTGGCAACCATTCGCTAAGCTGGATAACAAGTTATGGAGTCGAACAATCCACCGGGACTGTCGCAATGGGGAACACGACGCTCCGAACCGGGCTGATCGCGACGTACAATCTAACTTCGCGGATCCACTCGACGGCTGCTGTTTTCTATAATTCCAGCAATAACAATCAAGGGTCATCTGGAACGACATCGGCAGGCTCACAGAATGCCTTGCAATTTACTCTCGGTCTCAACTATACAATCAATAGACATTTCGCGGCGCACGTTGATTACGACTACACCTCTCAGAACGGGCAAGGGGGCTACTCGCGAAATCAATATTTCGCCGGCCTGACGTATACGTATTGAGAATCTACAGACGAGATAGGCCCGGCCGCAGGGAGCTCAACGACAAACGTCGGCAATTGCTCTCTGGTGCCGACCTTAGAAACACCTTTGGAAATGCTGCATCCACCAAACAAAGCTGTTGCTAGCGAAACAATTGTTCGCGCGCAGGCACGGAACGTCTCCGAATCCAGCGCGTCGAGCTCTAGGAAGATGTGGCGGTTTGGCGGTGCCTGTTTTGTGATCATACTGCTGGCCGCGTTTGGCCAGCCGCTGCTCGGATTGGCGAATTACGCAGCCCACAGTGCGCTACACTCACACATCTTATTGGTCCCCTTTGTTTCTGGCTACCTCCTTTACCTTCGACGGGATCAACTGCCGAAAAAACGCGTTGCGGATCTTCCCCTCTGTATCTTGTTGTTGGCCTGCGGTCTCGGCGTTTTCCTGTTCACTCACTGGTTGGCCTTCGCTGAACGAACGCCCACAGACAATTACTACTTCGTGCTTCTGACCATCTCGTTTCTTTGCTGTCTTGCTGCGGGAGGTTTTTTCTTTTTCGGGCGTGGTTGGATGCGAGCAGCAGCTTTTCCGCTAGCCTATCTCATTTTCATGGTTCCGATGCCGGACGCAATGGCAGACGCGCTCGAGACTGTTTCGAAATATGCCTCGGCGGAGGTGGCAAATGTTCTTTTTCACCTCAGCGGCACGCCTATCCTCCGCGCAGGTCGCGTTTTCGAACTGCCGAACATTACCATCGAAGTTGCACAAGAATGCAGCGGCATTCGGTCGAGTTGGGTGCTTTTCATGACCAGCATTCTGGCGGCCAATTTATTCTTGAAGACGTCGTGGCGGCGGTTTGTGCTTGTCGCCTTCGTCATTCCGCTCGCCATTTTGCGGAATGGCTTCCGCATCGCCGTGATCGGCCTCCTCTGCGTGAACCTGGGCCCGCAGATGATTCATAGCGTAATCCATCGCCGCGGCGGGCCTGTCTTTTTCGTGCTTTCGCTGATTCCATTTCTGCTGCTGCTGTGGTGGCTCCGCAAGGGTGAGATCCGGGTTCGGCCAGCAGAATCACGCTCAGCTTCATAGCGGGTTCGAACCTTCTCGTTTTCCTGCTGCATCGCTCGTCGTTTCGCAGCTCTCTCTTTCTCATTTTACGCAATTTTTAAGGGAACTTAGCCTTGCCGTTTCCGGAGAAAGGCTTGAGAGACCCTACTCTCCTGCGGTTGATACGTAAGCTGGACTGAATTTCGCTACGGCTCGCGCGCCCAGGGAGCGTTTCCGCTTAACGAATGAGATTTCGGATTAGTTATCGGCTGGAAACCCGTATTGAAGCCGGGGCTACAGTGCTATTCGTAATATCTGCTCAAAGCGAATTGTGAGTGCGAACACAGTGTTAGCGTTGGCCGCCGGCATGTTCAGCGCGGCTTTGGCGGCGGCTGCAGCTTGTCGAAAGCAGCGTTCGCTTGCGACCTGGTGTTTCTCGGCTGGGATGCTGATTTTTGCCTTGGAAAGTCTGTTTGGCGCGATAGCGAACGACACTCTCCTGCCTGGGAGGGCGGCCTTTTGGGAAACGCTTTCTCTAGTGGCGAAATCATTCTTGCCTGGCGTTTGGTTAACTTTCAGTCTGACGTATTCCAGAGCAGATTACCGCGATTTCCTCGTTCGATCGCGGTGGATGCTTGCCGGGGCTTTCTTGGTTCCGCTGCTGGCGCTGGCAGCCCTTTATAGTCCTTTCTTCTACGTCGTCGCTTACGAGCCGCCGGCCTACGGTTGGGGACTCAGGCTGGGTGAACCGGCGAAAATTCTAAACATTCTGATCCTCGTCTCGACCGTGTTAATTCTGACGAATATCGAGCGCACCTTCCGAGCCGCTGTTGGAACCATGCGCTGGCGAATCAAGTTCTTGGTTCTGGGAATTGGAGTGATCTTTGGCGCCCGTATTTACACTGGAAGTCAAACGCTCCTTTTCTCTCACTACAGCCTGGGTCAACTAAGCGTCGAAACGACTGCTCTTCTTATCGGATGCTTGCTGATCGCCGTCGCTTACATCCGAAGTGGATTCGGCGAGATTGATGTCTATCCGTCGCGCGCTGTCTTGCACACCTCGGTCACAGTCCTACTGACTGGGGCATATCTTTTCGTTGTCGGCGTATTGGCTCAAATCGTCGCCCGGTTTGGCGGCACCGCCAGTTTTCCAATAGCAGCGTTGGTTGTCCTAATTGGCGTAGCTATCCTCGCCGTTCTGTTTCTTTCCGACCGAGCTCGGCAAAGTCTGCAGCTGTTTGTCAGCCGTCACTTTAAGAGGCCTCAGTATGATTTCCGGCAAATATGGGCGCGATTCACTCAAAGTCTCTCCGTTGCCCTCGATGAGACGGCGCTTGCCACAATCGCGTCCCGTTCGATTTCAGAAACGTTTGGAGCCTTGTCGGTCTCAGTTTGGCTTTTCGATGAACAACGAGAACGCCTTTGCCGGGTAAGCTCAACTTCTGACGTAGATCAGGTGCAGACCGAAGACTTAACCAGCTCGATAGCAGGAAAAGAGCCCAGTTCAGCACGTTTAGCCGAGCTATCACGGCCGTTCGATCTCGGTAGAGCAAAAGAAAAGTGGGCACGAGAGCTCATGGGAAAAAGCAGCAGCCAATTCCGAACGGGGGGTAGCCCAATTTGTGTTCCACTGATTGGTGGAGAGCACTGGCTTGGCGTGATTGTCCTCGCAGACCGCGTTAGGGGCCTCGGCTACTCGGCGGAAGAGATGGACTTGTTAAAATGCATCGGCGAGCAGGTGGCGGCGAGCCTGCTGAAACTGCGACTTACAGAAGAGATCATGGAAAGAAAAGAGCTAGAGGCGTTTCAAACCATGTCCGCGTTCTTGATTCATGACCTAAAGAACGCAGCCTCAACGCTGGGACTCATGTTAGAGAATTTGCCGACCCACTTCGACAATCCGGCGTTTCGACAGGATGCCTTCCGTGGAATCGGAAGTGCCGCCAGCCGGATCAATGATCTTATCAACCGTATGAATGCTTTGCGTCATGAGTTGCGCCTCGAGCCGGCCAAACTGGACCTCAATCTCGTCGTAACGGAAGCACTCGCGAACTTAAACGGGACACTCGACACCAACCTGGTAACCAAGTTCGATCAGGTCCCAACGATATTGGCGGATCGGCAGCAACTGCAAAGCGTGTTTACAAACCTCGTTCTCAACGCACGCGATGCGGTCGGCACGGATGGCCGAATCACGGTGGAGACGACCCGGAACGGTGATTGGGTCGCCTTGTCGGTAAGCGATAACGGATGCGGAATGACTGAGCAGTTTATGAAGAATTCTCTTTTCCGCCCGTTCCGGTCCACAAAGAAAAAAGGGCTGGGCATTGGTATGTTTCAATCCAAGACGATTGTCGAAGCGCACAATGGCAAGATCCAAGTAGAAAGCGAACTGGGCGTCGGCACAACTTTTCGGGTTATGTTGCCTCTGAAATGCCAAACCGCATGAAACCGACTTTGCTCATTGTCGATGACGACGAAGCGATTCGGACCCAGATGAAATGGGCCTTGAGCGAGGATTACGAGGTTTACTTCGCCCAGGATCGTCAAGAGGCGCTTGATGCCTTTGACGCTAACTCGCCGGCAGTAACGTTGCTAGATCTGGGGCTACCGCCTCGCCCTAATGAGAGCGACGAAGGATTGACAGTGTTATCCGACATACTTGCGATCGATAACACCGCTAAGGTAATCATTATTTCTGGACAGAGCGAAAAGCAGAATGCCATCGAGGCGGTTGGTGCGGGCGCCTATGATTTCTTGTGCAAGCCCGTGGATATGGAAGAACTGCGGCTGCTCCTTCGCCGCTGTATCAACGTAGTGGAACTCGAGAAGGAATACCACAAGTTACAACAAAGCCAGCGTTCTGATGTTTTTGAAGACATGCTCGGCACCAGCCCGCAAATGCAGGCGGTCTTTGCTTTCATTCGCAAGGTGGCCGGGACGAATGCTCCAGTGCTCTTGCTGGGAGAAAGCGGCACTGGCAAGGAAATGGCGGCAGCGGCAATTCACCGCCGCAGCACTCGCAAAGACGGCCTTTTTGTCGCCATCAATTGCAATGCCATTCCGGAAAATCTTTTGGAGAGTGAGCTGTTCGGTCACGAGAAAGGCGCTTTTACTGGTGCTCACGTTCAGCGCAAGGGACTCCTGGAAACAGCCAGTGGCGGCACCCTCTTTCTGGATGAGATTGGTGAGCTTCCCCGGGCCATTCAGGTGAAGCTCCTTCGGTTTCTTCAGGAACAGCGCCTACAACGAGTGGGCGGGAGACAGGAGATTCAGGTCGATACCCGGCTTGTCGCCGCGACCAATGCCGATCTGAAAGAACTAATCGCTAACGGCAAATTTCGCGAAGACCTCTATTTTCGTCTTGCCGTTGTCACCATTCGGCTCCTGCCGCTTCGTGAACGTGGGGAAGATGTTGTGTTCCTGGCCCGCGAGTTTCTGCAAAGGTATGCCAGCCAGAACCGGCCGGCCAAAATGGTTTTCGCGCCGGACGCGCTGCGCGCGATGTCCCGTTATTCATGGCCTGGAAATGTTCGCGAACTCCAAAACCGCGTGAAACGCGGCGTCATTATGGCGAGCGGATCGCGAGTGAGTGCAAAAGATCTTGAGTTGGATCACGGGAAAGAGGCGGCTGCCTCATTGGCAACGACACTCAAACAAGCGCGCGAACACGTCGAACGGGAAATGGTTGAACAGGCGCTTAAGAAGAACTCCGGAAAAATCACCTCCGCAGCTGCTGACCTCGGCATCAGCCGGCCAACTCTTTACGAACTAATGGAAAAACTCGGCATTGCCAAAGAGCGCGCAAATACAAACGTCAACAAACATCAAAACAATCCTCCATATGCAAACATCGAAAACTCTATTTAGAATTGTTTCGCTTACTCTTGCGGCTACTGCAATCGTCGCGTGCTCAAAGGAAGCCAAGAAGACACGGTTTCTCGCGGAGGCGGATAGTTATTTTAAAGCCGGCGATTACGACAAGGCAAAGGTCAGCTACCTCAACGTGGCTCGGCTGGATCCGCAAAACGCGCTCTCATTCGAAAGAATCGGAGCGATGTGGCTGGAGGACGCAGCACCGCTACGAGCCGCGCCATTCCTCGCAAAGGCGACCGAGCTGGCTCCTAAGAACGATCAAAACCGGATACGCCTCGCCCGTTGTTACCTGGCAATAGGGCGATTTGCCGACGCGAACAAAGAAGCGCTCAACGTGCTCAAGCAAACCCCGGACAATGGAGAGGCGATTATCGCTTTGACCGAAGCAGCGCGAAGCAAAGAGGACATTCAGGCCGCGGCGGAACAGCTGGAGAAATATCCCAAGAAGGACGACGTTTCTTTCCACCTCGCTTCGGCGAATCTACTTCTTAACAGCGGCGACGTGGCGGCGGCAGAAAACGCCCTCCGACAGGCGCTTACTGTCGATCCTAATTCTTCTGCCGCGCACATGGCTATGGGAGATTTGTATCTGCTCAAGAAAGATCAGAAACAGGCCGGCGAAGAATTCAAAAAAGCGGCCGTGCTTGCGCCTGTTCGTTCCATGGAGCGCTTGAAATATGCGGCGTTCATGTCCGCGACGGGTGATACCGCAGAAACAAGAAGAATTTCGACTGAGATGACCAGACAGGCGCCCGACTATCTGCCAGGCTGGACTTTGCTAGCCGAGCTTGCCTTTAAGGACGGTAAATATGACGAGGCCCTCTCGCTCCTTGAAAATGTTTTTAGCCGGGACCAAGGGTACGTCGATGGCCACCGACTGGAAAGCGATGTGCTGCTGGCAAAGGGCGACACGAAAAAAGCGATCGAAGTCTTGGAGCAACTCGACCAAACCTATCCGGACATCCCGCTCATCAAATACCAATTGGCACGAGCATATCTCAAAAATAATAACCCGAATCAGGCAAAGGTGGCGTTGGATCAGGCCGTCTCAATCAATCCGAATTTCGCCGATGCCATCGTGTTGCTCGCCGAGACTAATCTTCGCTCCGGTCATGGTGAAATGGTGATCGAGCCAATCACCAATTTGCTGAGAAAAAGGCCCGATCTGAGGTCTGCTGTCTTCCTGCTGGCCGCCGCGTATGGCTCGCTGGATCGGTTCGACGATGCCGAAGCAGTCATTCGCGACCAAGTGAGGTTCGCTCCGCAAGATCCACAACCCTACACAGCGCTGGGCCTGACCCTCCGTCAAGCCAGGAGAAATGACGAAGCGCGCCAGGCCTTTGAAAAAGCTGCCGAGCTTGCGCCGGATAACCTCTGGCTGGTGGATCAACTCGTCGAGCTGGACTTGCTGGACAAGCATTTTGACTCTGCCAGGCAGAGGATACGTCGCCAGTTCCAAAAAACGCCCGATTTGCCGGCCCCTCATTTTTTGGAAGGCAAAATTCTGATTGCGGAAGGAAAATGCGACTTAGCCGCGGCAGAGCTTCAAAAGACGCTCCAGATCGATCCTAATTTTTCGAGCGCCTACGATTTGCTGATCCAGGCGTATTTCGCGACCAACAAACTTCCGCAGGCGGTGAGCCAATTGCAGGCCGAACTGGCGAAGATGCCTAATGACACGACGGCGCTCATGACGCTGGCGCTCGTATATGAGCGAATGAAGGATTTCCCGAAGGCGCGCGATACGTACGAGAGGCTTCTCTCGATCCAGCCCAACTTCGTCTCCGCGTTAAACAACCTGGCTTATCTCTACACCGAGCAGCTAAACGATCTCAACAGGGCCTCCGACCTGGCTCGCAAGGCTCGCGATCTAAGAGCGAATGACCCGTCAATCGGCGACACCTTGGGCTGGGTTCTTTACAAACGCGGCGAGTATCAACAAGCGCTGACGATTCTGCAGGAGAGCGCTGAAAAAGCTGCCGACAATCCAGAGATCCAATTTCACCTCGGCATGAGTGCCTACATGATAGGCCAGACAGATATAGCTAGGGCTGCGCTCCAAAAAGCCGCGAGCGCGGGTAAAGATTTCCCTGGCAAGGATGAAAGCAAACGCCGTCTCGCTTCGCTCGAGAGCGGAACGGGAGCTTCCCCGGAATTGTCGATCTCACAACTTGAACTGATGACGAAAGAGCAGCCTAACGATGTCATCTCCCAGACGCGCTTAGGGGAAGCTTATGAAAAACAGGGCGCATCGGAAAAGGCTGCCGCGTCCTTTGAGCAAGCGCTGAAACTAAACCCTAAGCTGGCCACAGCTGTAACCAAGCTCGCGCAGCTCTATGCTGGACCGCTTCGGAACCAGGAGAAAGCCCTCGCCTACGCAAAGAGAGCGCGTGAGCTCGCGCCAACCGATCCCCAAGTCGCCGGCATCCTAGGAAAGATTGCGTATGAAAGCGGCAATTTCACCTGGTCTTACAGCCTTCTACAGGACGCCGCACGCCAGCGCGAAAATGATCCCTTGATCCTGCACGATTTGGCATGGGCAGCTTATAGCGTAGGAAAAGTGAATGAGGCTCGGGACGTCATGCAAAAAGCCATGACCGCCAATCCCAATCCCTCGCAGGCTGCCGACGCCAAAGAATTTCTAGCGTTGACGGCCCTGGATGAAAATTCGAAGGAACTCATGGCCGCCGAGAACGAGATCCAAAAGGAACTAAGATTGAATCCCGAATATGTTCCTGCGCTCATGGCCCAGGCGGCGCTCGATACACAGCGCCGTGAAACAAAACCGGCAACGGAAATGTACAGCAACATCTTGCGCCGGTTGCCCGATTTCGCGCCCGCGCAGAAACGCCTCGCCACATTGTATGCTCAAGACTCATCCACCGTCGCTGCCGCGTACGACATGGCTACAAAGGCACGCAAAACATTGCCAGAGGATCCCGAGTTGTCGGAGCTGCTTGGGCGACTGAGTTACGAGAAAAAAGAATACCCGCGCGCCATCCAGTTATTACGGGAAAGCGCCCGGAAACGACCGCTCGATGCGGATTCCCTTTTTTGTCTGGGAATGTCTCAGCTTCAAACCAGACAGAAAGCCGAAGCCCAAGGGATCCTTAATCAAGCTTTAGTCGCCGGTCTTCGAGATCCGCAAGCGGCCGAGGCGAAACGTGCGCTAGCAGATCTCCAGCGAGAGTGAACCCACATCCTGGAGGGGGGGCGCGGTCCGGAACTGCGTTACCCCTCCGGCACACCGCCGGTTTAAAATAATGACAACAGGCTGAGCGGTCACTCTTGCTTTGGAATTGCACTCACACAAATAGAAGTCTGGCAGAAAATAAAGCTGCTCTTGAGATCGGGCGGATTTTGCAAAAGCCGAAAAAAACCGCTGCGGACAAAGAATTCGCCGCCCCTGCATCGTGCGTGAGCCGTTGAAATCGCCATACGTAGCCCAATCGTCAGGAATTGGTACGTTTTCCCACTCTGCGTTGTAATCGACTACACTCGTGGTTGTTATGTATCATTACCCTTCGCGGAGCTGGCAGGTCGTCGGAACACTTAACGATTTAGCGCGAGAGGCGGAAACAGATTCACGGAATAGCTCGTCCGGTTAACACGTTAATATTTCGAGGCTTACAACATTTTCGATGACGTATTCATTTTTTGGCACAAGGCTTGCTTTTCTTTTTGGCAACAACCGTAAATCCTATGAAAATAAACATAATTCCAGCGAACAAACTCGCAATGCTTTCTGCGGCCGTCTGCGCAGTAATGCTTGCTTTCACCAACAATGCCCGTGCAGACGCTACTCTGGGGTTCTTTCCAGATACCCACGTTGTGGGCACTATTACGCCCGCCGCTCCAGCCGATCCTGCGGATGTAGCAACTTATATCAACTTTATGATTACGTTGACCCCTGGGACTTCTGGTACATTCTCTGGCCAGAGCATCGCGCGCTCAACTAATTTGTTCGGCTCCTTGCCCACGGCCTCAGATACGGGATCTGTGAGCGGTACCGGCACGACTGTAGATCTTATGGGTGGTACATTTACATACCTGTTTGCGAAGTACGACGGGCCAAACGATCTTTCTCAAGTTTGGAACATCAGTGGTATAACTGGGACCATCACGATTCCTGGATTTGGCCCTAATGGGTATGGCCTTTCCGGCTGGATCCTCTTTGGCCCAGGCGGTACACCAGGAGTTCCAGACGGTGGCACCACGGTAATGTTGCTCGGCGCCGCCCTCGGTGCGCTTGGCATGGCCCGGCGCTACCTGAAAAGTTAGACCTCTTAGACAGTTTCCCGACACAAGAGTGGCCGTTCCTTCTGGGCGGCCACTTTTGCTTGTCCATTAAAACGAGTGCAACTATTCTTACATTTGTTTTACCTAACCATGCCCTGTTCTAGCCGCCCAGCCTTCAGGCCGTTTTCGCTAACCGTCGGAATCTCTAACAACCGTCGGAATACCTTACGATTATGGTGCTCCGTTTATAGAAACGAGCGAATTTATGGGTAGCCGCAACTATCTGCTTTAGAGTTATCTATAGATATAGTTTACCGATATTTCTATCTTGGCACTGGTCTTGCTCAACTACGATGCAACATGAGACTCACTATGAAAATAAACAACATTGTTCCCCTAAAAAAACTTGCGGTGCTCGCTGCGGCATTTTGCACCGCAACGTTCGCGTTTAACCACGACGCCAGTGCCACTCCCCATGCTCTTCCTCCGTCGATCAGCCTTACGATCGGCGACGCCCATGAGCTGGGTTTCGTAAATTTCGGCATCCCTTCGGGCGACGCTGACCGAATAGCTTATGTCAATCATTTGATTGGCATGGCTCTTGGCACGCAAGACGACGCATTGGGACAGCATTTCACCCGCTCAAACCATGCCTTTAGCCCATTGCCTCAAGCTGTATTGGCTCTTAACGGCCCCGGTATCCAGACAAGCATAAACCTTGGCGCAGGCGGCTTGTATACCTATTTGTTCGCGAAATACGACGGCCCCAATTACGGATCTGAAGTTTGGTACGTCGGAGATCTAAGTGGCATCATCACGATTCCGGCGACAGCTGGCCGGTATGGTCTTTCCGGATGGACGCTCTTTGGCCCAGGCCATCCAGGGGTTCCCGATGGCGGCACTACCGCGATGTTACTCGGCACAGCCCTCGGTGTGCTCGGTATCGCCCGACGTTACATCATGAGCTAGCAAGCCCTCCGATCTCACTAAAAAGCTTATATCGGAAGTGGCCGTTCCTTTGGACGGCCACTTTGCTTGTACACAAAACACATCGATCTGGCTTGGAATCTTCGAAATTACGTCGGGCCCGCCATGTTTGACTGGACCAGTTTGTACCTCTCGGCTTCGGCAGCGTCCAAGGAAACCAACTAGCGACACTCGAATCCTTCCATTCTCGTCGAAAGACGTACTCCCGAAGCGAGCCCCGACAATTGCAGACCGGTTTCTCTATCTGCGTCGCAACCTGCTTTGATTTGAGGTTGCACACCGAAGAAAACGTGCGCGATCAGCCCTACGCTGCGAGCACTTTTGCCGTGGAAACTTCCATTTCCACGGACCGCCCAAGAAAATCGAACAGGACCCGAACCCGTTCTTTCGCAGGGAGCAAGTGTGTAACAACGACCTCCAGTCCTCGAAATGGTCCATCGACGATTTGAACCGATTGGCCAACTTTGATGGAGCAATCAAGAGTCACGATCTCTTCCGAACCCACTCTCGATTGGAGCGCGGTCACAATATTTTCAGGCAAGGTTGCCAGCCGATCGCCAAAATGGACGATCCCTGAAATTCCATGAGAACTCTCTACGGCGCGATGTTGCGTCGAATAGATAAATTTTGCGAATAGATAGCCAGGAAACATGGCCTCTACGAACCAAACCGGGCCCCGTTGAGTCATCCTTCGGAAACGCAATCGAGGCGAGAAACACTCGACGCCAAACTGACGCCGGAGGGCGGTCGCGGCCAAATGCTCGCGTTTTGGCTGCGTCTTTAAGCAAAACCATACTGGTTCAAGGAGCAGCGCGAGCGAGGCGGATGACTGGGTCACACTCCGAACTACGGAATTGGCAATTCCAAGTTCCGAAAAATCGTAAAGTTTTCCGTCGAATCCTTGCGGCGTCGCTTCAGGCGAGGGGCAACTGCCCGTCCGAAGGCCGCTGGAAAGCGCCACATCTGCAGCCTATTATGAGACAATCTCGATCAAGGAGCGGTCTAATGTGGCGCTGGACTCAGCGTCTGGCTAAAAATCTGCAAAGAAACCAACCATGATGGTTTCAGGCGATGGCAGAAGTTCGCCCTTAATTATCAGAGATCATTATTGGACACGCGGCGCACTTGTGGCGTCACTTGATTGGCGCGGCAAACATCCCTGCCGAAACAGCGAGGTGATCTTTTCGCATGGTGCGCGATAGAGGGTTCGAACCTCTGACCCCTACCGTGTCAAGGTAGTGCTCTACCACTGAGCTAACCGCGCGATGGGATAGGAAATGATAACTGATCGGGGACTGGAAACGAGTCAAGCCAGATATCGAGACCACGGGGACTCAACAAAATTTTGCGCGCGGAGAAATCGTATCGTTTGTGCCACCACTTCGTGACTGGACAACTTCGATGTGCAAGACGACTGTTCGCGTCTCGTGAGTACCCTGTTTTTCAAGCAGTTTTTGAAACGGCCGTTTCAGATCGCATCGATCGTCCCCAGTTCGAAGGCGCTGGTGGAACGTGTCGCCAGAAAGATGGATTTTAGCCAGCCACGCGTCATTGCCGAGTACGGGCCGGGCGAAGGAGTGCATTCGCGCGAGATTGCGCGACGGATGTGTCCGGATTCAAATCTGCTTCTATTCGAGTTGGATCGAGCGTTCGCGCGCGATCTGGAACGCCAGTTTGCCGGTGACCGGCGTGTGCACGTGATTCATGGCGATGCAGCCTCGTTGCCACACGAACTGAAACGTCACGGTATCGATTCCTGCGACTATATCCTTTCAGGCATTCCGTTCAGCATCCTTAAAATTGAGAAGAAACGCGCGCTCTTGCAAAAAACGTATGACGCGCTGGCAACGGGTGGCAGTTTCATCATCTATCAAGTCACTAACGAATTGAAGCAGCACGCGACCCACTTCGAACACGCCGAATCAGAGTACTTCCTGCAAAACATACCGCCGATGTTCATCACTGTTTTTCAGAAGGCGCCTCCGCTCGATCACCATGAACGTGGGCCGTTGCCTGAGGCTGACTTTAGCGTTGGCGCACACCGTTCGGCATGACGGAGAAGCCGACCCGAACAGAAAAAGATTCGATGGGCGCGATGACGCTACCGGCGTCTGCGCTTCACGGCGCGTCGACTCACCGCGCAGTGCTAAATTTTCCGGTAAGCGGTTACCGGTTTTCACGGCCGTTCATTCGCGCGCTTGGCTTGATCAAATGGGCTGCAGCGCAAGCGAATCACGATCTGGGTCTGCTTGATGCGGAGCGTTCCGCGCTGATCGTGCAGGCTGCTAAAGAAGTTGTTGAAGGAAAACTCGACGACCATTTTCCGCTCGATATTTTCCAGACCGGTTCGGGCACTAGCACAAACACCAACGCGAACGAAGTCATTGCGAATCGATGCGCTCAGCTCGCAGGCAAGCCAATCGGCTCGCGCGAATTGGTGCATCCCAACGATCATGTCAACATGGGCCAGTCCAGCAACGATGTGATCCCATCTGCCATTCATATCAGCGCGGCGGAACAACTAAAGAACTGCCTGATCCCGGCTCTCGCAAAATTGCACGCGGCGCTTGCGGCTAAGGCGAAGGAGTTCTGGAATATCATGAAGATCGGTCGAACCCATTTAATGGATGCGACCCCGGTTCGGCTTGGGCAGGAATTCTCCGGTTATGCGCAACAGATTGCTTATGCCAAAGAACGCGCGCAGAAGTCGATCGAAGCCTTGCGTGAGCTTGCACTCGGCGGGACCGCGGTGGGGACCGGTCTAAATCGTCACGTTGATCTTCCAGAAAAAATGCTGCGGCATTTGGAGCAACATACTGGCATCGCTTTTTACGAGGCGAAGGACCACTTTGAAGCCCAAGGCGGAAAAGACGCGCTCGTTGAAGTGAGCGGTCACTTGAAAACGATTGCGGTCAGTTTGTTTAAGATTGCAAACGACATCCGTTGGCTCGGGAGCGGTCCCCGATGCGGGATCGGCGAAATCCAGCTTCCCGCGACACAACCTGGCAGTTCTATCATGCCGGGCAAGGTGAACCCGGTAATGTGCGAATCAGTGATGATGGTCTGCGCACAAGTGATCGGCAACGACACGACCATTACCTGGGCGGGAGCCAATGGAAACTTCGAGCTCAACGTGATGATGCCGGTGATGGCACATAATCTTCTCGAGTCGATCCGGCTGCTGGCAAATGTGGTCGATGCTTTCTGCGACAAATGTGTTCGAGGCATCGTGGCGAACGAAGAGCGCTGCCGCGAATTGATCGAGCTATCCATGGCGATGGTGACCAGTCTCGCGCCCAAGATCGGCTATGATCGCGCGGCTGAAATCGCGAAAGAAAGCGCAAGAACCGGCCGCACTGTGCGCGAGATCGCTCGCGAGAAAAAAGTCTTGCCCGAAAGAGAACTGGAACGCGCGCTGGATCCAGTCAAAATGACTCAGCCCGGTGGAACTGGCTCGGAGTGATGGAGTCGTGGAGCGTTGAAATAAGTTTAAAAGGTTAAAAGAGTTAAGATAGTTACAACGTGTCGGTGGATCTCTCAGCTGAATCTTGACCTCTCTTTAACTTTGTAACTTTTTAACTTTTACCGGCTCAAGAGTATGGTTGCAAAGCTCGAAGGCCCGCAATTCTCCGGCGGAGCGAACATCGCGATCAAATGCCCCAGCCACACGTATGATCAGACGGTGTCCTTTTATCGTGACACGCTGGGGCTGCCTTTAATCGAGGAAGAAAAAGACGGCTGTATTTTCCAGTTCGGCCCAAACCGGCTCTGGATCGACAAGGTACCAAACCTGAGTCATCCGGACATCTGGCTGGAGCTCGAAACAAACGACAGCGAAGCGGCCGCATCCTTTCTCAAAGTGCATGGTGTAACGCGGCGCGATGAAGTTGAGCAGCTTAGCGAGGACTTCAACGGCTTCTTCATTTCAGCGCCGAACGGTGTGATCCATCTCGTCATCGGCCCCGAATCCTAGCCGATGTAAAGGTTAAGGCCGTTGCAGCGTTACGGTGGGGGCTATCTTCAACGTCTAAGCTTCTAAGGAACAACTTCACCGCTGAGCGCCACGCCAGCGTCCGACCCATGTGCTCCAGCCGTAAAAGCCCAGTGGCTGCAAACAATCCGCCCTGGTCAGCGAATCTACGTCAGCTCGGCTCGGAGTGATCTTGGCATTGGCATCGGCGCCGTAATAATCGTCGATCACCACCCAACACCCGTCAGCAAATCTCTCGCGGTAGCACTCGATGTCGCGCCGCTTGGCTGCATCGGCGTCAAGAATCAGGAGACCAACTTTTTCTGCACCCAGCATTTCATTGACTGCGGAGATTGTTGTCGGATCAAACGAACGGCCCTTGATAGTAGTGACCAATTCCGATACGCGTTGCCTGGCAAGGTTTCGTTCCAGGTCGCGAAAGATATTGCGCGTGCCGAGCCGCTTGTGTTTAACGCTGCCGCCCGGTTCGATGGCAATGAGCTTCTTCCGCATTCCCGAATCGCGTACGCCGAATGCCGCAGCGATCGTAGCTCCGCCGACGAAGGCGCCGATTTCGAGAATATTGCCGGAGCAAATTTTGGCAAAGTGGTAAATGAGAATCAGCACGTCCAGATGCAACATGGAATATTTGTCGCGGATTTTTAGTAGCTTCGAATGAATCGGTTCCTGCCGGTACTCCATAAGGGTATGCATCAGGTTCAGGCAGTCGTTGAAATGATTGGCGGTTTGTGATTGAACCCGCGAGTCCGCGATCGCAGGGGAGCGGGCCGGACAATGTTGACCCATCATTACGAGATCGCGCTCGACGCCATCGAGTTGCGCTACTCCCGGTAAAAATGCCCAGCGCTCGAAGCTGAGACGCCGAAATAATTTCAAGCTCGGTTCGTTATGCCCGAAGATGAGACCGACCAGGGCCGTGATGCCCAGCGATGGTGCGCGGGCAATCGCGTGTTCCAACAATCGCTGCCCCACACCGCGACGCCGGAATTCTTCATCGACATAAACGCTGATCTCGGCCGTGCCGCGATACGCGCAACGCGGCAGGAATTTTTTGAAATCGAGCCAGCCAATCACGCAACCTTCCAACTCTGCGACCCAGAAGGGATATTGCTCTGGTGAATGTTCGCGAAACCACGGCAATCGCGCTTCGACAGTGGTTGGTTCAAGCTCGGCCGTCACCATGCGCGTTGGCACAGTGGCGTTGTAAATCTCGACGATGGCCGGCAGATCAGCCTCAACAGCGTCACGGATGATCATTCGCGGGAGGTAACGGTTTTGAACCGCGGGTAAGTTAGACGGCGCAGCCGGTATTCGACGTTCACGGCTTGCGTTTCTTGATCGGGCTTCGCCGTGCGGCGGGTGGACGCGTCGGCGCAGGGGTAGAATCAGGCGGGGTCGTCGCTACCGGGCTGGGAACAGGAAAGGCAAACGCTGGCGATGGTGAAGCAGAAGCCGTCGCCGATACACTTGATGAAGGAGACCCTGTCGCACTCGGCGACACCAGGGGACTGGATACCGGACTGGGAGTAGGCGAAGGCGGGATAATATTTTCCCAACGATGCAGCGGTACGCTCGCTCCGCCGATTTCCTTGACGAGCGTTTCGCAGCGCGCCTGAAGCTTTTCCAAAGCCGGAGGACCAAATGGCTTGTCAGCAGTATCGGGAAAGATCAGGTAAGTCACCTTGAGGTCGCTTACCGGGCGATTGTACGGCGTCGAAAGCGTGTTGATCTCTTTTGCAATACGCAGCGATGCCTCGCCGACTTTGTCATTAGGCCCAACATCACCGACGAGGGCCGGATAAATCGAATTGCCGAACATGACGAGCGCGTAGTCACCAAGTTTAACCGGATCGCTGCCATGCGTAAATGCACCCGGTACCACGAGAAACGGGTCCGTCGCTCCGATAAGGAAGCTAAACTTTTTTAACGTGCCGACTTCCGCACGCAACTGCGCGATGATGTTGCGCAGATCACGTTTGCGGGCGGGAGTTGTAGTCGGAAGCGCAAACTCAGCTTCCGCATGCTTCAATTGGTCTTCGGTAGCCGCGAGATATGGATTGGGCGCGGATGTCTTCTTTGGCCAACGATAACTGGTAGACGGCTTGAAATTCGCCGGTGTGCCAGCGCCAATGGGCATCCGATCGGCATCAGAGCCGTCAGCGTCCACATCCATATCCGCCTGGAACAGGAGGGCTTTTCGATGCGTCTGGGGATGCTGAAGCTGCAACACGGTTTGGCAATCGAAAAAGTTATGCCGCGAAAGAAGTAGATCGAGGCGAGCGAGGTTTTCGCGTAACATTCTGACTTTCGTATCGTAGAGCTGAGCGTAGAGTGATGAAACGGGATTAGGTGGCAGCATCGTCGCAAGTCCGGGCAAAAGTGCCGGTAACTGCGGACTGACCTTGGCCAGTTCTTCAATGGTCTTGTTGGGTGAAGGCACCCGCGCTTGTAATTTAAGGTCGAGCACATAGCTGTCTGTCTCCGCCCGTTCGGTCGTTGCATCGGCGCCAGGCATCGTCTCGACTGTTGAATGGAGTGTGATTCCGTTGAACAATTTCGCGGTGTCCAGTTTTCCAGTGATGAGGGGCGGCCGCGTCGGTGTGGGAGTCGGCGTAGTAACGACTTCCAACGGCGCAACGTGTTGCAGGCGCTCGAGTGAAATCCAGCGATAAACAATCGCAGCGAACAGCGCGCCGAAAATCACCAGCACCAGCCGCCGCCACGTCCGCAGACGAATTCTTCCCACGCGATTACTTTTTTACCCAGGCGACAATAGCCGCGATGAGCCCGATGACACTTAGGATCGACATCATCCCTGCAGGCATGACTCTTCCTGTTTGTATGAATTTGGGGACAAACTGCGCGGCGAGTAAAAGCGAGATAATGAACGCAGTTGCCAGCCCGATTGCGCGGTGTTCGGGAAGCAGAAACGCGGCAACAAGTAGTAGCACTCCAGTGATTGACCCGGCAATGATCGAGGCCACGCTCCCTGCCTTGACGTAACCGACAATGCCGCCGGCGATCGTCAGAACGCCGAAAGCAATAAAATAAATTTTCGCTGCTTCCATTTAACTACGGCTGGCGCATTGGTAAGCTAACAGCTCTGCGCTGTCCAGTGGTCGTTGTAACCGGCTAAAGCGGGCGCCGGCTTGCGTCATTGTAGAATTCGATCTGCCGCCCCCCGAGACGACGTATCACACGCCAGCCGTGATTTTGTGCAAACTCGCTAACATCCGTCTCCGACATTTCTCGGAGAATTCGCAGCTCCGCGGGCTGTGTCACCACGTACTCCGGCTTGATCGACAGCGCCCTTCCGATCTTCGCGGCGAGAGCTGGCAGGTGCTCGTACATGGCGATGACTTTCTAACGACTCGCCGCTTGGCCTGTGGTTGTGAGAGTTTTCTTCGCAGGCAGGCAGGGTGGTCGTTTCGGTTTTCGATTTAGAACCTGTCCCAGCGCGCGATGCGCCTTGCGACTCGGCGAAGGCCCGTGCGCGCTCGGTTTTTCCATATCAGAAGACAAATTGAACCACGAGACCGGAAATTGCGAGGACGCTTTCTGGCGCAACTGGCGCTGTCACTCTGATCGGCTAGGTTTACAAATGGTTTCGGAAACGATCGAGTTACGCGGGCACATTATCGATTCCCTCATTTTGCCTAAGGTTCTGGATCAAATTCTGACCCATGGTGCGAATTTCAAGATCGGCGAGATCAAGATTGGGGAACGACGCGCTGACCAGAGCTTCGCGCGGATTGAAGTGTCCGCCGAAACAAGCGAAGCGCTTGATGAACTGATGCTGCGTCTTCGCCAGCACGGTGCCGAAGTGATTGAGCGTGCAAATGTGCAACTCGCAACCGCGCCTGTAGACGGAGTTTTTCCCGGCGATTTCTACGTGACGACTAATCAGCAGACGTTTGTTCGGTTCGGCGGCAAAGAAATTGAGGTGCGCCCCGCAATGCTCAATAGTGCGATTGCGCTTGATCGAAAAAAAGAATCCGCCCGGGCGGTCAAGTTTTTCGACGTTACGAAGGGAGACGAAATTGTTGTCGGTCATCAGGGGATCCGCGTCGTGCCCGTGCAGCGTTCAACCACGCGCACTGATATCTTTCAATTCATCAATACGATCGTTGATGCCGACGAACCAAAATCGGCCATCGTTCGTGAACTGGGCGAGGAGTTGCGGCGCGCCCGTACCGCGAAAGGTGAAATCGCGATTGTCGCCGGCCCTGCAATTGTACGAACCGGCGCCGCCGATCATTTGGTGCGCCTCATTGAAGCGGGTTATGTCGATCGCCTTTTCGCGGGAAATTCGTTCGCCGCGTACGATGTGGAACACACTTTATTCGGAACCTCATTGGGAATGAATCCCGATCTTGCTTTCACGCGAGGCGGACACGAGAACCATCTGCGCGCTATCAATATAATTCGCGAGGCCGGCGGAATTTTTGCTGCCGTGCGGAAAAAAATCCTCACCCGCGGTGTCATGTACGCCTGCGTCCTCCACGATGTTGACATCGTGCTGACGGGCGCGATTCGCGATGAGGGACCAATTCCTGGCGTAACGACGGACATTATCGAAGCTCAAAAAATCATGCGACAAAAGCTCGCCGATCTGAGTCACGTAATGTTGCTGGCGACAGTCCAACATTCGCTTGCGGTGGCCAGCATGCTCGCGCCCACGGCAAAAACAGTATGCGTCGATATTGATCCCTCGGCCGTAGAGAGAGCCATCGAACATCAACCCTTACAATCAATCGGCCTGGTCACAGACGTGGAACCGTTTCTGCGAGAGCTTGCCGATTACGTCAGTGAGCCCCGCCTTCGCGAGTAGATTAACGGTTATGCGCGAGCTGCTTCTCTGTCCGCCCGATTACTACGGCATCGAGTACGAGATCAATCCCTGGATGAACCGCGCCCGCGGCGCCGAGGCGGCTCTGGCGCAAAAGCAGTGGAAACAATTGCATGCGCGACTCTCGAATCTCGATTGTGAGGTTCATTTAATTTCACCCCAGCCCGGACTTCCCGATATGGTTTTCACGGCCAACGCCGGGTTGACGGTTGGTCGTAAATTTATCCCGAGTAATTTTCGCCATAAGGAGCGCGCGGGCGAGCAGCCCTTCTTCGCGAAATGGATGAAACAACGCGGTTACGAAGTGAACTGGTTGCCGGAGAATCTTTATTTCGAGGGTGAAGGCGACGCGCTTTTCGGCGGCGATGCGCTGTTTTGCGGTTACAAGTTTCGTTCTGACATTCAGTCTCATCGCGCCATAGCGGACATGCTTGGCTGTCTCGTGATCTCAGTGGAATTGGTCGATCCGCGCTTTTATCATCTCGATACCTGCTTTTGCCCGCTGCCAGACGGCTCCGCGTTTTGGTTTCCGTCCGCCTTCGATGAATACGGCCAGCGCGCAATTCGCGAACATGTGACGGGATTGATTGACGTTTCGCCGGAGGAAGCAACGCACTTTTCATGCAATGCGGTCATCATCGAACGGGACATTGTCCTGCCCGAAGGCGCACCGCGGCTCGTCGAGACGCTGCAAGATCGCGGCTGTCGCTGCCACGAATTGCCGATGAGCGAATTCATCAAAGCCGGGGGGGCCTGCAAATGCCTCACCATGTTTATGCCGCAAAGAGAAAGTGTTTAGCAGTAGAGACGGACCGTCGGGCCGTCCGTGAAGTTTCGGCACGTTCAGCGATCGCGCCCTACCGACTCGCGCTTCGCCTGCAACGCGCCCTCAATCTTGCCGAGCGATAAACAATTCATCACATCGGCCTTGGTAAGCCAGCCCTTGCGAGCGATTCCGATTCCGAACCATAGATCTTGCAGTCGCTCGGTGCGGTGTGCATCCGGGTTAATGACACATTTAACACCCTTTTGTTTCGCCATTGGCCACCACCGCCAGTCGAGATCGAGGCGTTTCGGCGCAGCGTTGAGCTCGATCCAAGTCCCGGTACTCGCTGCTGCATCGAGAATTTTTGAGATATCAATTTGATACGGATCTCGTTTCAGGAGCAGCCGGCCGGTTGGATGCGCCAGCATCGTAACAAACGGATTCTCCATGGCCCGGATCACGCGCCGGGTCATGTCCGCTTCACTTAAGTTGAAAACGGAATGAACAGACGCCACCACATAATCGAGCTCAGACAAAATTTCGTTTGGAAAATCAAGCGAACCATCGCGCAAAATATCGCATTCCACACCCGCAAACAGGCGAAAGCCGCGCAACTTCTTGTTCAGCACCCGAATGCTGGCGATTTGGAAGCGCAGCTTCGCTTCGTCGATTCCGTGTGCCTGAGTCGAGCTGCGGCTATGGTCGGCGATTCCAAGGTACTCAAGTCCCAGTTCTTGCGCGGCCTCCGCCATTTCTTCGATGGAGTTGTGCCCGTCGCTCGCAGTGGTGTGACAATGAAATGCGCCGCGCAGGTTTTCCTTTTCAATGAGTTTTGGCAACGCATGGTTCTCGGCGGCCTCGAATTCACCCCAATTCTCCCGTAGCTCCGGCGCAATAAAATCGAGATCGACCGCGCGATAAACACCTGCTTCGTCGTGCACCTTTGGAATTCTTTTTACCGGCCTTTTCTTTCTCGCTTTCGGATCGACCGGAAGCGGAGCGAACCGGTATTCGTTAAGCGTCCAGCCGCGCTGAAGCGCGCGGCTGCGTAATTCGATGTTGTGTTCCTTGTTTCCGGTGAAATAAGCGAGCGCGAAAGGATACTCCGTCGTGCTCACCACTCGCAGGTCGCACTGCACGCCCGATCGCAGTCGCACGCTCGATTTGGTGGGGCCTTGGGCAATAATCGATTCCACCAGCGGATGGGAAACGAAGAATTTTGTGATGCTCTCGGGGGTTTTTGTCGCTACCAGAACATCCAAATCGTGTACGATTTCTTTTCGCCGCCGGTAGCTTCCAGCCAAATCGACCTGCAAAGCGTCGCTGAGCGCCGCAAGATCAGACCGCAAGGTTTCCGCTTCCGCTGCGACCTGCCCAAATTGGAACGAACCTGCGTGCGCTGCGCGTCTTGCAATGATATCACAAAGCTTTTGCTGGGTTGTTTCGCCAAAACCGGGCAGTTCAGCAACGCGCCCGGTTTCGCACGCCTTTCGCAGCTGCTCGATGGAACTGATCTGAAGCTTGTCGTAAAGAGCCTTGATCTTCTTGGCACCAAGCCCGGGCAATGAGAACAATTCGAGAATTCCGGACGGGAATTCCGCGCTCAATTCCTCCAGATACTTCAGCGATCCATTCGCCGCGAGTTCCTTGATCTTAAGAGCGATGCTCTTCCCGATTCCTGGAATTTTCGACAATGCGTCTTCATCCTGAAAATCGGTGACATTCCCCCCAAAAGTTTCGATCGCACGCGCGGCATTCGTGTAGGCCCGGATTTTGAAAGGGTTTTCGTTCTTCAATTCCAGCAGCGTCGCGATTTGCTCCAGCACGCCAGCGATTTCGTCTTTCGTCATTAGCAAAACCGTTAACCCAGATTGGCGCGTCGTCGATAGTCAAGCGGTGCACCGCTGGACTGTGCCGCGGCAAGAGCGGCACGTGCATTCGCCAAAAGATAAAGACGCCTAAACCCAGACGCCGCCGGTGTCAGGGCGCGACCAAGCTCCAGCCGGGTGGAAGAGTCGGACCAAAAGCGCCGCTGACAAACACGGCGTTGTTCATGTACCAGATCGCTGTTTGGCCAGTGCTCGCGTTGTAAAGCACATAGTCCGGGTAGCCATTGCCGTTGAAGTCGGCCGTCGCCACCAACTCCCAGCCACTGGGAAGAGTCGGCCCAAAAGCGCCTGTAACGAATGTCGGTCCCGATAAATACCAGATTGCCGTTTGGCGGGTAATGGAATTGAACAAGAGATAATCTGTGTGGCCGTTGCGATCAAAATCAGCTGCACCCACCAGGCTCCAGCCGGCCGGAAGAGTTGGACCGTATGCGCCGCTGACAAAAACGCTGTTGTTGAGATACCATATCGCGATTCGACGGGTGCCGCTGTTATAGAGCACGTAGTCCGGGTAGCCATTGCCGTTGAAGTCGGCCGTCGCCACCAACTCCCAGCCACTGGGAAGAGTCGGCCCATGAGCGCCTCTGAGGAATGTTGCTCCGGACAAATACCAAATTGCCGTTTGATCCGTAGCAGGGTTCAATAGCGCATAATCTGGATGAGCGTCGCGATTGAAATCCGCTACGCCCCTTAAGTCCCAGCCAGCTACAAGAGTTGGGCCGTAGGCGCCGCTGATGAAAACATTGTTGTTTAGATACCAGATCGCCGTTTGCCGCGTGCTAACGTTGCGCAGCACATAATCCGGATGGCCGTCGCCGTTAAAATCGCTGCCCGCAGGCACTGGCGCGGTCCTCAAGTCGTAACCGACAACATCAAGATTAATACCCTCCGGAGACGTCGCTGCGATGTCAGAATATTGTCCCGCGCAACCGAATGCGTTCTGGACGTATGGATGCGCCTGTGGGCAGGCCGCGCTCAGCCAATCACCGAAATCGCCCTCCGGATTCTGATTGAAATTGACGATATTCGTGGCCCCGCCATTGATCGAGAAATAACGGGTACGGCTGGAGGTAATGTTTCTGACGCCAGGCGACGACCAACTGAACAAGTCCTGCGGATGAACATCGTTCCCATTATGGCCAAGGCGGGAACCAAGACCAATGATCTCGTCTACTTCGTGCTCCGTCGAGCGCTGGGCATCCAGATTGCCGGGGCCGGGAGGTCGGGTGAACTGATAAGGCGCCGAGGAATTTAGTGTAACAATTCCATCGTATGGTCCGCCTTGGCCGATGGTGCCGTTAGGGAGCATCGCCGGCGGTGTGTCTAATCCAACTGCCCGTCCGCCCGCACTTCGTGGTCGGATGTTTGGCGATAACGCTGTTGCCGGGAGACTTGCGTTTGCGACGCTATCGTTACTGGTTCTGGCATCCCCTCTCAACGCGTCGATGTAAATACTCCAGGGGATCTGGTAAATAACAAAGTCACTTTGGGCGATAGTGCCCGCGTCCAGAGGGGTACCGTCTGGACCACTGGTCGAATAGCGGAAACGGATCTGGATTGTGATCGGATCGCCAAAGAGCGATTCGTGAAGTGAGATGGCCCGGTTAATCACCGCTTCGATGGCTGCCGCGTTTGGATTGCCGGTAATGGAGCTGTCAAACGTCGGGTTGATAATCAGTCCGGTAGTAGGCTCCGTCGTAATTCTCATTACTGCGGAGTAGCTGGCGGGACCAGTAGCACCGTAAGCGCGCACCCGATAGTAGTAAGTCGTTCCCCGGTTCAAGCCTGCCACAACTCGAGCGGTCACGTTGCCGACGTCCAGGTCGTGGTAACCATCCACGTAACTGCTGAACGAGTCGCTCGTGGAAACGTCCAAGATGTAACCGAGCGCACCGTTCACACTGGGCCAACTTGCCATAAAGGTGCTGCGGGTCGGTGCCGGAATTTCAATTTCACCTTGTGCCGGCATTTCGGTGGCGCTTGGAAAACCGGGGGCTGTTTGGAGCTCAATGCCCGTTTGGTGCGTCCCAACTCCTGCCTCGAACGCAGGCGATACGCCGGAAAGATGATTTTGTCCCGTTAAGTTTGTGTTGGACGCGCCGAGTGCCAACACAACGCCACCAGCAAGAATAATCGCACCCCTTACGGAAAAACCCATATGCAGCATTGTGTCACTATGAAAGGCGCGAGTTTAGTGGACAATTCTTACCGCACAAGCCGAAAAATTGTATCCGCGCAGGCTTTCGGAATCCGGCTGGACGTGCGCGTTCAGATTCGTCACATTTGCCCTCGCCGCTGATAAAATTGGTAGCGCTCGATAATTGAGTCGACGTACTTCCGCGTTCCGGGAAAGTCGATGTTCTGTAAGAACTGCTTTACCGGGATGTCGGTAGTGCTTCCGCCGCTCCACCGTTCCGCACGACTGGCACCCGCATTGTATTCGGCCAGCGCAAAAGGCGCGGGGTCCGACTGCGCTGCCCAGCGTTCAAAGGCACGATGCAAATACCATGTGCCAGCCTCCAGATTGGTTTTCGGGTCAAAAAGTTGGTCAACTTGGAAAGTCGTGATCTTGTTTTCGCGGGCCCATTCGCTGGCCGCTTTTTCGCTCACTTGCATGAGTCCCCGCTCGCCGTGTGTCCCATGTTTTCTTGGGTCGAAGCGGCTCTCACGCCAAACGACCGCTTTCACAAGCATCGGATCGAGATGATGTTCGGCTGCGACAACGCGAATCAGGCGATCGTACTGATGAAACCGCGCCGGGCTCATCCATTCGTAAAACGTGTAGACCGGATCGCCTGATCGCACGGCGAGATAAGCGAAACCTGCGGCCAGGGCCAGCATTACGCAGAGGAGCAGTTTGAACAGGAATCGTATCACTTCGGCATCAAATCTCGTGCTCCTGCTCTCGCGAGCAATTAAATTAACGAGGTCTCCATGACGAATCCCAGTTACGTTCGAGTCATCATTGATCGGGCAATTCACCGCGAGCTCGACTATGCCGTGCCGGAAGGCTTGATGAACCGAGTCGGAGTCGGCTCCCGCGTGCGCGTGCCGTTTCGAGAGAAATCCGCTCTTGCGACGGTGGTCGCTGTCACAGAACAGAGCGAAGCGAAAGGCATCCGTCTAATCGAAGCGGTGGTGGGCGAAGCGCCGATCTTGAGCGAACAATTGCTCGAGCTGGGCAGATGGATCAGCTCCTATTATTGCTGCCCGATCGAAACAGTGATGCGCAGCTTGTTGCCGCAAGTCATCCGGCGCGCGGAAGTCGGATGGAAAAAGCGATTGTTCGTCCAGCCTGGGCGCAAGATCGACAATGAAGAACTTGAGAAGTTGCGAAAACGCGCGCCCCGGCAGGCAGAACTTCTGGAGGCGATCCTCCGTTTGGAAGCGCCAATCCGTGCGTCGCAACTTCTACGGCAAACTTCTCTCGATAACCAGACGCTTCGTGCGCTGGTGAAACGTGGTCTAGTGGAGTTGCGCGAAGAAGCAGTCGTAAGGGATCCACATGCTGACGAACAATTCATCGCGACGTCGAACCTGATTCTTAACCAGGAACAAACGCATGCGCTCAGGGAAATCACACAAACGCTCGATTCACCAGAAAAGTCGCGCCCGATTTTGCTCCACGGCGTGACCGGTTCCGGCAAGACCGAAATTTATCTGCAGGCGATTCGTGCCGCGCTTGATCGCGGGCGCACGGCAATTGTTCTCGTTCCTGAAATTTCGCTAACGCCACAAACGGTTGAGCGTTTCAAAGGCCGGTTCGCCCATGTGCAGGACGCAGTCGCCGTGTTGCACAGCCATTTATCCGAGGGCGAACGGCACGATGAATGGCACAAAATCCATTCCGGTCGCGCACGCATCGTAATCGGCGCACGCAGCGCAGTCTTCGCACCGTTGAAGAACCTGGGACTCATTGTCGTCGATGAAGAACACGAGACGACATATAAACAGGAAGAAGCTCCCCGATATCACGCGCGTGACGTCGCGATTGTGCGCGCGAAGATCGAGAAATGCGTCGCAGTCCTGGGAAGCGCCACGCCGTCACTCGAGAGCTATCACAATGCTCTAATTGGAAAATATCGGCTGGTTACACTGACTCAGCGGATAGACGAAAAGCAGATGCCCCTCATGCGCGTTGTCGATCTTCGCCAGGAGCGGCGGAAAGAAAAGTCGGCAACGATCTTGTCTGAGAAATTGCGCGCGGCGATTGCTGATCGGCTCGAAAAACGAGAACAGACCATTCTGTTCTTGAACCGGCGCGGTTTCTCCACTTCGCTCCTGTGCAGCAATTGTGGCGAAGCGCGCAACTGTCCCAATTGCAGCGTCGCGCTCACCTTTCATCGGCATCCCGCGGTCGCGGGACGGTTGAGCTGCCATCTGTGTGGCCACACCGCTGCGGTGCCCAAGAAGTGTCCGGCCTGCGGAAAAGATGCACTGATTTACGCGGGCTTCGGCACGGAGAAGGTCGAATCAACCGTGTCGCAAATTTTTCCCAAAGCTGTGGTGCGCCGCATGGATGCAGACTCGATGACGCGCAAGGAAGCGTATCGCGAAACTCTGAGGAATTTCCGCACTGGCAGGATCGACATCCTGGTTGGTACACAAATGATCGCGAAAGGACTTCATTTTCCAAATGTGACGCTGGTCGGAATCATCAATGCGGATCTCGCCCTGCATTTGCCCGATTTTCGCGCTGGCGAACGCACGTTTCAGCTTCTCACACAGGTCGCCGGACGCGCCGGACGCGGAGAAACATCGGGCGAAGTCTTTGTGCAAACTTACACGCCGTTCAGTCCGTCGATTCAGTTTGCGAGGCACCACGATTTTGCCGGCTACTTTCAACAGGAGCTCGAATTTCGCGAGCGCTGCGATTTTCCGCCATTCAAACACGCCGTCCTGATCACGGTGCGCTCTGCACACGAAGGACGCGCAAAATTGTCGGCGGAAACATTACAGCGCCGCTTGAAAGAAGCGCTGCCGCAGGAATTCATTTTGGGCGACGCGACCCCCGCGCCCCTGGAAAAATTACAAGGCCAATTCCGCTTCCACATCCTGGTCCGTGGCGAAGCCATCATGCGTCTGAGCCGCCTCGTCCGCGAAACCGTCGACAAATTGCCCTTCCCCGAAGACGTCACAGTCACCGTCGACGTCGATCCTTATCAGTTGCTGTGATCTGGGGAACGGCGCCAATTCTTGCGGGGTTGAAAACGACTTGAAGGTCTCGTTCGGAATTCCGAAAATACGGACCCCTCAATTGCGATAACCCCTTATGAAAAAGCTGTTCTCCTCGATTCTCTTAATCGCAACGCTGACACCATTTCACGGGCAAGCACAACAAGCCGGCAGCACACTTGTCGGGTTTCTCGCAAAGCAAGGGTTCGCCGGAGCAAAACTGGAGCGGCGATTCGGCAATCATTTGTTTGTTCCGGTTTCCATCAACAACCGGCGAGGAGCGCTCCTAATCGATACCGGATCGCCATACAGCCTCATTGACACCAACAGCGCCAAAACGTTTGGGCTCACTGTGGAAAAAACCGGCTCGAATGTCGGCGGCATGTTTGGCCGTAGCTGGGAACGCTATGACGCGAGCAAGGTAAAAAGCATTGCCATGGGCAACTGTATAGTGACAAACGTCCCGGTTGCGATCACAGACCTCTGGGACTTCAACAGAGACCGCGCGGGTCCCGCTACCGGATCGCACATCGCAGAGTCGGCGAACCTCACGCACGTCAACGGCATCCTTGGCATGAACGAAATGGTTAAATTCGGGATGATTGTCGATTGTGCGCGCCAGATGCTTTACATCAATCCAAATGGCCCGAACTCGTCAGTAAGTCAGAGCCTTGCCAGTTTCCTGTCCAGTCGCGGATTTACACGAATCCCGTTGCGCTTGAATGCGAATCGTCATTTCGATGTCGAAGGCACATTGAACGGACACGGCACGCGATTCATTGTGGACACTGGCGCGTCGACGACGCTTGTCGATAAGGAAACAGCAGTCCGTTCTGGAACAGCACTTACCGCTCTGTGGGGGATCGGCGGCAATGGCGCGGGCGGCTTGCACGGAGGACTCGGTCGCGCAAGCATCAAAGAGCTGGGAATCGGAAGTTTTAAACTCGCGAATGCTGAAGTCGCGGTGGCTCACGTCTCCGGCGACACTCTACTTTCGAAGTCCGCAGCTGAATCGAACGCTGGCGTTCTGGGTCAGGAATATCTCTCATCGAATTTCGCTGTCATCGACGTTGGTGGCAGGGCTCTTTATCTGCGTCATCCTGATTCTCGCTAGGGTCCGCTCGTTATTCAGACGATCGTTGAACAACCGACCGGTTGGCCGGGATCTCCGCTGCCGTTCCCGTGAACGTCATCCGAGCCGGCGCTTCAGGAAACAGCTCACCAAGTTCTACCCGCGCCCATTTGGCGAAACCTTGAGCAAACAGCCTCGGATTGGCGGAATGCAATTTAAAACCCGGGATCAAACACCGGTGCGCGCGGTTGGTTTTGCCCAGAATGCGACGTTTACGACGACGACGCGCAATCTCAGCAAAACGGCGGTTGTAGGCTCGCATAAAACGAAAAATCGGGCCGGTCCCGGTACCTGAAAACGGTGGAACTAGCAGCGCATTCTCGCCGTCCCTGTATGGCCGGGATGCCACACCTATATAGTAAAGGCAAAGGTCGAAGATCAGAGCAATGCTCATTAGATCGAATTCGCCCATGTATTCGTACTTGTCCTTGTAAACGGCCTCGAACCAGCAACGATGGCATAACGCGAAGTCGCGATTGTGCCGCTCAACTAACGGTCTCATCACTTCGCTTTTTCGCTGCGCACTGACGAGCGAGGCTGCGCGTGATGTCGTGAACGAAATCCAATCCATCCCTGGACTGTAAAAAGGATCCATGAACGCCGCCGCATCCCCAACCAGAACAAAGCCGTCCCCGGCAAATGTGGTGCTGTAATAAGCGAGATTTTTCCTCCAGTGGACATCTTCCTCGTCAAATCGCGCATCAACCAGAATCTCGCGTGCGACTGGATGCTTCATCAGAAAGGTCTTGAGCCGTTCGCCGAGTTTTCCGCCGTCCTGGGGCCAGTCGACGAGTCTTTGATCAAAGACCACCCCGACGCTCACATCACCGCCTTTAAGGGGAATCCACCAGCTCCACCAGCCGTCGCCGATCACATGGTTGGTGGCAGTGTTACGCGTCGCGTAAACGGCGCGCGACCATGCGGGATATTTCTCGGCTAACTCGCGACTGTCCCAGTCTTTGACGCCTTTCCATCTCGACCACGCCGCTGCAGTCGGATGTTCGGTGTTGGATTTCCACCAGCCTTCTTTACGAGCCAGAATTGCAGCTACACCCGAAGCATCAACAATCCAACGCGAGCGAACCGTCCTGGTGCTGTCGCCGTTCCGAAATGTTACTGTTTGTTCTTTTCCCGGCTGTAGTTGCACATCGATTATTGTCGCCGGGCGCAGAATCTCCGCACCAGCAGCACCGGCGCGGCGTAGCACCTCTTCATCAAACGCGGCACGATCCAGTTGATATGACGGCACACGTACCTGATAAAGCGGCCCGAGTTCGCTCGCTTCCGAGAGCGTCTTTACTTCGCCGTTTGTAAACCAAAACCGCAATCCTTGCTTCGCCAGGTGCGACTCGTTGAGATATTGCGTCAATCCCAGCACTCGGCCCATGAAATATGCACTGACCTCGACAGTCGCTTCGCCCACGCGCCGCGAAAGTTTTGTCGATTTCTCCAGAATCAATATGCGAATTCCCGGATTTTGCCTCAATAGGAGCGTAGCGGTCGCTCCCCCGGAAAGCGCGCCTCCCATGATTACGACGTCATAAAAATCCATATGGTCGGATTGAGGAGGCGTTACATGGGCTTCCATTTGACGAAAAGGTAGTTTTCTTGGTGCGTCCTTGTTACGTCAAGCGCGCAATTGATTACCAACCGAGTCGCAGAGTCTGCGAGAAAACAATGTTGGCCTTGTCCGATTCAATCTCATTCCGTTAGCATCGAGGCCACATACGTCGGTCATGAACAACGTTCATCTTGCCATCCAGTTTTTTATTCAGCTTGCAGTTATTCTTTTATTCTGCCGGTTGGTGGGCGCGATTGCTTTGCGCCTCGGCCAGCCGCAAGTCGTTGCGGAAATGCTCGCCGGTGTGCTTCTCGGACCATCGCTTTTTGGTTTGCTCTGGCCCGAAGCCCAACATTGGCTTTTTCCATGGGACAGCGCTCAGAAAATGCGCGACACCCAGAGTTATTTGTTTCCAGCGTCGCAACTCGGTCTCGCGCTTTACATGTTTGTGGTCGGGATGGAATTCCGCGTCGACATCGTGCGCCGCAAGTTAACAAGCTCAATCGCCGTGTCGGTGGCCGGAATGCTGACTCCTTTCGTATTGGGCGTCGGCCTGGCTTGGATTCTATTTGATCACACGTCGCTATTTCCAAGCACGACGTCACGCTCGGAAGCAATGCTCTTTCTTGGCGCGTCCATGTGTATCACTGCGTTTCCAATGCTGGCGCGCATCATTCATTTCAAAAAACTGACGGGCACAACCATGGGAACTGTGGCGCTGGGCGCAGGTGCGATCGACGATGCAACGGCGTGGTGCCTCCTCGCAGTTGTGCTCGCCAGTTTCGAGAAAAATTGGCGCCACGCTCTGGTGAACATCACTGGTGGCATCGCTTACGTGGCTTTAACGCTGCTGATTGTGCGTCCGTTGCTGCTTCGTGCCAAAGTTTGGTTGACAAAAAACGGCACCGTCACCGAAGCCGGCTTGGTTGTCGGACTTGCGCTCATGGCCTTGGGGGCGTGGTTCACCGACCTCATCGGTTTGCATGCAGTATTCGGCGCGTTTGTCATGGGCGCCGCAATGCCGCGGGGAGTCGTTGTGCGTGATCTTATCGGCCGTATTCAGCCGCTTACGGTCGCCCTGCTGCTCCCGCTCTTTTTCACCTACTCGGGCTTGAACACAAAGATCGGTTTGCTCAACACGAGCTTCCTTTGGGCGATGTGTGGCGCGGTGTTGATCGCGGCTATTCTGGGCAAAGGCGTCGCCTGCTGGGTAGCCGCACGCGCCACTGGCATTCCAAATCGCGAAGCGCTCGGCATCGGCACACTAATGAATGCACGCGGATTAATGGAACTGATCATTATCAATATCGGGCTCCAGCGCGGCATCATATCGGAGGGACTTTTCGCCACGCTGGTGATTATGGCAGTGCTCACGACGCTCATGGCTTCTCCGCTGTTCGAACGCCTCGTGGGAAGCAAGGCGCACCAGTTCGTTCCGGGGCCCGAGGCTGAAGAGGCAAGCGAACCCAAGTTCGTCCGCTGAGGTGAGCGCTTTTACATGCTCGTGGAAAAATTCGAAGACGACGTCTTCCGATCTGGAGGTGCAGCTTATTCGCAAGGGTGCGACTGGAAACTGTGTTGTTTGTTGCCGGCCTACGAAAGTCGACAAAGGTTCAAACTCGGTTAGCAACGGAATCTTTGGAAGAGATTTCTCCAGGGTAACCGGCATCTAGGTCGCGCCGAAAAACGGGAGGCGTTATCTTGAAACGTTTCTGGATCGATATCATCGCGAAGAACAGCTGATTCAGAAACCGGGTCCACAAACTAGCGTTCCACTTTCCCGCAAGCATCGTGGCGACTGATCGAAAGATGAGCTTCGGTGGCTCCGGGCTGAAAAAGACGTCGCGAAACTGTGGTGTGTAGAATCCCACCACAAACCGGCGAAACGTCTCGAATCGTTTTCGCTGACGACGAGAAAACGCCGCGAAGCTCGAGGCTGAGAAGTCATTTCTCAATAGCCCGCGATGGAGCTCCGCAGCAGCTTCAATCCCTGATTCCATAGCAATCGACACTCCGGTCGAGAATACGGGATCAAGAAACGATCCAGCGTCCCCGGCCAGGATCCAGCGATCGCCAGCGTACGCCGAAGCGCTGTAGGAGAAATCCTTCTCAATGCGTACGGGCCACTCGCGCCGGGCCTCGCGCATTAACTCAGCAATAATCGGCGTATCGGCGATCGTGCTGTTGAGCGTCTCCTCCGGCGAACCATTCGCCAACCTGCGGTAAAGGGCCTTTGGTAGAACTACGCCAACACTCGTTAACTCTTTTGAAATCGGAATAAGCCAAAACCAGCCGGCGTCGTTGCGTGCAATAAGCCGGATATCGTCGGGTCGCGGTCCTCCCAGTCGCGGCACGTTCGTATAATGGGAGTATATTGCTATGTTAGCGAGCCGGGGCTCCTCGGTGCGCAAATTGAATTTTCCAGCGATCAAGCCTCCGCGGCCTGTGGCATCAACCAGGGCTCGCACACGCACACGCCCCGTCACGGCATCGCCGCGCGACGCGAAGTCGAGGATCGCGGCGTCTGGTGCAAACTCGCATGTAATCACGTTGCACGCTTCTCGAACGTCTACGCCCACTTCGCGAGCGCGCTCCAGCAGAATCCGATCAAATTCCTCGCGGCATACCTGATACGTCTGAGGCCTTGTGACTTCTCGAACACAGGTGAAGTCAACGTATCGTCCACTCTGACCATCATGCGTGAACAGGCGCGCGCCCCACTTCGCTGGAAAATTTGCGGCCTCCATCTGCCTGGTCACGCCCAAAGCCGCGAACGCGTCGTTCGCAGTCGATAACAACGACTCACCAATATGGAATCTTGGGAAGGTCTCGCGTTCAAAGAGAACGACAGAATGACCGCGCTGCCGAAGCGAAATCGCCGACGACGAACCAGCAGGACCGCCCCCGGCCATGTTTGTCATAAGCATGAGCCTGCGCGTCGCGAGAGGAGCAGGTTAACCAATCCGATATCCGAAATCGACAATTTGCAAGGGAGCCGGCAGTCGGATTCGAACCGACGACCTGCTGATTACAAATCAGCTGCTCTACCAGCTGAGCTATGCCGGCTTTTTCCCTCGTAGAGTAGGCTGAAATAAGGCCTCCACAAGAGCCCATTCTGCCCGCCTTTTCTGCCCGTTGAAGGGAAAACCGCTTCTGTCGGCACAAGATCATTATCGCGTCGCTAACTCCTGATTGTCACGCAAAAGGCAGCTCTACGGTCGACGGTCTGTTCGCTTTCGCTCCATTGCTAGAGCTTTGGCTTTATTTCGCCGAGTCAAGCTCGCCGAATTGTGAGCAGCGAAGCTAAGGCGCTATGGGAGGCAACGTCGGTGCAAAATTTGGTTCGCTATCGGCCAGCGGGAACGTATTTCGCGCGGTTCAGAGTGAATGGAAAGCGGGTCTGGAAGAGTTTGGAAACGACCGTGTTCTCGGTCGCCAAGCAACGGCTGCCCGAAACGATACGCGAGCATCGCGCGAAGCTGGAATCGGTCGCTGCCGTCACGATCGGGAAGATGACCGTTGGCGATGCCGCGCGGGTGTATCTCGAAAAAGTTCACGCGAATGTCTCGCTCAAACCAAGATCAAAAGACTATCGCGAAGGGTTGATCGATTTCATCAATCGCTCGTGGCCGGCGCTTTTCGGAACGGACGTGCGTAAGGTGAGCGAGCGCGATTGCCAGGAATGGTTGGTTAGGTTTCAAAAGCTCTACGCGCCTTCAGTCGTCAACAACGGCATCGGAACTCTGCGGCGAGAAAAAGTAATGCTGCGATGGGTTGTGGTGGAGGAAAACGAATCGTTTTCCATCTGGTTGAGCTGTTTTGCGGTGTTTGTTTTCATTTCGATCTCCTTTCTGTTTTTCGCTCACTTTATGTTCGCATGAACATGCAGGCAACAATGAGCCAATGGCCACTTCGCCGAAGGAGAGAAGACGTTTGTTAAAACGTTCTCCGTCGCAGCGCCGGTCGTCGAAATCTGTCAAAATTTTCGCAGGTCGCCAGAGAACGTTCAGAGCATCTGAAAGAACGCTGCAGAAAGAACGATGCCCTTCAAAACAGGTCGGCAAAAAACCGGGTGTAGGGCTCTTCGTGTTCGCGCGACTTCTGGAGCAAGTGCGCCAGAGCGAGCGCGACATGAAACCTCAACTCACACTGTTTATGACCGAAACTCAATTGAAGAAACTGGTAAACGAAGCCGTATCGCTTCATCGCGCCCTCACCACCTACAGCGAGCGTATGAAAGCGCTCAAAGCTGATCTGATTCGTGAAGCTCAACGTCACAAGGAAGACTTCACGCTTACTGACGGAGGCGGTTCGCGCTGGACCGCTTGCGGGACTGACGGCTGCATCGCGCGAGTTAATTTCCCCGCGCCCGCACTGCTGTCGCATATCGACACCGAAGACGAAGCTTTCGACAAGATTCTCGCTCTCGCCGGCGAATCCCTCGATGATCTGTTCCACTCGGTGCACTACTTGAGACCGATCGCGGATTTTCGCGATGAAGTGGCTGCGGCGCTGCCGAGACGCGCCGCCACTCAACTGATCGACCTTTGCCAGGTCGAATGCTCGCCGCGCGTGAGCTTCGAAACTGCGGAGACGAAAAACGTCGGTCCACAAGTACGGCGACGCCGCTACGCTCTCGGCTGGTCGCAATCGGTTCTTGCCGCGAAACTGCAGATCGCTGGTTTCGACATCAGCCGCAGCGGTGTGTCTAAAATCGAAGCGCGCCTTTCGTATGTGGATGACAAGACACTTCTCTATTTAGCAGAAGTGCGAAAGGTGCAGTTGCAGGAACTCTTTCCGACCCGACCGCCTGGCAATCGAATCTACGATTTCATCGAGAAACTGGAGACGACGCGATTCTGAGCATGCACCTTTCCATGTTACGGAACCGGTAAAGGTGTGTCGCCAACATTGACTTCGCGAAAAACTCGAAGGATTTCTGATTAGGTTGGAGCTGCTTTACGCGCTTTCCAAGGGTGATGGCGTTCTTGCGCGGCGCGACAGGCGAAGTTGCGCTACGCTTTCTCCACGATCGCCCGAACCCGATGAAGCCCGGTCGCGCCATCCGGGACTTGGTCGCGGTATTCGCTGATTTGAAGTTTGCCGTCGCCATCGGTAGCGCGAACTACGAGTTTGGTTTCACCTTCTTCGTCGGGTGTCCATTGGTAGCTCCAGAGACTCCAGCTCAACTTCGTTCCAGGTTTAGTAATGTCAGCGTCATCCCAAGTTTCGCCGTCATCGCTGCTGACTTCCACCTTCGAGATCCCCCGATCCCCACCGAAAGCCATCCCCCGGAGCTCAATTGGTTTCCCAACTTGGAACGGTGTTTCGAAACGGTTGCCCCTAACTTGAGGCGCGTCGAAGCGACTGTGGGTTGGGATCGCATCGCCCTGGCGTCCCCAGCCCTGCTCTTTGTAAAACCCGCAACCGTGACGCCGGTGCAGACGTCCATCGGCTTCATCCAATAGCTCGATGCGGGTAAGCCACTTTGGATTCTTTTCGCCGTAAAGGCCGGGCACGATCAGGCGTAACGGAAAACCATGCCGCCGCGGTAAGGGCTCGCCGTTCATTTCGTAAGCGACGAGTGTGGTTGGCTCCATCGCCTTCGCGAACCGAAACGTCTCGTAATAACCGTCGGCCGCGCGAAAGAGAACGGTGGTAACGTTAGGTTTGGGCTTTACCTGAGCGAGCAGTGTCGGCAACGGGACGCCTTTCCAAATAGCGTTTGAGCAAAGGCCGCTGCCAACTCCGTAGGAAATACAAAGCAACGTTGTTTCCTGCTCGACAGCTGGCATCGCAGCAATGTCGGCAAACGAATAAACACGCGGGTTTTCAACTTGCCCGACAATGTCCAAACGCCACGAATCCCGCGCAACGTCAGGATCAATGAGGTTTTTTGAGACCTGATAAAATTCGTCGTCTGGACGAATCGGGGTGATTTTCTGTATCTTCGGTCCGCCATATTGGCGCCCGTCGTAACTAAACGTGCCCATCCGAAAAAGCCGGCGCAAAGTGCTGCCAAGAGCGAGCGCGAGAGCCGCACCAATTCCAACCGCGACGAAACGACGACGACCAACCGATCGGCCCGCCATTGTCGCTGTCTCGCTCGCAGTCATAGCGTGCGACGGTCTACTTAGCAGGCCGTAGAAAAACATGATCCCGATACCGCAGACCGAAAAAGAAATTAGCATCTCGAGCGTGGCGATTAGATGCGCGATGCCTGGCGGAAAGCCACGGTAATTGGTGGAGAGCGTCGGCCAGAGCAGGGCGGCGAAGAGGATCGTTGCAGCTAAGACGCCGGGAATTATTAAACGCCAGCCGCGCGCATCGAGTAGCGAAGTGCCCATCGTTTGCGCAACATCGCGCCGGTCACGTCGCTTGAGATAAAATGCATAGATCACTCCCCCCAAACCGGCAACGATCACTTGGCCAGCTAGAGCGCCGAAAACTCCCTGTAGCTTGAGCGGCGTATAGCCGCCCGCGCGCACGAGCGAGCTAATGAAAAATTCGACGGTAAGCAGCGGAAAAAGCCGATCAAAGATCAGTTCCGTCGGCGTGGGCCATCCGAGAAACAGGCGAAGAAGTGCCATCATTAAGAGCATGGCGAGCCCCGCCATTACGCCAGCAATGAAGCCCCAAGTGAGCGTCCTGAGCCAGTGACGCCGATCTTTTGAACCAGGCGACGAGTTAGACATATCAAAAGAGAGAGAGCTAGAGATCCTTCATCGCGGTGACAACGAGCGGGACGATACTGACTCGCGGGATACAAAAACAAAAGATGAAATCCGCGAAGGCGTGTCCGGCTTCATAGTAAACCGTTCTCCAAAGGCGACGCGCAACGTGGCTGCGGTTGTTTGGCTTCATTTGCGATTGCAGCTCAACCGTCACGCGCCACGCCTGATCAGGGTCTCAGTCTATGGAGTTGGCTAGTTTTGCGAATGTCGGCAGCTTTCCGAAAAGGAACTGGAACGGGATTGGGCTACGTGTGGCCCACGCGTTCTCGTCGTGTTTCGCTTCGGGGAACGCAAGGTAAAACAGCTCCGATCCGGGACGGTATCCTTTCCAGATGAGCCGGTCTCTCATGCTGCGTGTGGGTTCGTAGTTGTCGGCTGGCCAGCCGCTATCGAGGTAGATCCGCAGTTTTCTCTTCGCCTCGACGAAGACGCGCTCGAGCAGATCGTCCCGGTAAGCAAACGTGCTCGAAAGACACGCGACCTTGCCGAAGACGTCAGGCCACTGCCATCCGAGGTAAAAAGAAACAACGCCTCCGAGTGATGAGCCCATAACCGCTGTGTCGGTCGGCCCGGATAGCGTGCGGTACTTCGCGTCGACCAATGGCTTGAGCGTTTCGACAAGAAATCGGCCGTAATCCTCATAGCCGGGCAATGTGTACTCGGTCATCCGCTCGTTAGGACAAATTCCGACAACGATCACCTCCTCGATCGCGTTCATCCGATCGAGCACGCCGAGGACCTCGTCGGTCCTCCAGGTGTTGCCGAGAAATGCCTCTTCCT
>WNGE01000943.1_pt1 | contig 42145 bp, 39 predicted proteins | sample 5400651 | NCBI WGS metagenome assembly WNGE01 (sample SAMN13153370, study PRJNA577476) | soil metagenome | isolation source: 60 cm soil or saprolite under grassland replicate 2 | place: USA:California | collected 2016-06-15 | reverse complement strand
GCCGGTCCCTTAAAGAGGCTCAAGTCGGAATGAAGGACTGTGCCGGCGGGCCGCGCTGGGCGGCGCGAGGCGGCGTCCTCAGTCGCGCCCGTAGCCTCCGGCTACGAACGCTCCCTGCGTCCTTGCCTCGCACGCGCCCATCGCACCCCTCCGGCGAGCCTTCATCCCGAAATGAGCCTTAGCTTGAGCAGGCGGGCGGCCGCCGGCGCAGGAGCCCTCGCGTTCGCCCTCGTGGCGACGTGCGCCGCGGTCGCCTGGCCGCATGACTCGGAGCTGGTCCCCAGGAACGGCGGCCACCCGTTCGGCGCCGACAGCTGGACGTGGATCTTCCTCGGCTGCGAGATCGGCGCGTTCGCCGCTTACGGGCTCGGCCTGCTGCTGATCCAGCGCTTCGGTGCGCGGCTGGCCGTCGTGGCGGTGCTTGCGGGCGCGATCCAGCTCGCACCGCTCGGCGCCCCTCTGCTCCTCTCGACCGACGCCTGGACCTACTGGGACTACGGCCGCATGGCCGCTGTCCACGGTGCGAATCCGTATACGAAGACTCCGGACGACTTCCCCCTCGACCCGGCCTTCCCGCACGTCGGCACGGGTTGGCGGGACACGACCTCGGTCTACGGGCCCGGATTCACGCTCGCCTCGGAGCCGCTCGCGCTCGCGGACGGAAGCTCGGCCGACGCGGCCGCCTGGACGTACAAGGCGATCGCGGCCGTCGCGCTCGTCCTGGCCACCGCGCTTGCGACCTTCCTCGCGCGGCGGAAGGCGTTTGCCTGCGCGTTCGTGGGCTGGAATCCGCTGCTCGCGCTCCACTTCGCGGGCGGCGGCCACAACGACGCCTGGATGGCGGCCTTCGTCGTCGGCGCGCTGGCCCTCGGGGCGACCGGCCGGCGACAGCTCGCCGGCGTCGCATGGGTTGCGGCCGTGTTCGTGAAGTGGATCCCGCTTCTGTTCCTTCCGCTCCGTGCACTCGAGGCGCGTGCGCGTAAGCGTAAGGTCGGGCATCTCGGGTTCGCGATCGCCGCGGCCGTCCTCGTCGCGGCTGCAAGCTGGCGCTACGGCTGGCACTGGCTCGGGGCGGTCGGCCCGCTGGCGCGGAACGCCAACAAGGAGACGCAGTTCGCGATTCCGCACCGGCTGGAGCAGGCGGGTTTGCCCGAGTGGGTCGCCTTCGCTCTCGTCGCGGCGGCCTTCGCGCTTGCGTACCTGTGGCTGCTGCGGGAAGCGATGAGGGGACGGGCAAGGCTCGGTCTCGCCGCCGGCCTGGGGTTGCTGGCGACGCCCTATCTCGTGCCGTGGTATGCGGTGTGGGCCGTCCCGCTTGCGGCCGCGGAGGAGGATCGAGCTGCCCAGTGGATCGCGCTCGCGGTGTGTGGCTATCTGTTGCGCCAGACGGTCCCGATCTAGGCGGTGTGCCTGAAGATCACGACCCCGTCCTGCTCGAAGACGACGCGCCAGGCGGGGTTGCGCCGCAGGCGCACGAGCCGGTTGGCCGCCCGCAGCGGCGCGATCCCCCGGTCGCGGAAGCTCAGCTGCGTCTCGTCGACGGCCACCCAGGCGGCACCTTCGACCTCCGGGAAGCTGAGGATCTTGCGGCGTGCGGACAGATGCGCTCCGAGCGAGTTCGTCGCGCTGACGACAGCCCCACCTGGGACCAGCCGCAGCGCTCGGGCGGCGACGTTGTTGTGGTCCGACACGTGGTAGTAGCGGGCCTGGAGCGTCTCGCCGCCCGGCAGGTCGCGCCAGATCGGCAGCGCGCCGAGCCGGTAGTTGCCGACGAGCGTGGCGAGGAGAACGGCGGCGGCTGCCGGCACGACGAGCCGCGGCCTCGTTCGCGAGAGCCGAGCCGCACCGAAGATCGAGCCGACGATGAGCGGCGGGATCAGGCCGGCCGTGTAGTGAAAGTGAATCGAGGTCTGGGTGTCTGTGCTCGACAGGAGGTTGATCGCGAGCTCGGGCAGCGCCGCGATCAGCACGAGCGGCGCGAGCAAGCAGAGAGCCGCGAGTGGGAGGAGGAGATCGAGCAGGTAGTGGATTCCGCGGTGGTCGAAGGCGACGGTGAAGAGCCGAAGAGGATGGTGGAAGAACGTGCGCAGAATGCCCCCCGTAGAGCCGCCGACCTCGCCGTAGCGCCCGTAGAAGTGTGAGGCGCCGCCTCGGCTGAAGTGCGGGACGATCACCTCGATCGCGAGCAGCGAGGCGGCGAGCCCGAGCGCGCAGATCGCGCCTCCGACCGCCCAGCGCCGGCGCGAGATCGCGTACCAGATTCCCATCCCGGCGATCACGAGCGGGATCTCCTCCTTCGTCGTCGCGGCCGCGATCGCGAACAGCGCGAAGGGGAGCAACCGGTCCTCGTCCAGGTACCAGAACGCGAACAGGAGCAACGGACAGGCGAGCGCGACCGGGTGGAACTCGTCCAGGGTCAGCCATTGCACAGGCGGATAGAGCAGGTAGGCGAGGGAGAAGCCGAGCGCCGCGCGTTCGGAGCCCAGGTGCTTGCGGGCGAGCCAGAAGACCGGGATCGCCCCGAGCCCGACCAGGATCGCCTGCGCCGTCAGCAGCAGGTCCGGGCTCGGCCAGATCCACCACAGGGGCGCGAAGACGGCCAGGATCGGGTCGAAGTGCGCCGCCAGCCGGGAGATATCGTGGCCCTGCAGGTCGGTCATGCGCAGGAAGTCGCCATGCGCCGTTGTCCAGACCGCCTGGACCATGTTCCCGAGGTCGAAGCGGCCGGTGTGGAAGGCATGGTGGCGTAGGATCGAGAGCGCGGTGAATCCGGCGGCATACGCGCCGGCCGCCGTCCAGACAAGGGTGCGCGGAGCCGGGAGCCGCACGCTCAGAGTATTCCCTCGAGGATCGCGCGCCAGCGGCGGCCGAGCACGTCCTCGCCCGCACGCTCGCGATAGGCCTCCAGGCCGCCCGCGGCGATCTGCTCGAGCAGGGCGGGATCGCCGGCCGCCCGTCGCATAGCCGCCGCGAGAGCTTCCGGGTCGCCGGCCGGGACGAGCAGGGCGCTCTTTCCATCCCTCAGGAGCTCGCGGGCCGCCGGCGTGTCCGCGGTGATCGCGGGTGCGCCGCACGCGAGCGCCTGGAAGACCTTGTTCGGGATCACCCGTGCGGCCTTTGCCGACGTCCCGAAGATGCCGAGCGCGCAGCGCGTGCTTCTGTAGGCGTCGCCGAGCCGGTCGTACTCGAGCCACGGAATCCACTCGACGTTCGCCGGCCGCTCGCGGAGCAGGTGCTCGAGCTGGCCGCTGCCCGCGACCGTGATCCGGAGCTCGGGAGCGAGCCGGGCGGCGGCGAGGATCATCTCTAGGCCGTGGAGCGGGATCAGCTTGCCGACGAAGAGGAAGCTCTCGGCCGGTGACCACGGGGGCCTGAACACGCGCTCCTCCGCGCCGACGAAGCAGACCTCGAAGTCGCTGCGCGGCCGTCCGGACAGGCTTGCCAGGAAGTCCGCATTGGCCTCCGTGTCGGCGACGACGAGGTCGGCGGCGCCGAACGCCTTGCGGTCGAGCCACCGCAGCGACCGGCCGGCGGGTGACGTGGGCGAGAACCGCCGGCGATCGGCCACGAACGTGTCCGAGAGCGACACGAGCGGGTTAAAGACGATCGGCCTTCCGTGTGCCGCGCGCCGTGCGGCAGGCAGGTCGAGATGTCCCGGATAGCCGACGACGAGCACGTCGAACTCCTCCTGCGGCCGCCGGAGGAGCTTGAGCTCCGCGGCCGCGAGCCGCGCGGCCGCGGAGAGACCCGCCGCCCACTTGTGCTCGCTCTCCTCCCAGACCGGAACGTGATGCTCGATCACGTCGACTCCGGCGCGGCGGAGGCAGGAGATCACCTGTGCGTTGCGCGGATACGTGCGCTCGTAGGTCCCGAAGTAGAGGACCCGGAGGGAGGCGGCTACTGCAGGATCTCCTCGACCTGGGACCGGCCGCGCTCGCGGTCGCGCGGGCGCTCCTCGTGGTGGCTGATGATCATCTCGCTCAGGAGGCCGAGCGAGAACAGCTGGATCCCGACCACGACCAGCAGGACGCCGAGGATCAGCAGCGGCCGCTTCCCGATCGCCTCGCCGCCGGCCTTCAGGATCGTCAGGTAGACGAGCACTCCGACCCCGCCTAGCCCGAGCAGCAGTCCCAGCCCTCCGAACAGGTGCAGCGGCCGGTGGCCGTACCGGCCCAGGAAGGAGACCGAGAACAGATCGAGGAAACCGCGCAGGTAACGCTCCGGGCCGTACCGGGAGCGCCCGTGGCTCCGCGGCCGGTGGTTGACCGGCAGCTCGGCGATCCGGTAGCCGCGATGGTGGGCGAGCACCGGGATGAACCGGTGCAGCTCGCCGTAAAGGCGGAGCTCGCGCACGACCTCGCCGCGGTAGGCCTTGAGCCCGCAGTTCATGTCGTGCAGGCGCAGTCCCGACATCCGGCCCGCGGTGAAGTTGAACATCCGCGAGAGGATGCGCCGCAGCCAGGGGTCGCGCCGTCTCGTCTTCCAGCCGGATACGAGGTCGAAGCCGTCGTCGAGCTTCGCCAGCAACCGCGGGATCTCGGCGGGATCGTCCTGGAGATCCCCGTCGATCGTGACGACGATGCCCCCGCCCGCCTGCTCGAAGCCGGCCATCAGCGCGACGGCCTTGCCGAAGTTCCGCCGCAGGCGGACGACGCGTACCTCCTCGTTCCGGGCGTGTAGGCGGGTGAGCGCCGAAAATGTGCCGTCGGTCGAGCCGTCGTCGACGAAGATCGCTTCCCAGGGGCGGTCGAGCGGCTCGAGCGCAGATCGAAGCTCGTCGAGGAGCAGGGCGACGCTGCGCTCCTCGTCGTGCACGGGGACGACGACCGAGATCGTCTCCGCGCTCACGGCCTCTCCACCGGCTGTCACGGCAGTAGCTTATGCGTCGCCGGTGCCCGAGTTGCTCTCGATCGAGGACGCGCTCGCTCGGATTCTCGAGCGCGTGCGCCCGCTCCCCTCGGAGACGATTCCGCTCGAGGAGGCCGCCGGCCGCGTGCTCGCGGAGGACGTCCCGGCCGTCGTCGACCTGCCGCCGTTCCCGAGCTCGGCGATGGACGGGTTCGCCGTTCGCGCAGCGGATACGCCCGGGAAGCTTCCGGTGGTGTTTCGGATTGCCGCGGGGCGGCCGGCGCCGCGTGCGCTCGAGGCGGGCGAGGCGATGGGAATCGCGACGGGGGGTGTCGTCCCCGAGGGGGCGGATGCCGTCGTGCCCATCGAGTATGTTGTCGCAAGTGACAACAGCGTGGAGATTCCTGAGCCGGTTTCCGAGGGTGCAAACCTTCGTCCTCGCGGCGGGGACATTCGCGCCGGCGAGGTGGTCGTTTCACGTGGAACATCGCTCGGGCCGGGGCAGATCGGAGCTCTGGCGGCCGTTGGCGTCTCCGAGGTGCGCTGCGGTGCACGCCCGCGCGCCTCCGTTTTGACCACGGGAACCGAGCTTCGCTCCCCGGGCGAGGTGCTCGGGCCCGGCGAGATCTACGAGGCCAACGGCGTCATGCTTGCCGCGCAGCTCGCGGCTGCAGGGGCCGCGGTTGAACGGCTGGCGGCCGTCGAGGACGACGAGGGCGCGCACCGCGCCGCGCTCGAGCGCGGGCTCGAGTCGGATGTGCTCGTGACCTCGGGCGGCGTCTCCGTCGGTCCGCACGACCTCGTCCGCGCGATCGAGTCCGAGCTCGGCGTCGAGGAGGTGTTCTGGGGCGTGGCCGTCAAGCCCGGAAAGCCGCTCTCGTTCGGGGTGCGAGGCCGGACGCTCGCCTTCGGCCTGCCAGGGAACCCCGTCTCGTCGCTCGTCGGACTCGAGCTGTTCGTCAGGCCCGCCGTGCTGGCGCTCCAGGGGGCGGCCGATCCCGGCCCGGTCTTCGAGACCGGCCGCCTCGCCGCTGCAGTTCGCCGGAACCCGGCGCGCGACCAGCTGGTCCGGGCGCGCCGGGGGCAGGGAGATGCCGGGGCCGTGCTGGAGCCGCTCGGCGGTCAGGAGTCGCACATGATCGCTCGGGCAGCCTCGGCCGATGCGCTGGTGCTCGCGCCCCGGGGTGAGGGCGAGCTCCAGGCCGGCTCCGCTGTCCGCTTCCTCAGGCTGGGCTGACGGCCGTCAGTGACGGGCGCGCGCAGTTCGGCGCTCGGCCAGCTCGTCCCTGGTGCCGCGGTTCCGTGAGCCGACGAGAATGCGCCTGAGGCCCGCGCGTACGGGGCCGCGTGACGGGCGTTCCCCGGCTGTGGGATAGGGCGCATAGCGCTGCGCCTCGAGCGCGGTCAGCTGCCCGGCCACGCCGAGCCAGGCGAGGAAGATCGCAATCGCCGGCAGCGGGACGTATCCGAGGGCGACGAGCTCGGTCACATACCACGGGGCATCCAGACCGAGGCCGAAGCGGATTCCCATCGACGCCAGCAGCAGGAGGGGGCCTGCGAAGCCTGTCCCGAGAACGGCAAGGCGTACCCAGACGGGCCGGTCCCGGATCTGTGGCAGCCAGAGCCACGCGTGGAGCGATGGGAGGATGAAGATGAGGGCGAAGGGATTGGAGGCGGCGGTGAGCAGCGCAAGGATGGCGAGCACCACCATCGCGCCCGTGTAGCCGGCGAGCTCCTCCTCGACTCTGACGGGACGTCGGGGGATCAGCCGCTCGCGGCTGACGAGCCAACCTACCGCCGCGAGGAGAAGGAGACCGATCAGCCCGACCACGGGCCAGTGCCCCGCGGCGCGGGTACCCGGGTTGGGTGGTTGCGAGGCGCCCTGGGGCCAGGCGCCGAGGAGCGTCAGGAACGCGAACGACGCCCCGACCCAGGCCCAGAAGCCAAGCCTCCGGACGTAGCTTCGGACGGCGCCGATGAGCTTGATGCGCCGGCGCCGGCAGTAGGCGAACAGGTCGACGACCGCGACCAGGAACGGAACGAGAGCGGCAATCAGGACGAGCTCGATCGCCCAGCCCGGCATGAATCTGGCGCCGAGAAAGACGTAGCCGGCCGTCCCGCGGGCGAGCTCGAGCCCCTGGTCTAGGGATCCCACGAGCAGCTGGGTCGCGCGGCCCATCTGTCCGAGGCGCCGGACCCGCAACCGGTCGGGCGTGTCGCTGAGCGACGAGGGAGGCCGGGCGCCGGTCGTGGTCAGCGTGACGGCCGGAATTCCCCGGCCGACGAAGGGGGCCTGCTCGTAGAGGTTGAACGGGAAGGCAAGGTCGATCAGCTGCCCGATGACGCTCGGGCGCCTGGGCCCTCCGGCGGCCTGCTCTCGCAGCCTGGCGGCCGCCGTCTCGATCAGAGACGAAGGCGGAGATCGCGGCGCGTCGCCGGCGAGCTGGATGCCGGGGCTGCCCGGTCCCGCGATCGAGTCCAGGTTGACGACCGCGAGCACGCGATGCCGGTACGGCGAATGGGTCGCGAACCGGAGCGCGCCGAGCGCACCGAAAGAGCCGGCGTCCGTGGAGAGGAAGATGATGTTGTGCGCGGGACCGGCGCCACGCGCCTGTGACCCGCCGCCGGCGCCGAGGTTGGCGTACGAGCGCGCAAGCTCGAGCAGCGCGCCCGTCCCGGAGGCGTTGTCGTTCGCTCCAGGGCCGATTCCCGTGTCGTCACGGTGGGCCATTACGACGATCGCCTGCGGCGACCGGCCGGGCGCAATCGCGACGACATTCCGCAGCGCCACGCGTCCGAGCCCGGGGATCCGACCCTCGAAACGGTCGGTCTGAGTGGCGAATCCCTGCAACTGAAGGTTGGCAGCCACCCAGCGCGCAGCCCGATTCCCGCCGTCTGTTCCGGGGCGGCGATCGGGAATCGAGCCGGCCAGCTCGTCGGCCAGATCGAGTGCGGCGACGGTGTCGAACGCCGGCGGAAGGCTGGGAAGGGGCAGTGCGGGGGCTCTCTTGACGCTGAACGCTGCGATCAGGAGCGGGATCGCTACGAGCAGCCACGTCCCGCGGTACGAGCGGGCGTTGATGGGACGTTCGAGCGAGCCGCGCCGCGGGCGCCGCCGCTCGGGTCGGGGCGGGAGCGACGCCATGCCGGGCTATCCTAGTAGGAGCGACGCGACGCCCCCGCCTCTCGCAGGCCGTTCATGCCTGACTCCGCGACCATCCTCCTCGTCGACGACGAGGACGCCGTTCAAAAGCTCCTTACCTATCCACTCGAACGAGACGGATACCGCGTCGTGCCCGCGCGCGACGGGGAGGAGGCGCTCGAGCGCTTCGGGCACGAGCGGGTCGATCTCGTCGTTCTCGACATCATGCTCCCGAAATTGGACGGTTTGGAGGTGTGCAAGCGCCTGCGCGCCATGAGCCAGGTGCCGATCATCATGCTGACCGCGCGGGACGACGAGCTGGACAAGGTGGTCGGGCTCGAGCTCGGGGCCGACGACTACATCACGAAGCCCTTCTCGATCCGCGAGTTCCGCAGCCGCGTCCGCGCACTTCTCCGGCGCGCCGCCGTCAGCACCGCGGCGCTCGAGGACAGCGAGAAGATCAGCGCCGACGGGCTCGTCATCGACCTCGGGCGCCGCTCCGTCGAGGTGGCCGGGGAACCCGTGCAGCTCACCTACGTCGAGTTCGAGATCCTGCGGACGATGGCTTCCCGGCCGGGCCACGTGTTCACGCGCCGGATCCTGCTCGAGCAGCTCTGGGGCGACGCGAGCTACCGCGACCCGCGCACGATCGACGTCCACATCCGGCATCTGCGGGAGAAGCTCGAGGCAGATGCGCACGACCCGAGGTTCATCCTCACCGTCCGCGGGGTGGGCTACCGCTTCCGCGAGCCATGAACCCGGTCCGCAGCGTCGGCGCGATCCTCTCGATTGCGCTTTCGTTGGTGGTCATCGGGGCGCTCCTGATCGTCTACTTCCTGGTTGTCCCGTCGCTCCAGAGCAGACTGATCGACTCCAAGCTCAAGCAGCTCGAAGAGCTAGCTCCGCGGCTCGCCCCCGGTTATCCGACAGCACCCATCAAGGCCGATTTCCTTCAGGACGCCGCTGCGAGGACGAATGCGCGGATCGTGGTCTACCCCTACTCACGACCGCTGTTCCAGCCCTCCGACTACTCGCAGGGAGGGGAGGTCCCGAGCGAATTCGAGAACGACGCGATTGCCAGCCGCGCCCAGGCGTCGAATTCGATCGAGCACGGCAGGTCGAAGACGGGTCGATTTGCAGAGGTGGCGGTTCCGCTTCCGTCGCGCGGATACGTGCTGCTGTTCGCGGCTTCCCTTACGCCCCAGTTCGAGACGATCCACGTGCTCAAGAGGCGGCTGCTGCTCGCGGGCCTCGTCGCGCTCGCCGTGGCGCTCGCCGTGGGCTACGGCGGGGCGTGGGCGTTCGCCCGGCGGATCCGCAGGCTCGAGCGCGCGGCGGAGCGGATCGCCGGCGGCCGCTTCGACGAGCCCGTAGTCGACATGGCGCAGGACGAGCTCGGCGAGCTGGCGCGCGCATTCGACCGGATGAGGGTCAGGCTCGCCCAGCTCGACGACGCCCGCCGGGAGTTCATCGCCAACGCATCGCACGAGCTGCGAACGCCGCTGTTCTCGCTCGGCGGCTTCCTGGAGCTGATGGCCGACGAGGACCTCGACGAAGCGACGCGGCAGGAGTTCCTCGCGGCGATGAGGGAGCAGGTCGAACGCCTGACGCGGCTGGCTACCGACCTGCTCGACCTGTCACGGCTCGACGCCGGCCGGATCCGCGTTGACCGGCAACCGCTCGACCTGCGTCCGCTGGCCCGTGCGGTCGCGGAGGAGTTCACCCCCGTCGCGCTCGCGAACGAACACTCGCTCGAGCTGGCGCCGAGCGAGGACGCGCGTGCGCTCGGGGATCCGGAGCGCGTCCTCCAGATCGGGCGCCTGCTCGTCGAGAACGCGATCGTCCACACCCCGCCGGGAACCCCGGTACGCGTGCGTGTGACGAGCGACGATGGGCACGCCGTGCTCGCGGTCGAGGACGAGGGGCCCGGGATCGCGGAGGAGCACATCGAGCAGGTGTTCGAGCGCTTCTATCGCGCCGACGGCGGGCGCTCGTCGGGGAGCGGGCTCGGGCTCGCGATCGCCCGCGAGCTGGCGAAGCTGATGGACGGGACGCTCGAGCTCGAATCCCGCCCGGGGAAGACCGTGTTCGCGCTGACCCTGCCGGCGCCCGAGGACGGCTAGATCGAGATTTCACGGGAAACATCGTTGTCACTATAGACAACGAACCGGACAGACCCTTCCGGCGGCTACAGTCACCCCGATGCGGAAAGCGATCGTGTTTGCGACCGTCTCGCTCGTCAGCGCCGTGGCCGGCGCGGCTCTCGTCCTCGGAGTCGGGCGAGGAGCGGGCTGGCTCGGCTCGACGAAGACGGTCGTGATCAACCAGCCCGCGCCCGCGCCGGAGACCCCGACTTCGATCAGGCCGGCTACGGTCCCGCGTTCCTTCGACGCCGAGCGGATCTACGCCGAGCGCTCTCCGGGCGTCGTGACGATCTTCAGCTCGTTCTCGACCGGCGAGCAGGGACAGGGGTCGGGCTTCGTCGTCTCGCGGGACGGTTACATCCTCACGAACGCGCACGTGATCACGACGGCGCCCGAGCAGCCCGTCTATCCGGCGGACGAGCTCTACGTCGAGTTCGCAGACGGCGACCGGGTCACGGGCCACATTCTCGGCTATGACCTGTTCAGCGACGTCGGCCTGGTCAAGATCGACCCGAGCGAGCACCGGCTCACCCCTCTGCCGCTCGGGAGCTCGTCCCGGGTTGTCGTCGGCGAGCCGGTCGCCACGATCGGAAGCCCGTTCGGGAACGAGAACTCGCTCTCGGTCGGCGTCGTCTCGGCTACGAGGCGGTCGATCTCGTCCGTCACGTCCGAGTACCAGCTGATCGACGCGATCCAGACCGACGCGGCGATCAACCACGGCACCTCGGGTGGGCCGCTGGTGGACGCGCGCGGGCGCGTGATCGGGATCAGCGCCCAGATCCGCAGCTCGAGCGGCAACGGCGAAGGCGTCGGCTTCGCGGTGCCGATCGACACCGTCCGTCGCTCGATGGAGCAGCTGCTCGCCCACGGCCACGTTGCCTATGCCTACGTCGGTATCACCACCGACGACCTGACGCCGTCGCTGGCCCGCTATCTGCACTACGGCGTCTCCTCCGGCGCCTTGATCACCTGCGTCAAGACGGGGAGCCCCGGGGCGCGCGCGGGCCTGCACGCGGGCACCAACCGCACGACGTTCGAAGGAGCGGAGGTGATCGGAGGCGGCGACGTGATCGTTGCGATCGACGGCCGGCCCGTGCGGAGCGGCACCGACGTCGTCCGGCTCGTGGGCCAGAGGCTCGAGCCCGGGAAAACGGTCAGGTTCAGAATCGTGCGCGGCGGCGGCAGCCGGGACGTCAGCATCAAGCTCGGCGAGCGGCCGAGCCGGCCATCACCGGGCTGTAGGGGCTAGAGGGCCGGTTAGCTCGCCGGGCGGGCGGGAAACAGCCCGGCATGAGGCTCCCAGGCTTCCCGCTTCAAGTACGGTCTCGGGCCGTGAGCGTTGATGCGCGCGTGGTGCGGCTGACCATTCCCGCGAAGGCGGAGTACATCGCGTTGTGCCGGCTCGCGCTGGCCGGGATCTCCCAGCTCCAGCCGTTTCCCGACGAGACTCTGCACGATCTCAAGCTCGCGCTGACAGAGGCCTGCACGAATTCGATCCGCCACGGCTACGACGATGGCCAGGGCCGCGTGCAGGTCATGTACGAGCTGAAGGGAGACCGGATCGCGATCGAGGTGATCGACGAGGGTGAGGGGTTCGTCCTGGACGAGACCGCCGAGGCCGACCGGATGAGCGAGAGCGGCCTCGGGCTCGCGATCATCCGCGCGCTCGCCGACGAGCCCATCGAGCTCGAGCAGGGAAAGGGCGCCGGGTCGCGGCTGCGCTTCGTCAAGCATCTCGGCGACGCGACCACCTAAGCCATGCTCCAGCTCGTCAATGTCGGGCACAAGTCCCTTCGCGACTACGCCACGATCGCGACCCGCGGCTTGATGGAGGAGATCCGCCGGCTGGCTCAGCCACTCGAAGGCAAACGGGTCCTGCACCTGTCCGCGACGGCGTTCGGGGGCGGCGTCGCCGAGATCAACTACACGCTGGTCCCGCTCATGTCCGACGCGGGGCTCGACGTCGAGTGGCGGATCATCCACGGCCAGGAGGAGTTCTTCAACGTCACGAAGACGATTCACAACGCCCTCCAGGGAGCCCCGGAGGGACTGACCGGCGAGCAGGAGGAGATCTACCGCCGCTACAACGACCTGAACGCCTCGGAGCTCGAGGACGACTACGACTTCGTCATCGTCCACGATCCTCAGCCGGCCGCCGTCCGCGACCACTTCCCCGACTCTGAGGCGCGCTGGATCTGGCGCTGCCACATCGACCTCTCGACCCCCAACGAGGACGTGCTCGCGTTCCTGCTGCGATCGCTCGGCCGCTACGACGCCACGGTGTTCCACCGCCCCGAGTACGTGCCGCGGGCCGGGAACCTCCCGACAGCCGCGATCTGGCCGCCGGCGATCGATCCGCTGGCCCCGAAGAACATGGCCCTCTCGCCGGAGGATGCGACCTACATCGTCGACCAGTTCGGAATCGACGTCCGGCGCCCTTTGCTGACGCAGGTGTCCCGCTTCGATCCCTGGAAGGACCCGCTCGGGGTCATCGATGCGTACCGGGTGGTCAAGCAGGATTATCCGAGCGTCCAGCTTGCGCTCGTCGGGTCGATGGCGCACGACGACCCCGAGGGCTGGGACTTCTACAACCAGACCGTCACCTACGCGGCCGGCGACCCGGACGTTTACATCCTCTCCAACCTGAACAACATCGGAGCGGTGGAGGTGAACGCATTCCAGGTGCACTCTGGGGCGGTGGTGCAGAAGTCGATCCGGGAAGGGTTCGGACTGACGGTGAGCGAAGCGCTGTGGAAGGGGCGACCGACTGTCGGGGGTCGCGTCGGCGGGATCGTCGACCAGATCGAGAACGGTGTCACAGGCTGGCTCGTCTCCTCCTCGACGGAATGCGCCGAGGCCTGTGTGGAGATCCTCGCCGACCCTGCGGCTGCGCGGGAGCGGGCGCTCCGCGGCAAGGAGCACGTGCGGAGGAACTTCCTAACTCCGCGGCTGCTGCGCGACTGGCTCGTCCTCTTCAACCGCCTACTCGGAAACGATACGGCCGGAGCCGAGGTGCCGACGGTCGCTGCCGCTGTCTGATGGGCGAGCGCCGCAGGCTGATCGTCGCCTCGAATCGTCCCCCGGTCTCGTACCGGCTGGACGAGGACGGCAACCGCGTCGCCCGGCGCGGAGGAGGAGGTCTCGTGACGGCGCTGCGGAGCCTCCTCTCCCAGCACGACGTGACCTGGATCGCGAGCGCGATGAGCGACGAAGACCGCGCCGTGGCAGCCGAAGCAGGAGGGCAGGCGATCGAGGAAACGGCGCGTGACGGATCGCCGTACCGGCTGCGGTTCGTCTGCGCCGACCCTGCCGCCTACGACTGGTACTACAACGTCGTCGCGAACCCCACGCTCTGGTTCATCCAGCACTACCTGTGGGAGCTCGCCTATACGCCGCAGGTCGACGTTGGGCTCAACCACGCCTGGGAGGAGGGCTACGTGGCGGTCAACCGGGCCTTCGCGGAGGCCGTCCTCGACGAGCTCGAGCGCGATCCCGAGGCGCCGGTCTTCTTCCACGACTACCACCTCTACCTGGCGCCGAGGATCGTCCGCGGGGAGCGGCCCGGCGCGACGCTGACGCACTTCGTCCACATCCCCTGGCCGCAGACCGACTACTGGCACGTCCTCCCCGAGCCGATCCGGCACGCGATTCACGACGGATTGCTCGCGAACGACATCGTGGCCTTCCACACGGCACGCTGGCGGAGGAACTTTCTGCGCTCGAGCGCCGACCTCGTCGGTGCCGAGATGGATCCCGCCAACAGCATCGTGAGCTTCGAGGGGCGAGACGTGCTCGTCAGCTCGCACCCGATCTCCGTCGATCCGTCCGAGTTCGACGAGCTCGCGACGAGCGAAGCCGTGCTCGCCGAGGAACAGCGCCTGCTCGAGCGGCGCCCCGAGCTGCTGGTCGTCCGCGTCGACCGCACCGATCCGTCCAAGAACATCGTCCGCGGCTTCCGGGCCTTCGAGCTCTTTCTCGAGCAGCATCCGGAGCTGGAAGGTCGAGTCGGGATGCTCGCGAAGCTCGACCCCTCCCGCCAGGACATCCCCGAGTACGCCGAGTACGTCGGAGCGATCCAGCGAGAGGCGCGGCGCGTGAACGATCGCTTCCAGAACGGCGGCTGGGTCCCGATCGAGCTCCACATCGACGACAACTTCGCCCTGGCCGTCGCCGCGTACAAGCAGTTCGACGTCCTGCTCGTGAACGCGATCTTCGACGGGCTGAATCTCGTGGCCAAGGAGGCGCCGCTCGTGAACGAGCGTGACGGTGTCGTGATCCTGTCGGAGAACACGGGCGTACACGAGGAGCTGGGACAGTGGGCGCTGTCGGTGAATCCCTTCGACGTCGCGGGCCAGGCCGCCGCTATCGACGAGGTGCTCGAGATGCCCGTCGAAGAGAAGCGCGCGCGGATCGAGGCGATCCGTGAGCACGTGCGGGGCCACGACCATGCCGCCTGGATCGAGGCCCAGCTCCAGGATCTCGACCGCTGGGCAGCCCGCAAGGCCCCCATCTAAGATCGCAACATGACGCAGACGCTGGCCGCAGGCGAGCTCCGCTCGGTCGATCCGGCAACGCTCGAGCCGGTCGGGAGCGTGCCGGCGACGCCGCGCGAAGCGATCCCGGAGCTGGTAGCCGAGGCAACGCTCGCGCAGCGCCGGTGGGCCGGCTCGAGTCATGCCGAGCGAAGGGCGCTGCTCGCCCGCGCCGCCCACTTCCTGCTCGACAACGCCGAAGAGCTCGCGAGGACGATCACCGCGGAGACCGGGAAGCCGCTGCTCGAGTCGTACGTCGCCGAGCTCTTCCTCGCGCTCGAGCACCTGCGCTGGACGGCGGAACACGCCGGCAAGGTGCTCGCCGCGGAGCGGATCCGGTTCACCCAGCCGTACCTGCTGCACAAGCGCGGCCGGCTCCTGTACGAGCCGCTCGGCGTGGTCGCCGTCGTCTCGCCCTGGAACTTCCCGTTCGGGATCCCGTTCACGCAGACGGTCGCCGCCGTCGCCGCTGGGAACGCGGTCGTCGTCAAGCCGTCGGAGCTGACGCCGCTGACAGGGGCCTGGGTGCAACGCGCCTTCGAGGAGGCGGGCGCACCGGCCGGGCTCGTGCGGGTCGCGCAGGGGGACGGGGCGGTCGGAGAGACGCTCGTCCGTTCGCGCGGGATCGCCAAGGTTTTCTTCACGGGCTCGTCGGCCGTTGGGAGCCGGGTCGCGGTCGCCGCGGGCGAGCGGTTGTGCCCGGTCGCGCTCGAGCTCGGCGGCAAGGACGCGATGCTCGTCTTCGACGACGCCGACCTCGACCGGGCCGTGCAGGGCGCTCTCTGGGGTGCGTTCTCGAACTGCGGCCAGACGTGCGCGAGCGTCGAGCGGATCTACGTCGCCCGCGACCTCTACCAGCCGTTCGTCGAGGAGCTCGGGCGCCGGGCGGCGGCTCTGCGAATCGGATCGGGGGGCGAGCTCAGGACCGAGCTTGGGCCGCTGATCTCGGAGGCCCAGCGGGTGAAGGTCGAGCGCCTCGTCTCCGAGGCGATCGAAGGCGGCGCGGTCGCGCAGAGCGGGGGGAGTCGACCCGAGCTCGACCTGCCCGGGTGGTTCTACGAGCCGACCGTTCTCACCGATGTCGCCCCGGACACAGAGGCGATGCAAGAAGAGATTTTCGGGCCGGTGGTGACCGTGACCCCGTTCGGGATCGACGACGAGGCGATCGGGCTCGCCAACGACTCACCGTACGGGCTCAGCGCGAGTATCTGGACACGCGATCGGGAGCGCGCCGCGCGCGTCGCGTCGCGGCTCGAGGCCGGGACGGTCTGGACGAACGACGTCCAGTACTCCTACGCCGCCGGCCAGGCGCCGTGGGGCGGATACAAGGAGTCGGGCTTCGGCCGCACCCATTCCAAGCACGGCCTGTACGAGTGCTCGCAGGTCAAGTTCACGGACTTCGACCGCGGGCGCGTGGCCGTTCCCTGGTGGTACCCGTACGGGCCGGAGGTGCTCGAGGGCTTTCGAGGCTTGACCGGCGTCCTCTACGGAGGCAGCCTCACCGAGCGCGCCGCCGCCGCCTGGCGGCATCGCCATGGGCTGCTCGAGCTCGGCCGCCGCTACCTCTCACGCATCTGACCGAGCCGAGCTTCCCCGAGATCCAGGCGGAGACCCTCCGGCGGATGGCGGAAGCGCCCCGCTACAACCGCTGGCTGTTCGACCGCTGCGCGCCGTATCTGGGCAGGCGCGTGCTTGACGCGGGTGCCGGGATCGGGACGTTCTCCGAGCTGGCGGCTCCCGGCCGGGAGGTCGTTGCGCTCGAGCCCGACCCCGAGCTCGTCTCGGTGCTCAGGAGCCGCTTCCGCGGCAGGCGGGACGTGACCGTCGTCGCGGGGACGGCCGAGGACGTGTCCGGCCGCTTCGACTCCGTCGTCTGCCTGAACGTGCTCGAGCACATCAGCGACGACGCCGGTGCCCTCGCCCACTTCTTCGACGTCCTCGTCCCGGGAGGGCGGCTGCTCCTGCTCGTCCCCGCGCATCCGTCTCTGTACGGCGCGATCGACCGGGCGGTCGCGCACGAGCGCCGCTACGACAAACGTGGCCTGCGCGAGCTGCTCGAACGGATGGGCTTCGTGGCCGAGACGTTGCGGCTCGTCAACCCACTCGGCGCGCTCGGCTGGCTCTGGTCGTCCCGGATCTGCAAGAGCGAACAGGTTCCTGAAGGGCCGCTTCGGCTCTACGACCGGCTCGTTCCGCTCCTTCGCCTGCTCGACAGAGTCGAGCTGCCCGTCGGGCTATCGATCTGGGCCGTGGCTCGGCGTCGCCCGGCCGAGCACGCTCAGGAAGAACGAGCCGAAGACACCCTGGACGGCGAGCGCGACGAGCGTCAGGCCGAGCAGCCCTAACCGCGGGTCCTGAACTCCGTTGAAGTACGAGTAGATCGCGATTCCGACGCCGACCGCGAACACCGCCGCCGAGGCGGCCAGGCCGTGCTCGAGCCGCAGCCGCCGCCAGAGCCGCTCGAGTGCCTCGTCCGTCTCGCCGAGGTAGATGACCGCGAAAGTGCGGGCGAAGAGCCCGAGCTGCAGCACCTGCGCACCGACCAGTGCGAGCACGGCGGACGCGATCGCCCAGCCCGTCGCGTCCTCGGGAAGGGTCCGGTCGATCCCGAGCCAGGTGAGGACGCCGAGCCCGGCGACGCACATCAGCCCCCCGGGAACGGCGAACAGGAACGTCGGGCTGTACACGAGCATGAAGCGGACGTGGCGCCACGCGTCGCGGAAGCTGTTCAGCTTCGACTCGCCCACGCGCGGGTGGTAGGTGATGCGCACCTCGTCGATCGCAAGCCCTTGCTTGGCCGCCTTGATCACCATCTCGGAGGCGAACTCCATCCCCGTCGCCGACAGCTGGAGCTTCGGGACGGTTTCGCGCTTGAGCGCGCGCAGGCCGCAATGGGCGTCCGAGACAACGCGGCCGAAGAAGAGGCGGAGCATCCCGGTGAGGATCGGGTTGCCGATGTAACGGTGCGACCAGGGCATCGCGCCCGGGGCGATCCGGCCCTTGAGACGGGAGCCGAGGACGACGTCGGCGCCGTCTCGCAGCCGCTCGACGAAGTCGCCGAGCTGGCGCAGGTCATAGGTGCCGTCGCCGTCGGCCATCACCACGTAGCGGCCCCGGGCCGAGTCGAGGCCCGCGAGGTAGGCGCTGCCGTAGCCGCGCCGGGGCTCGTGGACGACGGTGGCGCCGGCCTCGCTCGCAACCTCGACGGAGCGGTCCTCGGAGCCGTTGTCGATCACGAGCACCTCGCCGCTCACGCCCGCGAGCCTCAGGCCCTCGAACGCCTGCCGGACGACGCCGTCGATCGCCTGTTCCTCGTTCAGGCACGGGATCAGAACGGAGACCTCGGGCAGTGCGCTCATCGCTCGGAGGATAGGGAAGGACGTACGATTGACGCGGGTGAGCGACCTCTCTCATGTCGATGAGTCCGGCTCCGTCCGCATGGTGGACGTGGGCTCGAAACCGGTCTCCCGCAGGCGCGCGACCGCCTCGGCGACGGTGACGATGGCTCCCGAGACCGCCCGGCGGCTGCGCGACCTGCCCAAGGGCGACGCCCTCGCCGCGGCGCAGATCGCCGGGATCATGGCCGCCAAGCGAACCGCCGACCTGATCCCGCTCTGCCACCCGCTCCCGCTCTCGGTGGTGGAGGTCCGGCTGGACGTCGGGGACGACCACGTCGCGATCTCGGCCTCGGCCGAGACGACTGCCCAGACCGGCGTCGAGATGGAGGCGCTGGTCGCCGCCTCGACCGCCGCGCTGACCGTTTACGACATGGCGAAGGCGATTGACAAGGACATGGCCGTCACCGACCTCCGGCTCGTCGAGAAGACCAAAGAGGCCGTGTGAGGGCGGCCGTCCTGACCGTCTCCGACGGGGTTGCCAGAGGCACGCGTGAGGACGCGAGCGGAGACCTGCTCGCCGAGCTCCTTGCCGGGGAGGGCTACGAGGTCGAGCGGCACGTCGTCCCCGACGACGTTCCCGCGATCGCCGTTGCTCTCGCCACTCTTGCGGGCGACGTGCAGCTCGTGCTCACGACCGGTGGCACGGGGCTTGGCCCGCGTGACGTGACGCCCGAGGCCACGCGCCAGATGCTCGACCGCGAGGCCCCGGGCATCGCCGAGGCCCTCCGCGCCGACTCGATCTCGAAGACCCCGCACGGCCTGCTCTCGAGAGGCACCGCCGGCGTCCTCGGGAAGACGCTGATCGTGAACCTCCCCGGCTCGCCCGGAGGCTGCCGCGACGGCTTCGCCGTCCTCCGGCCCGCCCTGAGCCACGCCCTCGAGCTTCTCGCCGGCGAGCCGTCCACGCACCGGCAGACGTGATCGAGAGCGCCGTCACGTATCCGCGGCGCTTCGCGTCGCTCGTCAAGATCGAGCACACCGTCTTCGCGCTGCCCTTCGCGTACGTCGGCGCATTCCTGGCGGTGGACGGAGTCCCGAGCGCGCACGACCTCGTCTGGATCACGCTGGCGATGGTCGGAGCCCGCTCGCTCGCGATGGGGCTCAACCGCCTGATCGACGCCGGCATCGACGCGCGCAACCCGCGCACCGCGCGGCGGGAGCTGCCGAGCGGCCTGCTCCGGCCCTGGCAGGTCGCGCTCTTTTGCCTCGGCTCGCTCGCGCTCTTCCTCGCTGCGGTCTTCGAGCTCGACCCGATCGTTCGCTGGCTGTGGCCGATCCCGGTGATCGGCTTCGTCGTCTACCCCTACCTCAAGCGCTGGACGTGGATCTCGCATCTCTGGCTCGGGGCGGTCGACGGGCTGGCGCCGATCGGCGCCTGGATCGCGATCACCGGCCATCTGCCTTGGGAGGCCTGGGTGCTGGGCGCCGCGGTCGCGGCCTGGGTGGCCGGTTTCGACTGCTTCTATTCCTTGCTGGACGTCGAGGTCGACCGCCGCGAAGGCCTGCACTCGGTCGCGACTCACTTCGGTGAAACGGGGGCGTTCTGGGGCGCACGGCTGTTGCACGCGGCGACGATCGCGCTGCTCGTGATCGCTGGTCTCGGGCTTCCTGTCGGAGCGTTGTACTGGATCGGGGTCGGGGTCGTCGCCGTCCTGCTCCTCTACGAGCACTCGCTGGTCCGGCCGGGCGACCTGCGACGGCTCGATGCGGCGTTCTTCACCGTCAACGGCGTGATCAGCGTGGCCTTCTTCCTGTTCGTGCTTACGGACGTGTTCTAGCGAGGTTGCCAGGTGGGCTGGTAGTCCCAGACCATGTTTTCCGTCAGCTGGCGGAGGTCGCTTCCGTCGGGACGAATCGAGAAGATCTCGTAGTCGGAGCTCTCATCGGCAATGCGGGCGAACGCGATCCGGAGCCCGTCCGACGACCATGTGGGATTCACGTCTGTCTGGGGGGAGCGGGTCACACGTCGAGCGTGGCTTCCGTCCGCCCGCATCACGTAGATCTCCGGCGCGTAGCCGGCACAGTCGTGGAACAGGCATCGCCCGTTTCGATCGCGCTCGGTGACGAATGCGATGCGGCTCCCGTCGGGTGACCAGGACGGATCCGCTGCGTCGCCGGCGATCCTTCGGCGGTTCCCGCCGTCCGGGTCCATTACGTAGATCGCCGACTCTCCACCCTGCTCGGTCAAGACCGACCGCTGATAAGCGATTGTCTTGCCGTCGGGAGACCAGGCCGGGTTGGTGAGGAAGATCGCGCCGCGATTGGGCGACTCGCGCGCGAGCTTCCACTGTTCGGTCCCATTTGCCCTCATTGCATAAACAGCGACCGCCGGGTGGGGTCCTCGGCCCCATCGGAACGCACGCGAGAAGACAATCTCGTTTCCGTCCGGCGACCAGCTTGGTGCCCAGTCGGGAACGTCGTTGAACGTAAGGCGGCGTTTGTTCCGCCCGTCGGAGCCCATCACGTAGATCTCGAGCGCATGCTCGTCTTCGACAGTCGAAGTGCCCGACCCCACGTACGCGATCTCCTTGCCCGAGGGAGACCACGCCGGCTGGCTGTTTCCGGAGGCGTCCGTGCCCCGCGGAGCACGCTCGGTCAGGCGCCGACGGTTCGCACCCGTCGCCCTCATCGTCCAGATCTCGTTGAAACCGGCTCGATTGACGACGAAGGCGAGCGACCCGGTCGAAGGGCTGCCGGCCGACCCTGCGCCACCGCAACCAGCCACGGCGACCAGCAGGATTGGCGCGAAACGCAGTTGCATCGAGGCCGCGAACTCTAGACCGGCGCGACGGCCTGGACGGCCGACGCCTTGATGTGATGAAAGAAACGGAGTAGCACTTGCGTCTACGGGTTACCGGAGATGAAGGTCAAGGCGACAGCTTTCGCGATCGTTGCGTTTTTCTGCTTCGGGGCTCCGCCTGCGAGTAGCCAGATGCCCGCTGCGGCGGCGAAGAAGAAGTGCAAGGTGGTCGTCAAACAGATCCACGGCCACAAGCGCAAGGTACGCGTCTGCCCGAAGCCGAAGCCCAAGCCGGTCAAGAACGTCTCGCTCACGCTCGATTCGAGCCGAAGCGTGAGCAGGCCGATCACGGCCGCCGAGGGGGGAACGGTGACGGCGACCTCGGCGGCGGGGGCGAAGCTGACGCTGACGGTTCCGAAGGATGCGCTCGTTGCCGACACGACCGTCAGGCTGACGCCCGTCGCGTCGGTCGCCGGACTTCCACCCGGTGCCCGCCTAATCGGCGGGATCCAGTTCGAGCCCGAGGGGACGCCGCTCGGTCGGGGGGCGACCCTCTCGGTCGAGAGCAGCCGTCTGGGAGCGGCGAAGCATCTCCACGCCGTCGTCTGGTTCGGGAGGGGACGCTACGTCTCGCTCTGGCCCGGCAAGCGGGAGGGAACGGCCTTCAGGCTCCCGCTCGCGCACTTCTCGGGAGCGGCCGTCTACGACGGTTCGGGCAGCGGCCTGCTCGACGCGCAAGGAACGTCGAGGCCCTACTACGAGCAGGTCGTACGGCCGAAGCTCCAGCAGGCGCTCACGAACGACGCCGTTGCCCAGGAAGCGATTCAGCTCTGGGTCGACTGGGAGCGGGGAATGCAGCTCGCCGGGGTCGGAGACGACTACCTTGCTCCGCAGCGCGCGGAGGCCGCCTCACTCGTTCCGAAGATCATCCGCAACGTCCTGAAAAAGACGTTCGAGCGCTGCGTCAACCAGCACGACGTCGTCAAGGAAGTGCAGAAAATGATCCAGATCGGCCGTGCCGCCGCGCTCGCCGGCGCCCAGGCCGACACGGGAAGCCTGCTCGACGAGGCCTTCGACAAGGCGGAGCGATGCGCCCGGTTCGAGCTCGACTTCGAGACCGTGCTCACCGTTACGAACGCCGGGTCGAAGCAGGAGGAGACCGCCAACGTCACGTGGAACACGACGGAAGTCATTCACGTCGCAGCGCAGGCGCTCCCGCTCGTTCCTTCGGCTGGGGCGACCGAGGTCTCCTTCCCGCCGGTGGCGAAGGGGCTCGAGGTTCGCGAGTTCGGCTACGACGACTACCATCACTCGGAAGCCCGTTCCGGGGACACGGACACATGCACCTCGACCGCCCACAGCGCGTCCGCGGTCGAACCGTTCCAAGTCTTCCGGCTGGAGCTGTCGGGCAAGGAGACGCCGGAGCTCACGCTCGAGATGCTTCCCGGCGACATCCAGTCAGTCGCGAACGGCTCGTGCTCGTGGACGACGCTCTTCCTCGGTTCCGGGAGCTATCCGGTCTCGACTCCCCTGAACACGCTTCTCTCGAGCCTGTTCACCACGCTCCACAGCAGCGAGTACAGAGGCCAAGGCTTTCTGATCAGCGACTGGACATACCTCGGCAGCTCGGTCTGGGCCCGGAAGACGTACGAGCGAACGGTCGCCGCCACCGAGACATCGACGGTCACCGAGCGGACGAGCTTCGACCTCCGGCATACGCCCCTGAGCTGACCCGCTCTAGACTGGCCGCGTGATCCGCGCGCACGGCCTGTCGAGGCGGTTTGGTGCCAAGCGTGTCATCGAGGGACTCGACCTCGACCTCGAGCGTGGCGACTTCCTCGTCGTCACCGGGGCGAACGGGTCCGGGAAGACCACGCTGTTGCGCCTCTGCGCCGGGCTGCTCGCCCCAACCGCGGGCGAGCTTCGCGTCGAGACCGGCCGCGCCGGGATCGGCTTCCTCGCGCACGAGCCGCTGCTCTATCGCGAGCTGACCGCGCTCGAGAACCTCGACCTCTACGGGCGGCTCTACCGGATCCCCGAGCACCGCGAGCGGAGCGGGATGCTGCTCGAGCGCTTCGGGCTCTGGCGGGTTAGGAACGAGCGCACCGGCTCGTTCTCGCGCGGGATGGTGCAGCGGCTCGCGCTCTGCCGCACGCTCCTGCACGAGCCGGAGCTGCTCCTGCTGGACGAGCCGTTCAACGCGCTCGACGCCGAGGGCACGGAGCTCCTGGCCGGCGAGCTCGAGGAGCTGCGCCCGGGGCGGACCTTCCTCGTCGCCACGCACGACCCGGCGCGACTGGCCGGCCTCGCGAGCGGGAGCCTCGCGCTCGCATGAGGCGCTACGCCACCGACGTCTACACGCTCGCGCGCAAGGACCTGCTGCTCGAGCTGCGCGCCCGGAACACCGTCCCGGCGATGCTCCTGTTCGTCGTCGCCACCCTGGTCGTCTTCCACTTCGCGCTCCCGGCATCGAGCGGGAACAAGGCGGCCTACGGCCTGCTCTGGGTCGCGCTCGTCTTCACCGCGTTGCTCGGGCTCGTGCGCTCGTTCGCGGCCGAGCGCGACCAGGGGCTCCTGGACGGTCTCGTGCTAGCCCCGTGCGACCGCTCGGCGATCTGGCTCGGGAAGGCGCTGGCGATGCTGGCCTTTCTTATCCTGGCGGAGGTCGTCGCCCTGCCGGCCTTCTCGATCTTCTTCTCCGGGGTGGACGGGACGACGGTGGCCGGCGTCGCGCTCGCCGACCTCGGCATCTGCGCGGTCGGCACGCTGCTGGCGGCAATGGCCGCCGCCAGCCGCGCTCGGGAGCTACTCCTGCCGCTACTCTTCCTTCCGCTCGCGATCCCGATCGTGATCGGCGGCGTCGGCGCGAGCGTGGTCGCCGACGGCGGCCGGTACCTGGGCCTCCTGGCGGTCTACGACGGCATTTTTGCGATCATCTGCTGGGCTTCCTTTGAGTATGTGGTTACGGAATAACGCGGTAGCAGCGACGGCTGCGCTCGCCGTCGTGTTGATCGCTGCGGCGGTCGCACTGATCTTCTTCTGGGTGCCCGAGGACGCCGACCAGGGCTTCTCGCAGAAGATCTTCTACTTCCACGTCCCGCTCGCCCTGACCGCCTACGCCTGTTTCGGCTGGGGCGCGCTGAAGGCGTTCCTCCATCTCTGGAAGCGGACGCCGGGAGCGGATCTCGAGAGCTACGTCGCGATCCACCTCGGCGTGATCTTCGGGGCGCTGACCCTGATCACCGGCTCGATCTGGGCCCGCGCTTCCTGGGGCGTCTGGTGGTCGTGGAGCTCGCAGCAGCTCGTCCTCTTCCTCGTCCTCTTCCTCTTCTACTCGGCGTATTTCATGCTCCGCTTCTCGGTCGACCCGGGGCCGGGCCGCGCGAACATCTCTGCGGTGTACGCGTTGTTCGGCGTCGTCCTGATCCCGGTCAGCTTCCTCGCGATCCGGCTGGCCCAGGACTTCATCCACCCGGTCGTGTTCAGCTCGGAAGGCCCGCGGATGGCCGGATCCATGTTCTTCACCTTCTGCGTCTCCTGGGCCGCGATCCTCGCTCTCGCATCCGCGCTCTACCGGATCGAGCTGGCGGGGAAGCGCCTCGACACGAGCTTGCGCGAGCTGCGGGAGGCACTCGAGTGAGCTCCGGCGAGAAGTACGTCGCGGCCGCGTATCTGGTGGTCTTCGTGGCCGTGCTCGTCTACGTCGTGATCATCGCGCTCAAGCTCCAGCGACTCCAGCGGGAGATCGCAGAGCTGGCGGCGCTTGCGCGTGCCCGAAAGCGCCAGGAGCCGGAGCACCTCGAAAGCCGGGAGGCAACCGAGGTTGGCTGAGGGCTTCCTCTGGGCCGCTCTCGGCGCTTACGCCGTGGCTGCGCTTGCCTACGGGGCGAGCTACCGGAGACCGGGGCTGCTCGGGCGCCTCGGGACTTGGGGTGTCCGGCTGGGATGGCTCGCGCAAACCGGTCTGCTCGCGGTGCAGGCCGTCGAGGCAAAGGGGTTTCCGTGGGCGACCTGGTCGGGCTCGCTCGACCTGTTCGTCTGGCTCGTCGTCACGGCGTACTTGATCTGGGGCTGCCGGCCGCGCTATCGCCTGCTCGGCGCGGCGGTGATGCCGCTCGTGACCGTCCTGCTCGCCGTCTCGTATGCGGGCGGTGGGACGACCGGCGAGGCCGGCCGCTACTCGAGTCTCTTCCTCGTCATGCACGTGGGCCTCGTGCTCGTCGGATTCGCCGGGTTCACGCTCGCTGCGGCGCTGTCCGCTCTCTACCTCTGGCAGGAGCGGAGATTGAAGCGGCGCGAGGCACGGATCCTGCGCGTCCGCGTTCCGTCGCTCGTGACCCTGGACGAGCTGGCCGGGCGGACGATCGCGGTCGCGCTGCCCGCGCTGACGCTAGGAATCGCCGCAGGGCTCGTCCGGCTCGGCCTGCACGGCGGCGGCTTCGACGCGCTGATGGGGGTGACTCTGCTCACATGGGCCGTGTACGGGATCTTCCTGCTGCTGCGCTACGAGGCAGGGTGGCACGGGCGCAAGGCCGCGTACCTGCTGCTGGCGGGATTCGCGCTCGTCATCACCGTCCGGCTCGGACTCCCGGCGGCCCACTTCTCATGAGGCTCGTCCTGGTCGGCACCTCGCACCGGCTCGCGCCCATCGAGGTCCGCGAGCGGGTGGCGCTCGGAGAGCGTGAGGCGGCCGACGTCGCGCGCGGGCTCGCTGTCGACGGGGCCGAAGCGGTCTGTCTCTCGACGTGCAACCGGACCGAGCTGTACCTGGCGGCGCCCGACGCTGCTCCCGCCGAGGATCGGGCGTCGTCCGTCCTGTCCGAGCTCTCGAGACTGCCGGAACGCGAGCTCCGACCGGTGCTCTACCGGCTGCGCGACGAAGCCGCCGCTCTCCACCTGTTCCGGGTTGCGGCCGGCCTCGACTCGCTCGTTCCCGGCGAGGGGGAGATCCTCGGCCAGGTGCGAACTGCCGCGGAGGTCAGCCCGCTCGGCCCGGTGCTCGACCGGCTCTTCCGGCAGGCGCTGCACGCGGGCAAGAAGGTGCGGTCGGAAACGGCAATCGGCGAGAGCCCGGCTTCGGTCTCGTCGGCCGCAGCCGCGCTCGCGCAACAGGTCTTCGGCGAGCTCGAGGGCCGCCGGATCCTCGTGATCGGCGCCGGCAAGGTGAGCGAGCTTGCGGCCCGGAATCTCGTCTCGCGCGGCGCGACGATCTCCGCGGTCGCCAACCGGGGCGTCGAGCGGGCGGAGGAGGTCGCGGGGCGTTTCGGTGCGAGGGCGATCTCGCTCGACCAAGTCGAGGGGGAGCTCGGAGAGGCCGACGTCGTCGTCTCGTCCACGAGCGCGGCCGGATTCGTGCTCGAGCGGCACGCTGTCGAAGGTGCGCTCCGCGCGCGGAAGGGGCGGCCCCTGTTCCTGATCGACCTCGCCGTTCCGCGAGATCTCGATCCGGCCATCCACGAGCTTCCGGGCTGCTACCTCTACGACATCGACGACCTCGAGGCTGTCGTGTCCGAGAGCCTGGCGGGCCGGCGGACGGAGGCAGCGCGGGCCGAGGAGATCGTCGCAGCCGAGGCCGAGCGCTTCCGGGAGTGGCAGGCCTCGCTCGACGTGGTCCCGGCGATCGCATCCCTCCGGGCCCGTGCCGAGGAGATACGCGCGCGCGAGCTGGCGCGGCTCGAGGGCCGGCTGGGGGACCTGTCCGAGCGCGACCGGAAGGCGGTCGAGTCGCTGACGTCGCAGATCGTGAACAAGCTGTTGCACCTTCCGACGGTGCGGATGAAGGAGGCGGCCGCAGGCACCGACGGCGGCGCGTATGCCGACGTGGTTCGCGACCTGTTCGGGCTGGGCGACGATGCTGATCCGGATCGGATCACGCGGAAGTAGGCTCGCGCTGACTCAGGCCGAGCTCGCCGCGTCACGCTTGCGGCGGCCCGGCGTCGAGATCGCGCTCGTTCCGATCACGACCGCGGGCGACCGCGACCGGACGAAGCCGTTCGGAGAGATCGGGGCGCGCGGCGTGTTCGTAAAGGAGATCGAGGAGGCGCTGCTCGAGGGGCGGATCGACGTTGCCGTCCACTCCGCCAAGGACATGACGTCCAGCGACACCGAGGGGCTCGTGGTCGGCGCCTACCTCGAGCGGGAGGATCCGCGGGATGCCCTCTGCGGTGCCTCCGAGCTGCGGCCGGGGATGCGCGTGGGAACGGCGTCGATCAGGCGGCGCGCGCAGCTGCTCGCCCTCGAGCCGTCGCTGTCGATCGAGCCGCTGCGCGGGAACATCGACACGCGGCTGCGCAAGCGCGGCGAGCGCGGGCTCGACGCGGTCGTGCTGGCGGCCTGCGGGCTCGATCGGCTCGGGTTGGGCGGCGAGATTGGCCGGCGGTTCTCGCCGGAGGAGATGCTCCCTGAGGCGGGTCAGGGAGCGCTGGCGCTGCAGGTGCGGGCAGGGGAGGAGGAGTTGGTGGCCGCCGCCGACGATCCCGAGACGCGCCGCCGCGTCGAGGCAGAGCGCGCGTGCGTGTTCGCGATCGGCGGCGGATGTCTCGCCCCCGTGGCGGCGCATCACGACGGCGAGAAGCTCTCCGCGCTCGTCGCAGCCGAGGACGGGAGCTGGGTCGAACGGCGCAGCGGCGACGATCCGGCGACGCTCGCGGCCGAGCTCGTCGCACTGAGCGAAAGTCGTCACTCTTCCGGCACCCACGCGTGAATCGATCCCCGCTACCGTGACAACAGGGATTCAGGGAATCCCTTGGGGGTGGTTGGGGACGATCCGGTGGACCGCCCGATGAGGGTGGTCGTGACCAGGGCGCGCGAGGAAGCGGGGGAACTCGCTGCGCGGCTCGAGGCGCTCGGGCACGAGGTCGAGATCTGCCCTCTGATCGAGATCGAGCCGGTCGGGCCGGAGGAGATCGACGTGTCGGGCTACGACTGGGTTGTCGTCACGAGCGCGAACGGCGCGCGGGAGCTAGGGCAACGGATGCGAGGACGCCCAGGCCGGATCGCGGCGATCGGACCGCGTACGGCCGCGGCTCTTCCCGAGAAACCCGACCTCGTCCCGTCCGTCTCGACCCAGGAGGGCCTGCTAGCTGACCTGCCGCGCCCCGCCGGCCGGGTCCTGTTCGCCGGCGCCGAAGGGGCTCGACGTCTGCTGGCGGACGAGTTGCGAGCCGACTTTGTCCCGCTGTACAAGACGACGGAGCTGCGCCCCTCGGACTTCCCCAGCGCCGACCTGGTCGTGCTCGCCTCACCCAGCGCCGCGCACGCATATGCCGCCCTTGGGCAGTCGGCTCCCGCGGTCTCGATCGGCCCGCAAACGACGGAGGCGGCGCGGGCCACAGGGGTCGAGATCGTGGCCGAGGCGAAGACCCACGATCTGGACGGGCTCGCCGCCGCCGTCGTTACGGCTGCGGCGTGTGCCTGAGGACGAAGGTCGTCGTCTTGTCTGTATACGTGAAGTCACCCATCTTCACCGGGTTCGACGTAGTCGTCTTCCGAGCCCAGGTCGATCCACCGAGGTGGGTCCAATTCTTGACGGGATATCCGTGAACCCCGGACTCGTTCCCGTGAAGTAGCGGCCATTCCCCGCCGGTCGCGAGCTGTTGCTTGACCGGAGTGAATGTGTCGACGCAGATGCCGCAGTTCTCCGGCGGATGGATCACGCACTGGCCAGTGGCTATCGCGTCGACCTCGCCCGGGTCGAACTCGAGCGCGATCGCAGGCGGATCGCCGAGAGTGATCTTGAGCTCGGCCGCTCGAAACGAGATTGCCGGTAGCGCGTTCGACGCCGACGCCGATGCCGAGCACACGATGTGGAATCCGTTCTGTTTCGGCGTCTGCTCGGAGTTGAACGTGTAGTCGAATCCGAGCACCTCGAGCGGCGCAGTCCCACCGGACCCGCCTCCGAGGCCGGAGACGACCGCCTGAAGCCGAACCGACTTGGCGCCGAAGTGAGCCGTCTGTGTGCTCGTCGAGAGCTTGTGTGAGGTCTCGGTGTCCTCGACTTGCTTGAAGTCCTGAGTCAGAGTCGTCTCGAAGTCGAGCTCGAAGGTGGTGCACTTGAGCGCCTTGTTCTTCGCGTAGTCGTACGCGTCGGCGAATCCGCCGGGACGAGACGCGAGCGTCGCCGCATAACCGCCGGCGGCGCTCATGACCTTCGGGATGACGTTCAGGTCGTGCGAATTGACGCAGTCGTCGATGTAGTCGTCGACGAAGTTCTTCATTCCCTTCGCGAGCGAGGCCTCGAGTCGGGCTACGTCCCGGGCGAACTTGCCGGCCTCGTCGCCGGGCAGGCCGTTAACGTCATGGAGCCAGCCCAGATAGACCCCGAGCGCCTCCTCGAACACGCCCGAGTGGGTCTCGGCCTGCAGCACCTTGAGCTCGACGAGCGAGTTCAGCCGATCGCGAAGCCTCTGGACGGCCGGCGAAGGCAGGCCCTTACCGACCCCGTAGCCGGAGAAGTGGAAAAGCTCGAGCGTCGCCTTGCCGCCCGCCAACTTGAGCGGATAGAGATGGAAGTCCCGGCCGGTGCCGGCGTAGCTGAACGCCTTCAGGCCGCTCGTCGAGGAGACGTCGATCGTGAGCGTGACGGGCTTCAGCAGCTGCAGCCCCTCGGGCTCGAGCTGAACCGCGCCCAGCACGCTGCCGGACAGCCCTCCGACATGGGTCACCGGCGTGACCGTCACCTTCGTCGTGCTTACGACTGCGTCCGCCGGGAAGCTGAGCGTGGCACGGCCCGTCTTGACGGTTCCTCCGGCATCCGGACTGATCGGGGCCGCGGCGGCGTGCGCACGATCGAGCGTAACCGACACGCTCGCGGGCAGGGTCTTGCCTTTCGGGCAGACGCGGACCTTGCGCTTCTTGCCGTGGACCTTCTTGACCACGACCTTGCACTTCTTCTTCGCGGCCGCCACGGGCGCGGTGCTGCTCGCCGGCGCAACTCCGAGGCACAAGACCGCCACGATCGCGAACGCTGTCGCTTTGCCCTTCATCTTCCTGACCCTTAGACGCGAGTGCTACTCCGGTTCTTCCGCTCTGTCAAGGTCCCGCCGTGTTCATCACCTTCCTCTCCGACTTCGGGCTCCAGGACGACTTCGTTGGCACCTGTCACGGCGTGATCAAGCGGATCGCGCCCGACGTCGAGATCATCGACATCACCCATGGGATCCCTCCGCAGCACGTGCTGCAGGGAGCGCTCGTCCTCCGGAACACGCTGGCCTACATGCCGAAGGGAGTCCATCTCGCGGTCGTCGATCCCGGGGTCGGCGGCTCGCGGCGCGCGCTCGCGCTCAACGACGGCGACGGGCGCCTCTATGTCGGGCCCGACAACGGGTTGTTGATCCCGGCCGCCGACCATTTCGGGGGCATCCGGGACGTGCATGAGCTGGCCAATCCCGAGTACGCGCTCCAGCCCGTCTCCCGCACCTTTCACGGCCGCGATCTCTTCTCTCCGGCCGCTGCCCACCTGGCGCTGGGCGTCGGCCTCGCCGAGCTGGGACCTCCGATCGCGCCCGAGGCGCTCGCCCGCCTCGACATTCCTGAGCCGGACGTCGGCGCCGGGCGGGCGCGCGCCACAGTTCTCTACGTCGACCGGTACGGGAACATCCAGCTCAACCTCGCGCGCGAGGACATGGAGCAGATCGACGTTGCTCCGGGAACGCGTGTCGAGCTCGAGTGCCGTGGCGAGCGCTTCTACGCGGTGGCGGCGCGCACCTACGCGGACGCGCGGCCCGGCGACATCATCCTCTACGAGGACTCGTACCGGAACATCGCGGTCGCCATCAGAGGCGGCAGCGCTGCCGAGATGCTCGCGGCGCGCTCGGGCGATCTGATCGAGGTGACGGTCCCGTGAGCCGCCTGGACGAGCTCAAGACGACGATGGGACGGCGCTTCGCGCGGCTCGTCACGGTGGCGGTGACCCGCGCCCCGGGGCTCTGGCCCCTGTTCCGCCGCGCGCTCAGGCTCCAGTTCCACACGCTCGCGCCGAACTGGGACCGGATCGTTAACCCGGAGCACGTCGCTTCATACGAGAGGGCCCTCGAGGCGGTCGAGCCGCCGCGCCGTGCGCTCGACCTCGGGACGGGCACGGGCGCCGGGGCCTTCACGATCGCCCGCCGCTTTCCGGAAGCCGAGGTCATCGGCGCCGACCTGGCCGAAGGGATGGTCGAGCAGGCCCGCCGCAAGATCCCGCCCGGGCTGGCCGGCCGTGTCCGCTTCGAGGTCGCCGACGCCTCCCGCCTGCCGTACGAGGACGGCGCGTTCGACCTCGTCGGCCTGTCCAACATGATCCCCTTCTTCGACGAGCTGGCTCGGGTAACGGCGCCGGGAGGGACGGTCGTGATCGCCTTTTCGAGTGGAGCCGATACGCCGATCTACGTGCCGTCCGAACGGCTCCGGGCCGAGCTGTCACGCCGCGGATTCTCGGAATTTGCGGACTTCGAGGCGGGGAACGGTACGGCTCTACTTGCCCGGAAGGCCAAGGCCGCCTAACCTCCAGGTCCCAAGGAGTTCGTGGCGCGGAAGCACCGGCCCGGACCCTTTTCGCCAGACGCTCGGAAGGGCGTCTGGCGTCTTTCGTCCTCGCGTCCGCTAGGGCATGATGGCGTCGAGATGGGGCGTGATCTCCCCGCGGGAACCGTGACCTTCGTGTTCACCGATGTCGAGGGGTCGACCAGGCTGCTGCAGGAGCTCGGGGCCGAGAGGTATGCCGAGGCTCTGGCAGCGCATCGCCGGATCCTGCGCGAGGCGTTCGCGGGCCACCGCGGCGTCGAGGTCGATACTCAAGGCGACTCGTTCTTCGTCGCGTTCCCGACTGCGCCGGCGGCGCTCGACGCGGCTGCCCAGGCGCTGGAGGAGCTCCGGTCGGGGCCGATCAGGGTCCGGATCGGAATCCATACGGGCACGCCGCTCCTGACCGAGGAGGGCTATGTCGGCGCAGACGTGCACCGTGCGGCCCGGATCGCGGCCGCGGGCCACGGCGGCCAAGTCCTCGTCTCGGCGTCCACCGCCTCCCTGCTCGAGCCGAGTAACACTGTGTTACTTGACCTCGGGGAGCACCGGCTCAAGGACCTGTCGGCGCCGGAACGGATCTACCAGCTCGGCGGCGGCGAGTTTTCGCCGCTCAAGAGCCTCTACCGGACGAATCTGCCCATTCCGGCGACTCCGTTCCTCGGCCGTGAGCAGGAGCTGCGCGACGTGCTCGGGCTGCTGTCGGAGGAGGACGTTCGCCTGCTCACGCTCACGGGTCCCGGGGGCATGGGGAAGACGCGCCTCGGTCTGCAGGTGGCGGCGGAGGCCGCCGAGCGCTTCCCGGAGGGCGTGTTCTGGGTGCCGCTCGCGCCCCTACGCGACCCGGAGCTTGTCTTGGAGGCTGCGGGTCAGGCGCTGGGGGTGAGCGACGGGTTCGCCGACCACGTCGCGGACAAGTCGGTACTGCTTCTGCTCGACAACTTCGAGCACGTGGTCGAGGCGGCCGGCGCCCTGTCGGAGGTGCTCAGCGCGTGCCCGAATCTGCAGCTGATCGTCACGAGCCGCGAGCTGCTCCAGGTTCCGGGCGAACAGGTCTACCCGGTGCCTCCGCTCGAGCACGAGGACGGGGAAGCGCTGTTCCTCGCCCGCGCGCGGGCAGCGAGGCCGGACTTCGAAGCCGGCGAGGCCGTCTCGGAGCTCTGCGACCGGCTCGAGAACCTTCCGCTCGCGCTCGAGCTGGCGGCGGCGCGGGTCCGCGTCCTGTCTCCCGAGCAGCTGCTCGAGCGGCTGGCGGGGCGACTCGACCTGCTGAAGGCCGGACGCGGAGTGGATCCGCGCCAGCAGACACTGCGGGCGACGATCGAATGGAGCTACGACCTGCTGGACGAGGACGAGCAGCGTCTGTTCGCGCGGCTGGCGGTCTTCCGCGGGGGTTGCACGCTCGAGGCGGCGGAGGCGGTGTGCGAGGCCGAGCTCGACACGCTCGAGTCGCTGGTCGACAAGAGCCTCGTCCGCGTCCGCGACGGCAACCGCTTCTGGATGTTGGAGACGATCCGCGAGTTCGCCGCCGAGCGGCTCGAGCAGTCCGGCGAGGCCGACGCGCTGCGCGGTCGCCACGCCGAGCACGTCGTCGCGCTCGCGGAGGAGGCGGAGCCGAGCGTGCTGGGAGTGAGCCCCGAAGAATGGCTCGACAGGCTCGAGCGTGAGCACGACAACATCCGCGCCGCTCTCGACCAGCTCGAGTCGTCCGGAGACACGGAGCTCGCGCTCCGGCTCGGCGGTGCGATTTGGGAGTTCTGGTGCTTGCGGAATCACTTCTCGGAGGGCTGGCGCCGTCTCGAACGGCTTCTCGAGCTCGACCAGCGCGCGACTCTGCCGCGCGCGAAGGCGTTGACCGGATCCGCCCACCTCGCGCCGCAGGCAGGCGCTGACCCCGCCTTGTTTATGCAGCGGGCCGAGGAAGCGGTCGAGCTACACCGAGAAATGGGCGATCCCTGGGGAATCGCCTTCGCGGAGTTCGAGTATGCCCAGAGGCTCAATGAGATCGGGGACTTCGCTGCGGCGCGGCCGCTTCTGGAGGAAAGTGTGAGACGTCTTCGTGAGGTCGGCGACGAGCATCGCGAGTTGCAGGCCATGCGGAACCTGGCGTGGGCCTCTGAACAGCTCGGCGACGTCGAGCGCCACAAGGCGCTCTACGAGGAGGTCCTCCAGCGCGCGCTCGTCGCTGGTGATACGGAGAATCGATGGTGGGCGCTGTCCAATCTGGCGCTCGTCGCCACGCGCGAGAAGCGACACGGGGATGCGGTCACGCTGCTTGAAGAGGCCTATCGCGTTGCCCAAGACTTTGGCGATCCGGGCCTCGTTGACCTCAACCTGATCCGGTTCGCCCATGCGTTGGCCTTTGCGGACAGGCCCACGATCGCCGTTCAGTTCCTCTCGCTGGGGGAGGTGATGCACGAGGAGCTCGACTGGACGTATCCGGGGTGGCTCATCGCAATGAAGGACGAGGCAACGAGCAAGGCACACGCCTCGCTCGACGGAGCTGCCTTCGCGAAAGCCTGGGAGCACGGCCGCGAACTAACGCCGGATGAGGCCATCGAGCTTGCGCTCGACCAGACCGTGACCTAGATGACCTGCGGCTCCGGTCTTCGACAGGGGAAAGGCATCAAAGCCTCGGCTACACTCGATTCTTCTCGGCGAGGTAGCTCAGTCGGTAGAGCACACGGCTGAAAACCGTGGTGTCGCCGGTTCGATTCCGGCCCTCGCCATGCGCGGCTACTTCGGTTGCCAAGCGGGCTGTGAGTGAAACAGGCCGGGTGCGCGCGTGAGGCGCTTGTCGCCGGTTCCGTCCGGGTGGACGAGCCTCACGTCACCGCGGTTCCCGATCGTGTAGGCGATCCAGCGGCCGTCCGGTGACCAGGCGAACCCGCTCTCCGCGCTCGGGATGTCGACCACGAGCCGCGCTCCGGTGCCGTCGGAGTTCATCGTCCAGATCTGGCCCTTGCTGTCGAAGGCGACCCTCTTCGAGTCCGGAGCCCAGGCGGGCGCGCTTCCGGCGCGGATCCTCTTCTGGCCCCTGCCGTCGGGTCGCACCGACCAGAGCGAGCCACCGCGCTCGAACATGATCGTCTTGCCGTTCGGCGCCCAGGCCGGATCGAAGGCATCGCCGCTGACGAGGTGCCGGATACCCGAGCCGTTCACGTTGATCACGTAGATGTCGTGCTTCCTCACGCCCGGCTTCGCGAGATCGCCGAAGGCGATCCGCCTGGCGTCCGCCGACCAGGTGGGGCCGGAGGTCTCACCCTTGCCCTTCGTCAGCCGGGTTCGCCCCGTCCCGGAGGCCGACATCGTCCACAACCCGCCGGGGGCGACGAAGGCGATGCGCTTCCCGTCCGGAGACCAGGCCGTGGACAGCGACGCGTCGTCGAACTCTGGTCTGAGGAGCCGCCGCTCGCCCGTGCCGTTCGGCTTGATCACGTAGATCCCAACCTGGTTCCCGCAGCAGGCGCCGAATGAGACGAGGCCGTTCGTCTTGGTCGAGCCGGCGGAGGCGGCGCTGCCGAGCACAAGCACGAGCGGGACGAGCAGCAGGAGGGGACGCAATCGCTGCACGCGCAACTCTAGATGTAGCCGCCGCGCTTGAACCAGAGCAGGAGCGCGACGCAGGAGACGACGAGCGAGCCGATCCCCGCGGCGAGGAAGACCGTCAGCGAGTCGATGTGCTGCACGAGCCAGACGAAGTTCTGGCCGAAGAACCCGGTGATGAAGGAGAGCGGCAGGAAGATGCTGGCGACGATCGTGAGCTGCTTGACGATGCTGTTCTGCTGGGCTGCGATCTCGTTCTGGCGGAGGTTGATCAGCGACAGGTGCGCCTCGAGCGCTCCGGTCAGCTGGTCGCGCTGCCCGAGCAGCTCCTCGTGAATTCGCCGCACGTGGTCGTTGATGTCGCGGAAGTACCGGAGCAGAGCGGGCTCGATCGGCGTGAAGATCCCCCGCTCGAGCGCGTCCAGCGGCGCGAGCAGCGGGTGGACGGCGCGGTAGAACTCGTTGATCTCCTGCTTGAGCTCGTAGATCTGCTCGGTCAGGTCCTCGCGCCCCGAGAAGATCGCGCGCTCGGCGTCCTCGATGTCGCCCTCGAGCCCGTCGACGACGGGCTGGTAGTCGTCGACGACCATGTCCAGGATCGCCCAGACGACGGCCGCGGGGCCGATCTTGGCCAGGTGCGGGTATTGCTCGAGATGGTGGCGTGCACGCTCCGGGTCGCCGGCCTCGTCGTGGCGGACGGCGATCACGAAGCCGGTTCCGAGGAAGAGATCGAGCTCCCCGAAGATCACCTGGCGGTTGGCCTCGTCGTACCTGGCCGTCCGGTAGACGATGAAGTAGAAGTCGTCGTAGGCCTCGACCTTCGGCCGCTGGTGTGCCTGCGCGGCATCCTCGACCGCCAGCTCGTGCAGGCCGAAGTGCCGGCTCACCTCGCCCATCAGCTCCGGGCTCGGATCGTCGAGCTCGATCCAGACGTAGTTGCCGCCGCCGCGGGGGCATGACGCCGCCTCCTCGAGCGACATCTCGCTCGGCTGGCGGACGCCGCGTGCGTAGTACGCGCAGTCGACGATCATCGCTCCGAGGCTAGGCCGCTCGCCGGACGAGGGCCGGGGCGTCTTGAGACTTTCTTGAGGCGAACCGCTGCGGGTTTAAGCCCTCCCTGAGCCTGCCGCGCCTAGCGTGGCCGCATGGCCGTCGCGGTCCGTCGACGCGTGCCCTTCGTCCGTTCGAAGGTCGAATACCGCCGGATCCTGGTCCCGCTCGCCGGAGAGGCGGGGCTGGGCCGGACGATGACGAACGCGTGCCGGCTGGCGGCCGAGCGCGGGGCCTCGGTAACCGCGGTCTCGGTGGTCGAAGTCCCGTCAGAGCTGCCGCTCGACGCGCACATGGTCGAGGAGGAGGCCCACGCGAAGCGTCTCGTGACCGAGGCGGAGGCGATCGGCGACGCGCACGGCGTCACCGTCGTGCCACTCGTCGTTCGGGCCCGGAGCGCCGGACATGCGATCGTCGAGGAGGCCGAGCGAAGCGGCGCAGAGATCATCGTTTTGCGGGCGGCCCAAAGAAGGCGGGCGAGGAAGCGGGGGCCGCTCTTCGGAAGCACGACGGGCTTCATCCTCCAGAACGCGCCGTGCCGCGTGATGGTCTCTGCCCCTGCACCTGTCTAGGCGCGCCGTCAAACTGCGGTCGTCTTGACGCCTGACCGGCCAGTCGAGCTGGACCTGGACGAGGCCCCGCCGCCCGCGACGGGGGCTTCGGCCGCGGCAATCGCCGTCGGGTCCGGAGCGAAGCGGCTGCTGATCGGCCGGCCGCGCGCGACGCGGGAGATGGAGTCGACGCTCCTGCCCAAATTCCTCGCGCTGCCGGTGTTCTCCTCCGACCCGATCTCGTCGGTCGCCTACGCGACGGAGGCCGCGCTCGCCGTGCTCGTCGCCGCGTCGCTTTCCTCGGCGCATCTCGTCTTTCCGCTCGCGATCGTCATCTCCGTCTTCATGGTGATCGTCGTCGTCTCGTACCGGCAGGGCGTGAAGGCGTATGCCTCGAGCGGAGGCTCGTACGTCTTCGCGAAGGAGAACCTCGGCACCCTTCCGGCTCTCGTCGCCGGCGCGGCGCTGCTCGTCGACTACGTCCTGACGGTGGCAGTCTCCGTCGCCGCCGGCATCTTCGCCCTGACCTCCGCGGCGCCCTCGCTCGATTCGCACCGCGTCGCTCTTTCCCTCGGCTGCATCGTCCTGCTCACGCTCGGGAACCTCCGCGGTGTCCGCGAGTCAGGGCTGCTGTTCGCGTTTCCGACCTACGGCTTCCTGCTCGTCCTCTACGCGACGCTCGCCGTCGGAATCGGCAAGTGCGCGGTGGGCACCTGTCCGCACGCGACCGTGCCCCATCCGCTCGCGACCGGGATGGGAACGCTCGGGGTCTTCGTCCTGTTGAAGGCCTTCGCCTCGGGGTCGGTGGCGCTGACCGGGACGGAGTCGATCTCGAACGGGGTGACGGCGTTCAAGCATCCGCAGGCGCAGAACGCTGCGCGCACCCTCCTGATCATGGTCTCGATCGCGGTCTCGCTGTTCGTCGGTGTCTCGTGGCTCGCGGTGAAGATGCACGCCCTGCCGAGCTCGACGGACTCGGTCCTGTCGCAGATCGGCCGCGCGGCGTTCCCCGCCGGCTCGTCGGGCTCGACCGTCTATTACCTGCTGCAGGCGTTCACGCTGGCGATCCTCGTCCTGGCCGCCAACACCTCGTACCAGGGCTTCCCGCGCCTCGCCGCGCTGCTCCCGCGCTGCTCGCCCGTGACGGCTTCGTCCCGCGCCCGTTCGTCAATCTCGGCGACCGGCTCGTCTACTCGAACGGGATCCTGATCCTCGCCGGGTTCTCGGCGGCGCTGATCCTTGCCTTCCGAGCCAACGTCAACTCCCTCATCCACCTGTACGTGATCGGAGTCTTCACGGCCTTCACGCTTGCCCAAGCCGGAATGGTCCGGCACTGGTTCCGCACCCGAGAGGGGCGCTGGCGGGCCAAGGCGGCGGTGAACGGCATCGGCTCGGCCGCGACGGGCGTGGTGACCGCGATCGTGATCATGACCAAGTTCACCGAGGGTGCCTGGATGGTGATCATCGCCATTCCGGTGCTGATCGCCGTCTTCTATGCGATCAACCGGCACTACCGGTCGATCGGCAGGCGGCTGCGCGGGAAGTCGCGCGCGGTGCTCGCTCGTCCGGAACCCGAGAACACCGTCGTCCTCTACGTCGAGCGGCTGGACGCGGCGACTCGGGAGGCTCTGTGGTACGCACGCATGATCTCCAAGGGCTCGATCCGGGCGATCCACGTGCCGTTTCGCGACAGTGACCCCGGGATCAAGCCGCGGTTCTTCGGCTGGGCCGAGGGCGAGCCGCATCTGGAGGTGCTCGACCCGGAGGACGAGCCCCTCGACGCCGTGTTTGAGTACATCTGGGGCTTTCCCCACGGGGAGGGAGACTTCGTCACGGTCGTGATCCCTGAGCTCTTCCGCGAGCCGTCGCTGATCGCGGCGGTGATGCGGCGCTCGACCTTCCTGCTCAAGCTCCGCCTCCTGCGAGAGCCGGGGCTCGTCGTGACCGACGTTTCGAAGGTTGCGGCCATGGACGGCGTGGTCGAGCCGCGACAGGCTACGTGCGTCGTCCCGGTCTCCAGCGTCAACGCTGCGTCGCTTCGAGCGCTGATCTACGCGCGAGGGTTGGGGCTGGAGGATACGAGAGCGGTCTTCTTCTCCTTCGAGGACGAGGATTCGGACGAGATCGAGCGCGAGTGGAAACGGCTGTCCCTGGACGTGCCGCTCGAGGTCGTCGACGCTCCGTATCGCGACCTCGGGAAGCCGCTACTGGCTTACCTGCGCCGGATCACCGCCGACCCTGAGACCGTCGCCAACGTCGTCATGCCCGAGCTCATCGTCCGGGGCACGGACCGGCTGCTCCACAACCAGCGGGCGCTGTACCTGAAGCGGCTGCTGCTGTTCGAGCCTCAGGTGATCCTGACGAGCGTCCCGTATCAGCTGCTTTGAGGCGCTACGAGCCGGTAGCCGGCCCCCGGCTCGGTGAGCAGGTAGCGCGGCCGGGCCGGGTCCGGCTCGATCTTCCGTCGCAGCTGGGAGACGTACACGTGCAGGTAGTGGGACTCCTGGCCGTACGCCGGGCCCCAGACCTCGCGGAGGATCGCCGGATGCGTGAGGAGCTTGCCCTCGTTCTGGGCGAGCACGCGCAGGAGCTCGAACTCGGTCGGCGTGAGCGACACCGGCCGGCCGGCGAGTGCGACCGATCGCTTCTCGAGGTCGACGGTCAGCTCGCCGATCTCGATCACCGGCTCCCCTGAGGGTCCGGCTCGGCGCAAGACGGCGCGCAGGCGCGCGAGCACCTCGTCCATGCTGAACGGCTTCGTCACGTAGTCATCCGCGCCCGCGTCGAGGGCGGCGACCTTCTCCCGCTCCTCGCCCACCACCGAGAGGATCACGATCGGCGCCGCGCTCCACTTGCGCAGCTCGCGGCTGATCTCCGTTCCGGTCCCGTCCGGGAGGACGAGATCGAGGATGAGCGCGTCCGGCGGCCGCATCGCCGCGGCCGAGAGCGCCTCCTCGGCGCTCGTTGCGGTTTCGACCTCGTAGCCGGCGCCGCGCAGGTTCGTCTGGAGCGCGCGCAGGATCTGCGGCTCGTCGTCGACCACGAGGATGCGCTGGGCGTTCACGTCACGGGCGCCGGGAGCTCGGCCGTCGGGATCGCAAGGACGAACGTCGTGCCGGGGCCGTCGTCGTCCGGCTCGAGGGAGAGGCGCGCCCCGTTTGCCTGTGCGAATCCCTGCGCGATCGCCAGTCCGAGCCCGCTTCCTCCTCCCTGGGCGCCGCGGGAGAACGGTTCGAAGATCCGCTCCCGGTCCCGGGAAGCAATGCCGGGGCCGCGGTCGCTCACGCGGATGGTGATCTCACTCCCGTCGACCGCAGCGGAAACGTCGACCGGCGCGCCAGGCGGCGAGAACTTGAGCGCGTTCTCGATCAGGTTGGCGAGCACGCGCTCGAGCTGTCCAGCGTCGACGCGCAGGAGCAGCGGCTCCGGGGGCAGTGATGCCACCACGCGGTTGCCGTCGGCGCCGATCGCGTCCAGGGCACGGGCGATCAGGTCGTCCACCGTCCAGAGGGCGGGCTCCGGCCGCGCCGCATCGGCTTCGAGCAGGGACAGGTCCAGGAGGTTGGCGACGAGCCGCTCGAGCCGTCTTGCCTCGATCCGGATCGTCTCGAGCAGGGTCGCGCGGTCGGACTCGGTGAGCTCGAGCGCACCACTTTCGAGCCCTTCCGAAGCGGCCCGGATCGCGGTGAGCGGGGAGCGCAGGTCGTGGCTGACGGCCCGCAGGACGGCCGTCTTGGCCGCGTCGCTCCGGCGGAGGGCCTCGGCCTCGAGCGCCTTCCGGCCGAGCCGCTCGCGCTCGGCGGCCACTGCGAGCAGCGAGGCGAGCGCGGGAAGCAGCCGTGCCTCGGCTTCCGCATCCGTGATCGCACCGGCCTCCAGGAACAGGCGCCCGACCTTCCGTGCTTCCACCTGGAGGTCTCGCGCCGACTCGCCGCGATCGGGGCGGCGGAGCGAGTCGAGCTCGATCCGGGCCGAGCGGGCGCCGAGCGCATGCGCGGTTCCCGCTGCGATCCCGCGCAACTGGCTCTGGACGTCGCCGCTACGCAGGAGGCCGGCCGAGGAGGTCGCGAGCAGCGAAGCCTCCCGCTCGCGCTGCTCGGCCTCGGCCGCTCTCCGTCGCGAGCGGGCGGCGAGCTCGCTGACGACCACGGCCGTGAACAGGTAGACGGCGAGCGCGACCCAGTTCTCCGAGTCGCGAAGGGCGAAGGTGTGCCTCGGTGGCAGGAAGAACCAGTTGAACGTGAGCATGCTGAGGACGGAGACGGGGATCGCGTAGGCAAGGCCCCAGACGATGGCAACGGGAAGCACTGCGAACAGATAGAGGACGCCGAGGCTCACGACCGGAGCGACCTCGCGGAAGCCGAAGATGACGCCGGTCACGGCCGCCACGCCGACCACGCTGATGATCACGCCTACGCCCATGCGTTTCCAGTCGCCCATCGATGAAGAGGATAGGTTGATGGCGCGTTGCCGAGGCAGCCTGCCGAACTGATCCCAAGGATCCCCGAGCCGATCCGGGCGCTGCCGCGCAACCTGATCTGGGCCTACGGAACTGCGACCTCCGCCGCGCGGCCGCTGCCGGACGCGCTGATCATCGGCGCGCAGAAGGCGGGGACGACGGCGCTCTACGCCTACCTCCGCTGGCATCCCCAAGTGCTCGGCCCGTCCTGGAAGGAGGTCAATTACTTCGACCGCCACTACCGGCGAGGGGAGCGCTGGTACCGCGGGCACTTTCCGAACAGGCTGCGCCTCCGGCGGATACACGATCCGATCGTCGCCGAGGCCAGCACGGGCTACCTCTTCCACCCGCTCGGGCCCGAGCGGGTCAAAGCTCTGATCCCTCGAGCGCGCCTGATCGCACTCGTCCGCGACCCGGTCGACCGTGCCTACTCCCACTACCAGCACGAGGTCGCGCTTGGCCGGGAGCGCCTTTCGTTCGAGGCGGCGATCGACCGCGAGGACGAGCGGATGGAGGGCGAGCTCGAGCGGATGCTCGCCGATCCCGGCTACTTCAGCTACGCGTGGTGGAACTACACCTACCTCGCGCGTGGCCGCTACGCCGAGCAGCTCGAGCGCTGGCTCGAGGTCTTCCCGCGCGAGCAGCTCCTCGTCGTGCCGATGGATGACTTGAGAGACGCGCCGCGCGAGACCTACGCGCGCGTGCTCGACTACATCGGCGCGCGGCCGCACGAGCTCGACGACTACCCGCGCATCTTCAGCCGCGAGTATTCGGACATGAGCCCAGAGACTCGCAGCCGCCTGTCCGAGTACTACGCCGAGCCGAACCGACGGCTGTACGCGCTGCTGGGGCGGGAGCTGGAGTGGACGTGAGCCGGCCGGTGGTGGTGATCGGAGCGGCGCTCGATCTCGGCGCGGGGCGCCGCGGCGTCGACATGGGCCCCTCCGCGATCCGCTATGCCGGCCTGGCGGGCAGGCTCGAAGAGCTGGGACGGGAAGCGGTCGACTGGGGCAACGTCGAGACGGCGGTGGCGGAGGCGACGGCGGTCGAGGACACGCGCATGCGGTTCCTCCCGCAGGTCAAGGCCGCCTGCGAGCGGGTTGCCGCGCTCGTTTCGCAGGCGCTCGAAGGCGGGTATCTCCCGCTCGTCCTCGGCGGCGACCACTCGGTTGCCCTCGGCACGCTCGGAGGTCTGGCGAGCGTTAGCGGGCCGGGCGGCGTGCTCTGGATCGACG